>Ga0007870_1000569_pt1 | contig 11191 bp, 15 predicted proteins | sample CryBogCBH04Jul08_FD_71207 | JGI IMG/M metagenome (GOLD analysis project Ga0007870, IMG submission 71207) | Freshwater microbial communities from Crystal Bog, Wisconsin, USA - CBH04Jul08 | ecosystem: Environmental > Aquatic > Freshwater > Lake | place: Crystal Bog, Wisconsin, USA | collected...
GCAGGAACTTCTTTTTCGTGGAATGCCATTTATCTCTCCTTAGGCCTTCTTATCATCGCCAATCAGAATCTTGGTATCGCTCAAATACATATGGGGCGGTACTTCAAGGTTATCTGGGGCTGGTTTATTTTTGTACACACGACCTGCCATATCAAATGTAGAACCGTGACATGGGCAAAGGAAGCCGCCTGGCCAATTATTTGGCAAGGAGGGCTGAGCACCTGCATCAAACTTAGCAGAGGGTGAGCAGCCTAAATGGGTGCAAATACCCACTACTACCAGGTATTCAGGCTTAATTGAACGCCATTCATTACGAGCGTAAGGCGGTGTCAGTTCCGCTGGGTTACGCTTAGACTCTGGATCGGCCAAATTTGGATCATTTTGAGGTAACTCAGCCAATTGAGCCTCAGTGCGACGAATCACCCATACTGGCTTACCGCGCCATTCAATCGTTCTCATCTCATCTGGCTTCATGCCAGAGATGTCAATTTCAACAGCTGCGCCAGCGGCTTTAGCGCGCTCAGAAGGCTCAAAACTGTCAACAAAGGGGTAAAGGGCTGCAGCGGCACCAACGCCTCCAACTGCAGAAGTAGCGATCAGCCATTGGCGGCGATCCTTGTCCATGCTGGGCTTGTCACTCATTTACTAAAAATCCTCAAAAGACGCGTTTAATAGTGAAAATTGCTTAAAGATAAGATTTTAAAGTAAAAAGTGGGTTGATGAAGAAAGATCTGGAGTTAATCTTCAGGTAGGCACAATTGGCAGAGAAAGAGGGGCAATTATGGGCGTTTTAAAGGAATTTCGGGACTTTGCGGTCAAGGGAAGCGTCATCGATTTAGCCGTTGGTGTCATTATTGGCGGGGCTTTTGGCAAAATCGTCGATTCCCTAGTCAATGACATCGTGATGCCTGTCATCTCGACCCTCTTAGGCGGTCATATCGACTTTACCAACCTATTTATTCTGCTCGGTACAGCTCCAGAAGGCGTCCCCCACACTTACGATGCCCTAAAAAAGGCTGGGGTTCCGATGTTCGCTTATGGAAACTTCATCACCATCTCAATTAACTTTGTTCTACTCGCATTTGTGATCTTCCAAATGGTCAAAGTGGTAAATAAGATTCGCGCCAATGATGCGCCTCCACCTCCACCCACTCCAGAAGATGTTGTCTTGCTGAGAGAAATTAGAGACAGTCTCAAAAAATAAATCGGGGCAACATAAAGCAGATGCTCAATCGACTATGGCTTCTTTTTGCCCAGGCTGTCACCATAATTCTGGCAGCATGGTTCATTCTCATCACACTGAAACCGGATTGGTTGGCGCAAACCAATATCACCACCATTGTCGATAGCGTTACCCTCAAAGAAAATGAAGATAGCTCTACCCTGAGCCCGGGTTCATATCATGAGGCAGTAAAAAAATCGATGCCTGCAGTCGTTAATATTTTTACTAGCAAAAACTCAAATAAACTAGCTGGCTCAAAAGACAAGAATAAAAAATCAGATCGCTTCAATCAATTTTTCTTTGGTGACAGCCCTGATAGCGATCTCATATCTAGTCTAGGCTCCGGAGTCTTGGTGAGTCCAGAGGGTGTGATCATCACCAATCATCATGTCATTAGCGACGCAGATGAAATTGAAGTCGCTCTTTCTGATAACCGAAAATTTAAAGCAAAAGTCGTTGGTAGTGATCCCGAAACCGATATTGCTGTTTTAAAGATAGATGCCAAAAAACTACCAAGCCCAATCACACTTGGAAAAATCGATTCGGTCCATGTTGGCGACGTTGTGATGGCGATCGGCAATCCATTCGGAGTTGGAGAAACAGTAACCTCTGGAATTGTGTCTGCAATGGGCAGAGACCATGTTGGTATTAATACTTTTGAAAATTTTATTCAAACTGATGCTGCGATTAATCCCGGAAATTCTGGTGGTGCTTTAATTGACACACGCGGCAATCTGATTGGCATTAATACTGCCATCTTCTCAAATAATGGTGGCTCAATGGGCATTGGCTTTGCGATCCCTATCAACCTAGTGAAACAAGTTATGGAATCGATTATTCAGAACGGTAGTGTCACCAGGGGCTGGATTGGGGTTGAGCCCCAGAATCTCTCACCTGAGTTAATCCATTCTCTGAATTTACCAAAAGATACTCATGGGATTATGATTGCGGGTGTTCTAGAGGGAGGTCCAGCAGATCGTGCTGGAATAAAGCCGGGGGACGTCCTAGCCTCACTCAATGATGAATCGATCAACGATGTTAGAGATCTCTTGAATCAGGTTGCCGGAATTGAGCCAGGCACTGTGGTCACTTGCAAAATCATTCGCAAAGAAAAAGAAATTGGTTTTTCTATCAAAATCAGTAAGAGGCCAAAGCCTAAGCTGATTCAGTAACTCATAACCACCTTACTAAAAATAATTCATCGCTAAATGCAACACATCAGTTTGTGGCACTGCGACCAATTCTCCATTTCTATAGAGTTAATAAAAGAAAAAACCCGCTGTGTCGCCACAGCGGGTAATGTTACTACCTAACTAATTTAACTAGCTCTCGCTAGCATTAGATTAGAAAGTGTGGCGTACGCCAACTGCGTAGTTGCTCATGTTGAAGCTTGTTGGGTTAGCGTTCAGTACATAGTTTTGGTTAGAAGTGCGCTCTACACCATAAATTGCGTACAAGTTAGAACGCTTGCTCAACCAGTAGTTAGCACCCAACTGATATGCACCAAAGTTAGCAGCATTGCTGCCGATGGTTGCATTTGGTGCCAAGTTGTTAGTAGCTATTCCACTAGCTCCGCCGCTGTTAGAAACAGTCAGCTTACCAGTACCAACGCTTGCCCAAGTTTCAATTGTTGGAGTAACAAATGAACGAACACCAATCTGTTGTGCAGTACGGGCAACATAGTTAGCAGAGTTGTTTACATCCATAGTCTTACGATTGATGTACTGAACGTAAGCTTTCAAGATGCCAAAATCGTAAGTTGCAGCGTAGTATTGCTGATTATCACGATCGTTAGTACCAACACCGTTTTGACCAGCATAACCGTTTTGTACGGTACCACCAGTTGTATATTGGCCTGCAGCATTCAATGCATATGCGCTCTTATCGGTAAAGTTTTGGTAGTTTGCAGTTACCAATAATTTTTGCCATGTGTAGTTTGCGCCTAAGCCCCAAGCAGTGCTGTTGGTAGTACCGGAGGTGTAACCACCCTGACCAGTAGTAACCTGTGAGGAGTTGGTGTTTTGATTCTTCATTACGTACATTGCATTACCTTGGAAACCAGAGAATGTATCTGTAGTAACAGTCAACATGTTGTTGGCGCGAACTGTGAATGAAGTATTGTTTTGCATACCACTGTAGGTATAGGCACCATTTTGACCTGATTGATAGGTGTTTGTAGTAGGAGTGATTGACATACTTGGAACTGCGCTTCCAGACATCTTGTCGTAGATCACGTTACCCATCATATTGTTGACCATGCCAGGATCTGTTGCGGCTACTGCGTTGAAAATGGTGGTGTACTGTGTACCTAATGCAAAATTACCCAATCCATTTTTTTTCAAACCAACAAAAGACTGACGGTTTTCATCAGCAGTTTGCGAAGGAATCTGAGCATTATTAGGATCCAACTTCATCTCATAAGTGAAAAATGCAGACAATCCGCCACCCAAATCTTCGCTGCCCTTAAAGCCCAAACGGCCAGTTGATTCGGCACCTGAGCCAAATTGAGAGCTCTGGGAATTTGTAACGCCATTGACGCCGCCAGCTGGGGTGCCAAGGGTTGGGTTTGCTAGCTTATTGGTAACACCAATGTAACCCTCGTCAATGACGCCATAAACGGTTACGCTGGACTGAGCTTGAGCTGCGCCAGCAATAGCGGACAGAGCTGCGAGTGCTAATAGCGATTTTTTCATTCTTTAAATCTCCATAAATTGAAAGTAATGCCCGATAAGACTGGGACTCATGAATTTTGCTGGTTTTGAACTACGAGTCTGGGTGTTAGAGCAATTACAGACTCTTTTTGCTTGTCAAAAGGGGGTTTTTTGGCTTTCTTCGTTGTATCTCGACAACAAGGGCTCTGTTTTCTATCTTTTTACTGCTTTGAATGACAAAATTGTCACATGGCAAGCCGTGAATTCTTAAAAATCCTCAGTTCTGCGCGACTAGGTGATGTATCTGCGCAACACAATTTGGCTTCAGCCTATCTCAACGGCTCTTTCAAAACCCCCATTCAGCCTGCAAATGCCTTGATTTGGCTGGAAAAGTCCTATTTTTCTATTACAAATCAATCACTTGAAATTAGTTCCTCAAATTTCAGTCAACTTTCATCACTTTATGAATTGATTGCCCAAATTCCCCTGATGGATGTCTTCAAATCTCCTTCGTTTGGCTTCGCATGGGATCTTTTTTGGAAACTCGCTGAAGAAAATTCAATACCAGCAAAGTGGCAACTCGCCAATTTACTCATGAACCCCGCTCATGCAGAACTACAAGCGGAGCTCAAGCAGTGGTTTAAAAATGAAAAGTCTTCATCAACAGTTGCAACATTATCGAAGTACAACTTTGAGAGCCTTCAGGAATTAGCCAAGCAATATCTTCATGAGCTTGGAGATGCTGAATCAGCCTACCAACATCTAGCCAAAGAATTATTACTGCAACTTCAGCCCAAGAATCAGGCCCTGTCATCTCTGTGGGATGCTTGGGTAAATGATGGCAGCGAAGAAGCACTATATCGTTGCGCTGAGCTAGGCCTTACTAAAGCCAAGCTTGCTCTGGGTTTGCGACTCGCGCGCATTGATCAGAAGGAAGGGTTAGAAAAATCACCTGTTACCAAATCGAATGCTTCATTAAAAAAAGCAGCCCACTGGCTAGAGCTTGCAGCCAAAGATGGTGATCGAGATGCCTGGTTTGCTTTGGGTGAAATTTATCGGCGCCCCCAGTTTTCTGGTTACAGCGCCACAGAGAGTGATCGTTGCTTTGATCGCGCTGCTGATCTGGGGCACCCTGAAGCTCAGTTTCGGAAAGGTGCCAACTTGTGGCGCAAGCGAGAAAAGTTAGAAGAGCCAGTTCGCGGTTTGCAAGCATCTTATTGGATATGGCAAGCGCATCAGCAAGGTGTTAGTGAAGCAAGCGAATTGCTACAGAAAATTCTGGAGAGCGTTCCCACCCCTAAGCAGAATGATTGGCACGAACTTGCCACCTTGGCAGAGCATGCGCTGAACCACCATGCTGAACACAAGTTAGATGAAGAATGGATCTGGATGTGTCATCGCCTCGTCATTGCCAATCAGTTTCAATTGAGTAAAGCGGAGTTACTACTCTGTGAAGTCAGTCAGATGCAACATGAGCATTGTGTTGTAGTGGATATTCGTTGGGAATTGCCAAAAATATTACCTCGGCTCATTCAGATTGAGACGGTAAGTCAACGTCGCAGTTTGTTGGCCGCAGGGAAAGCCTTTGCAGGCATCCCCCCTGATCAAGAGGGCAACCTCAGACAAAGACGCTACCGATTTGATCGCGTGACGGACTGGCTGAAGACTCGAATCAATAAACGCCAGCCGAATGAATCGAGTATAGAGCTAGCTTAATTCTCGTTGTCTTTTGGAACATACAGACGAGCAGCCAAAAGACCGATTTCGTAAAGCACGATCATGGGTAAAGCAAGCAGTAGCTGAGACAGCACATCTGGCGGCGTGACTACAGCAGCAATAATGAAGGCGCCCACAATGACATAAGGGCGAATCTCTTTCAACTTCGCCAAGGTAACCATTCCCATGCGGACCAGGACTACGACTACCACTGGCACCTCAAATGTAATACCAAATGCCAAGAAGCTGGTCATGGCAAAACTCAGATAGTTGTCAATGTCAGTCGACATTTCCGCACCCAGTGGTGCGTTATAGCTGGCCATAAATTTGAAGACGGTTGGGAATACTAAAAAGTAAGCAAAAGCCATTCCAACAATAAATAGGGTGTAGCTACTAATGACCAGGGGCACAATTAATTTACGCTCGTGCAAATAGAGACCAGGGGCAATAAAGGCCCATAGTTGATACATCACGACTGGTAGTGCGATCATAAAAGCAGCCAACATGGTGACCTTCATGGGCACAAAGAAAGAACCCGTCACATCAGTCACAATCATTTTGCCGCCAGCAGGCAATGCATTGAGTAAGGGCTGCGCAAAAAGATGAAAGATATCTGGCGCCCAATACACCAAGCCAGCAAACACAATCACAATGGCTAGACCCGCCTTGATGATCCGATCTCGCAATTCAAATAAATGCGATAGGAAGGATTCTTGCAATCCAGAATCTTCAGTGGAATGGTTTTCTGTCATGTAGAGCTAAAAATGGGTTTACTTGATGGCGCTATGGTGAAAGCGCTTCATTCTAGCTGCGCCAGATTGGACGCGCGCCCGAATTCCAGCGGACCGTTTAAACCACAAAGGTCTTGCTGCTCTTTTATTTGCCCAACTATTTCTACCTTGACGTTGCGTTCTCCGAATCACATCTTGCTCGCTAGGAATAGCCTCGGAGAAGGTCGTTGAGCTCGCCAAACCAATATCGGCTTGATCACTTAAATGCGTCGTCACTTCTTGTGCAGTGGAATGAATGCTGTTCTCAACCTCTTTAAGGGCTGCCACACTGTCTTCCCGCAATTTTCTGAACTCTTCCATCTCCATTTGACGGTTGACTTCTGATTTCACCTCAGACATGTAACGCTGAGCGCGTCCAAATAAGTTCCCTGCGACGCGCGCCACTTTAGGTAAGCGCTCTGGGCCGACCACAATTAAAGCAACGACAGCAATCAGCGCAAGTTTGGAAACCCCAAGATCAATCATGTGAACTCATTGATGCTGACAAGGTCACTTATTCAGATCTTTGGCTTGCACATCAACCGTTTTATCTGTAGCTGCGCCACTTTGGGGGATTTGTTCTTTCGTTGTATCGGCACTATTCATGCCGTCTTTGAAACCTTTGACTGCACCGCCAAGATCTTGACCAATATTGCGTAATTTTTTGGTACCAAAAACCAACATCACAATCACCAAAACAATTAACCAATGCCAAATACTGAATGAACCCATCATTTTCTCCTTGGATTATTTTTTCCAGGGGCGTGGACCGCCCAAAACATGTAAATGCAGGTGATAGACCTCTTGTCCACCATCTGCGCCATTATTGACCATCACCCTAAAGCCGCCTTCTTTTCCAGGACGACAACCCTGCTCTTTGGCAAGACGAGGTGCTAATTCCATCATTCTACCGAGCAAAGGCGCATCTTGACTCTGCGCAGCCTCCAACATCGGAATATGTTTCTTCGGAATCATTAAGAAATGGATTGGGGCACCAGGATTAATGTCCTTAAAGGCAAAAATTTCCTCGTCTTCATAGACCTTTTGTGAAGGAATCAGGCCTTGGGCAATCTTACAAAATAGGCAATTAGGATCGTGACTCATCTGCTTTACTCTTGGCCAGTCGCTTTTCTAGCAGCTTTCTCTTCAATACCTGAGGTTCCCAAGCGACGATCTAGCTCAGCAATCACATCCTCTGGCCTTAAATGAAATTGGGATAAGGCAATCAAACAATGAAACCAGAGATCTGCCATCTCACCAACCAAGAGTTTTTGCTGCTCTGGAGCAAGCTGAGACTGACGAGCATCTTTAGCAGCCATAACTGCCTCGGTTGCCTCTTCACCAATTTTCTTCAGAATTCCATCATCGCCCTTTGAGAAGAGCAAAGCGGTATAGGAAGTCTTGGGGTCAATCTGGCCAGCCTTGAATGCATCTCGACGCTGATCCACGACATCAGCCAAATGGGCTAAGGCCGAATCCAAGCTTGATCCCGATTTTGCAGAATTATTCATGCCTCAATTTTATGTCTTTTGTCAGGCTAAGGCTTACTTGCCAGCTTTTGATTCATCTACCCAAGCCGATTTAGCACTATTCCATTTGAGGAAGAAACAGCTGTGCTCGCCCGTATGGCAAGCAATTCCATCTTTTTGCTCTACTAGAAGCAAAATCGTATCGCCGTCACAATCCAAACGAATTTCTCTGACTTTTTGAGTATGGCCAGATTCCTCCCCTTTGTGCCACAGTTTTTGCCTTGAGCGACTCCAATAGACAGCCTCACCTAAACGCAATGTTTCAAGCAAGGCATCTCGATTCATCCAGGCCATCATTAAGACGTCTTTACTACCCACTTCTTGGGCAATCACTGGCACGAGGCTTTGTTCATTCCAGGAAATGGCATCCAGCCAGCCATCCGCCTGCAAGGATTGATTAGGGGTAAATGTGCTCATAGTCTTACTTTACTGCTAAATGCGCACTGGGATTCCTTGGCTGGCCATATATTCTTTTGCTTGCCCAACTGTGAATTCCCCATAATGAAAAATACTTGCAGCGAGAACTGCATCGGCGTGGCCTTTGGTGATGCCATCCACCAAATGCTGAAGATTGCCAACACCGCCAGAAGCGATTACGGGCACACTCACGGCTTTGCTAACTGCGGCAGTTAGCTCAAGATCAAAACCATCTTTACTGCCATCGCGATTCATACTGGTTAATAAAATTTCCCCAGCACCACGCTCGGTCACTTCTTTGGCCCAAGCAACGACATCAATACCCGTAGCAGTTCTGCCACCATGGGTAAATACTTCCCAAGTACCACCTGCTGTTTGCTTAGCATCGATTGCCACCACAATGCATTGAGAACCATAATGAGCAGCAGCATCTGAAACTAAATCGGGATCGGCCACTGCGGAGGAATTCATGCTCACTTTATCTGCACCGGCATTCAGTAAGCGGCGTACATCAGCTACCACTCTCACACCACCACCAACCGTCAGCGGAATGAAAACCTGTGAAGCAACATCTTCAATGATGTGCAGAATCAGGTCGCGCCCATCGGATGTCGCAGTGATGTCCAAGAAAGTGAGCTCATCTGCGCCTTGTGTGTCGTAACGTCGCGCAATCTCAACGGGATCACCCGCATCGCGCAGACCTACAAAGTTCACACCCTTAACCACGCGGCCCGCAGTAACATCTAGGCAAGGAATAATTCTTTTAGTGAGCACTGTTACTAGCTAATTTTCTTAGCGTATTTGAGTGTCATCTCATCAGCGTATTTTTGCGCTTGAGTCAGATCAAGATCGCCAGCATAAATTGAGCGACCTGCAATCACACCCATGACGCCCTCTTCTTCTACTGCACAGAGCGCTTCAATATCTTGGTTATTGGATAAACCACCGCTAGCAATCACGGGTATACGAACAGCCTGCGCCAGCTTCACGGTTGCCTCAAGGTTCACGCCCTTGAGCATGCCATCACGACCAATGTCGGTATAGATAATGGCTTCAGCGCCGTAGTCCTCAAATTTTTTACCGAGATCAATGACTTCGTGGCCAGTGATCTTGCTCCAGCCATCAGTTGCCACCTTCCCATCACGTGCGTCCAAGCCAACCATGATGTGACCTGGAAAAGCAGTGCAAGCATCTTGCAAGAAACCAGGATTTTTTACGGCAGCGGTACCGATAATGACTGTACTGATGCCATCATCCAACAGACGCTCAATGGTTTCTAAATCACGAATGCCGCCACCGAGCTGGACCGGGATCTCATCACCGACTGCTTTGAGAATAGCCTTAATCGCTGCTTCATTTTTTAGCTTGCCAGCAAAGGCGCCATTCAGATCTACCAAATGCAGACGACGCGCACCTTTTGCAATCCAATGCTGAGCCATCGCACCTGGATCTTCAGAAAAAACTGTAGCCTTATCCATGTCACCCTGCTCTAATCGAACGCAGTGGCCATCTTTTAAGTCAATTGCAGGAATCAGCAGCATGTCAAAATTTTAAGGTTGCCAAGAAACAAAGTTTTTATATAGTCGCAGCCCATATTCTGCACTCTTTTCTGGATGAAACTGCGTAGCAAAAATATTATCTCGCGTTACTGCAGAAGTAAACCAATTCCCATACTCGGTTGATCCGGCAATATTTTTCACTTCTTTTGGTACAACATAGTAGCTATGCACAAAATAGAAGCTCGTCAAATCCGGAATACCTGCCCAAAGCGGGTGGGCGATATCCTGACGGACTTGATTCCAGCCCATGTGGGGGACTTTGTAATCCGAGCCATCAGATTGTTTTTGTCCTTGCAATTCAAAACGACGCACCTCTCCTGGAATTAAACCCAAGCAAGCCGTGAACGGAGAACCAGGGCGAACCTCAGCGCTTTGATCAAAAAGCATTTGTTCGCCTACGCAGACACCCAACAAAGGCTTATTTTTAGCAGCCTCTAAAACCGCCTCCAACAAGCCGGAGTCTGTTAGTTGTCTCATGCAATCGGGCATGGCGCCCTGACCGGGTAGAACCACCCTCTGGGCCTGAGCAATTTCCTCAGGTCGCTGAGTCAACACAATATTGGCATCAGGGGCAACGTGATGAAAAGCTTGATACACAGAACGAAGATTGCCCATTCCGTAATCTACGATCGCAATGGTTTGCGCCAACTTTTAACCTATTTTCCGTTTAGTCTTGGTCCAGCAGGTTCTGGATTAGAGGCTGCCTTTGGTTGAGGGAACGGCACCTGAAGCACGAGGATCAATGGCTAAGGCCATTCTTAAGGCACGGCCAAAGGCCTTGAAGACCGTTTCAATCTGGTGGTGAGCATTAATGCCTCGAATATTATCGATGTGCAAAGTCACTCCAGCATGATTTACAAAGCCACGGAAAAACTCAATACTCAGATCAACATCAAAATCGCCGACTCGCGCCCGCGTAAAGGGCACGTTAAATTCCAAGCCAGGACGCCCAGAAAAATCAATCACGACTCTAGATAAGGTTTCATCCAAAGGCACATAGGAGTGGCCATAACGAGTAATGCCAGCTTTATCACCAACCGCTTTAGCAAAAGCTTGGCCCAAGGTGATGCCAACATCTTCCACGGTGTGGTGATCATCGATATGGGTGTCGCCTTTGGCTACAACCTTGAGGTCAATCATTCCATGGCGAGCAATCTGGTCAAGCATATGGTCCAAAAAGGGGACGCCTGAGGCTAATTCAGCCTTACCGGTTCCATCCAAATTAATGGAGATCTCGATTTTGGTTTCCGAAGTGTTCCGGGTAACGTCAGCTTGCCGCATACTTCAAAGCGCCGTGAGGCGAAGTGTTGAATGAAGCCCCATAATA
>Ga0007870_1000576_pt1 | contig 11133 bp, 6 predicted proteins | sample CryBogCBH04Jul08_FD_71207 | JGI IMG/M metagenome (GOLD analysis project Ga0007870, IMG submission 71207) | Freshwater microbial communities from Crystal Bog, Wisconsin, USA - CBH04Jul08 | ecosystem: Environmental > Aquatic > Freshwater > Lake | place: Crystal Bog, Wisconsin, USA | collected...
CAGCTTGGGAAAGTCTAGGCTTGGGTAAGCCTCTTGGTTCAGCCCTCTGTCTTGGCAATCCTTTGCCATCTTGACCAGCCTGTCCCATAGGTCGGCCTGTTGCTGGTCGCGCACCGCTATGTAGGCATAAATTCTGTCGTCATTCCGCGTCATATACCAGCCCAAGCTACCTAGAATTATTAATAATAACAATATCATAGCAATCATAATAGGATTGATACGATACGCAGATAAAACTGCATTTGAGATATTGGAAATTGTGCCAGAAGACGGAGGGCTATAAATCTCCTCGTCAGCATCTTGTGGATAACGCGGTCGTCGTATTGGCGGTCTTGGCTTGTCCATCTATGTTAATTTTCCGCGCTGCCGCGCCGCGCATTGCATTGCAACTCGGCGCCTCTCGACGCAACGCTACTCAACGCAACGTCAACTATAGCGGTCGTCTCGTTCATAGTCTGCTTCGGCAAAAGCCAACTCTTCTTGCTGACCGTAATCGTCGTGCGGTTCGTCCATCGGGTCTGGTTCAGCCGCTTCTGGTTTATCTGGAAAGAAAATGGCGATTATTTCTTCGCGTACCGCCTCATCCTGCAACGCCAGTTTCAGCATTGCTATAAACTCGGCAGACGCTACGTCCGGATTTGGCGGCGCCATAGGTTCATGTTGTTCAGCCGCAATCAGCGCGGCGCGGAACTTCTCTGCATAGCCTGCAATCAACTGCGCTTTATCAACGCCGTTAATGACACGACGCGCATTAACGTAATCCCTGCGGCCTTTGCCGATATAATCTGACAGCCGCTTACCAGTGAACGCGCCAGTGACCATGCCCTCAAATGTCGCCCGCAAAGCAATCGGCCAGCTAAGACCGTCCTCAATCGAGTTAATGCCCCATCGCTTCCAGTTTGCCGCCCACGTTACTTGGACAAGGCCGACACCGATGTAGGGATAATATTTCTTTGACCTTAGATATTGCTGCCCACCACCTTCTTTGACGGGCCGCATAACCTTGCCTGTCTCATGATAAATGGTCGCTAACACATACGCCATTTCATCAAGCGGCATACGCGACCACTTCTCTTCCCAATACGCAATAGTTTTTTCCATCCCATCGACTTGACCTTTCGTCAGACCGTTAGGAAATAACGTCTTACGGATAGCGGAAAAGAATACGCCTAAGTCAATCATGCGCAGCCGCAATCAACACAGCCGCCAACAGGTCGAACAGACGTATCGACAGGCGTTTTATTTTCTAAGTCAGCAATGACCTTTTGCAAAAGAACAACCAGCTTGGCGCGACGGTCTGGTTCACTTGGAATGTCATAGACTTTGATTTTGTAATCATCGTCCACCCAAACAAAGCCAAGGTATGCGTCATACCCATCAGCCTTTTTGTCATGCGTAAGACCAGCAACCATAACAACCCTCATTAAGTAAATGTGATACGAACAAACCCTGCTTTGCCTTGCTGTCCCGGGCCACTTACTCGCCCGCCATTCTCAACAGGCGCACCGCCAACACCGCCTTTGCCAATCGTCACAAGGACAGTTGAACCCGGAGTTGGGCCAGCGCCACCCTTTTTCCATGTCGTGCGAGAGTAACCACCGTTGCCGCCAGAACCACCGCCCTGACCAGAGTTTCCAGCGCCACCACCACCACCTTCGGAACCACCACCGACAGTCGTTGACGCGCCATTGCCGCTACCATCAGCACCACGACCAGCGCAGCAAGGCCAAACGCCAGAACAGTAACAACCGCCCTGCCCGCCAGTGCCAGAAGCCGCATAAAAGTAATCGCCAAAGGAAGTGTTATCGCCAGTGCCGCCAGTGTTACCGTTCGCGCCGGGAACAAATGTCGTGGCGTTACCAGAACCACCGCCACCGCCTGCGCCATAACATTCAACAGTCAGCGTCAAATACTCAGGACAAGTCCATTCCTGCGTCTCGCGTATATCGGTAACAACAGGCATTTCAGTATATGACCAGCAATTAATGCTTTTTAATGTTTCCCAAGTCCCATTGCGCTTAATCCATTTCAAGCGAATAGGCGTCCAAACATTATTAAGTTTTACATGGCCCGCAGATGGACGCCATGCAGGAACAAGTATTCCAACGGGATTGTTTTTGTCTTCCATTAAACAACGTCCGGCAAAACATCGTCATGCAATTTATACTTGGCATAATAGGCCCTAACGGTTGCCCTGCTTTCAGAACGGTTTAACTTAATTGCCTCTAAATTTTCATTAGGCAAAGGTTCATAATCAGAAAGCATCTTATGGTCAGTTGCCTTTAAGTATTCCATAGCATCGACCATGTAGGCATATTCATTCATCATGCCGCCAAGACGCTGTTCAAAAGGAACAAGCTTGTAATCAATCAACGCAAGCGGGTCGCCAATAGGAACGTCACCATAATAAGGAAACCAACCGTCGCTTATCATTTCCGGCGTTGCAACAGTCCCACCAACTTGCACGATAGGCTTTGATATATATTTTAAATAAACAGCCATTATCCGCCCCTTGGCATATCAAATTGCATTGGATAAACCGACAAACGGTCAACAACAGTTCCAGTAATACAATGGTTGCCACCGCCGCCCCACATATACACGCGGTCATCCGTCATTACTGCGACGTAAACCCATTGCGCGCCGTTGTATTGGAAATTGCCAAGGAACTTTATTTTACCGTCACTTGGCAATAATGGCCTTACCCAAGACGTAATAGGGTTAGTCCTATTACCTATACCTAAATCGCCTTGGTCGTTCTTACCGCAGCCATATAAATATCCGTCCTTCTTTTTAATAAAAGACGGAAGACGATAGCCGTAGAAATGACCGCTGTTCTTATGGAAATATAGTTCATCAACGTCACTGGTTGTAAGAAACGGCGTAGAAGTGCTTGTTGCATTTCCATTGCCAAGCCCACCCCAATCATTATAACCCCAAGTCCATAACTCGCCGTCATTCTTCAATATTTTAACGACGCCAGTGCAACCGCCAGAAGTGCATATTTGCTTAATACCCATTGACAAGTCGCCAATGTTTGGTTGGATAGGAGTTGAAACAATTCCTCCCATTGTTCCAGTTCCAACGGAACCCCAAGTATTATTGCCAGCAGTTTTAATTATGTCTGCGCCGTTGTGTTTAAGCCACATTAATATGTAGCAAGAACCGTTGCCGCCAGTGTCACTAAATCCAGCACCGCCACCAATCTCATGCACAGTCTCGCCGTTCGGAACCCAATCGTCAGTAATGTCAATCCAATTTGGATTTGCGTCTGTTTGGCTTCTATTTCCTAGCTGACCACTATTGCCACAACCGCAAGCATACAGCCGCATATCGGTTGTTTGAATAAACGTGCTGCCAAATGTAGAACCATAATTCCAGAACGAAAGAACCTGACCATTCCCCGGTATAGGTATTTGCTGCCAAGTATTTACGTTATCTGCAACTGTTCCAAGACCAAGGCCGCCACGGCCATTGTAACCACAACCCCAAAAAGTGCCGTCCTTTTTCCTAATCATCATACGGCAATCATTGTTATACTCTTGCTGACTGCTATCGTTATAGACATGTGCAACATTAGTATCTGTAAGCGTTGGGACAGGTATGACGTTATTATTCCCTAGCCCACATTGACCAAGGTTGTTTTGACCCCACACATATAAATTGCCATTGGCAAAAAGGGCAAAAGCAACACGCCAACTATATGTGCCATATTCAATCGGAGGCTGCGTTTCATATGGGAAGTTTACGCGCTTTGGATTAGCAGCGCCCCAAATAGCAGTTTGGTCATTCGTGCCGCGACCAACAATGCCGTTCTCCATTGCGCCAGCATCGCCAGAGGCCGTATATAAATTGTCATTAATAATCATACCCAAGCAGTTATAACCGCTATGAGAAACCCAAGAGATAGTCGGATTATCTGACGGGCCTTTGTCGCTGACGTTAAACCACAACCAATAATCTTTGCCCTGCGCAGGGTCAGGGTCTTTATCGCTAATGATAATCTTATCCGCTTGATACGGCGTCTTAGCATCCGCATCCAATGGCATGACATGGTTCGGCGCTAAACCAGCGGGATAGCCGCCAACCGTATCAACGTCGATATGCCAGCTACCAAACGCGCGCGTTCCATCGCACTCAGGAACATTGTCTCCCGGCGCAACTTCATTCGTGCCAAAGCCAATGTTTTGCGTTGCTGAATTGCCAAGACCAAGATGAGAACGGGCAGCAACAATATTTTCCAAATCAGAAAGATTGTTCTGCTTCTGCAAGGCGTCATAGTTTGTTGGGCCTTCTGGCCCTTGTGGGCCTTCTGGTCCTTGGTCGCCTTTATCGCCTTTAATTCCCGGGTCGCCCTGTATTCCGGGGTTTCCTTGTTCCCCCTGCGGGCCTTGGTCGCCTTGCGGGCCTTGCGGGCCACGAACGTCGCCTAAGTCAACCCAACCATCTGGTTCAACATCTTGACCAGTAAAACACCAAATATGAGAGTTTGGCGTGTAAGCTAAACCTTGTCCCGGCTTTAACTGAACGTCATTCGGAGGCTTTCCGGGGCCATCAAAGTTAGCCGGAATAAGACCATTAGCTGGCAGCGTCGATGGGTCGGCATTAGAAAAGTCGCCAACCAACACGACCGTTGTGCCGGGGTCGCCTTTATCACCCGGTATGCCCTGTATGCCTTGCGCGCCTTGCGGGCCTTCGGGGCCAACATCGCCAGCGGGTCCAGCTTTTCCTTCTGGTCCCTCTATTCCCTGAGGACCAATAGGGCCTTGGTCCCCCTTTGGGCCAACGGGGCCTTCCGGTCCAACAATTTTACCAGCGTTAATCCAGCCAGGAACGTCAAAGCCACCAACGCCAGCATAAACCCACAAGTCGCCAGTTGCTTCAAACAGAATACCGTCGCCATAGTTCAAAAGAATTTCAGCGGGCGGCGCACCTAGGTCATCCCAATCTTGTGGAATAATACCATCGGCAGGCAAATCTTGCGGCGTCCTATTGCGCGCCTCGCCACGAATAATGCCAGCGGAACCCGGAGGGCCTTGTATTCCTTGTTCGCCTTGAACGCCTTGTTCACCTTGGACGCCCTGAGGGCCGCGTATTCCTTCGTCGCCTTGTGGCCCGACAGGGCCGGGAACACCCTGCGGTCCCTCTACGCCTTGTGGTCCCATAGGCCCTTGCGGGCCTTGAATATCACCAACGCTAATCCATCCATTCGGCGTAAATGTCGTGCCGACATACTCCCAAATTTCTTGATTAGGAAAATAAAATAAACCTTCATCCTGCATCATCTGATATGGCGCGGGAGGAAAACCGGGGCCATCAAAATCAGCGGGAATTAAACCATCGGCAGGCAAATCAAGGGGCGTCGCAACGTCACCAAAAGAACCAACAAGTCTGACTGTTTCGCCAGCTTGACCTTGTATTCCCTGAGGCCCTACGGGGCCTTGTTCTCCGGCAGGGCCAATCGTGCCTTGTTTTCCTTGCGGGCCTTCTAGCCCCGGAACACCCTGTATTCCTTGAACACCTTGGTCGCCTTTTACGCCTTGCGGGCCTTGCGGCCCTTCTGGTCCAGGCGGTCCAGATGGAATATTATTTGTCTTCCACCAAATCTCGCGTAACGCAGAAACAACAAAACCGTTTTCTTGGTTAAACTCTCTGCGTGTAATGCCAGTTGCGGTTGGCATAATCAGTTGGCGAGGATGAATATTGCCAATTATCTCAATGCGCGTTGCTTCAACTGGCGGCGTAAAATCAACGACGCCATCCGTAATCGGTTGAGGCAATGTTGAAATTGCACTTCCTGAGGCAGAAACAAGTTCCCATTGTGTTTGAGGAAGCGTTGTTTCTCCGTTAACCCTTATCCAAAGGTCACTTCCGTCACCATAAATTGGAAAAGGAACGGCAAGAGAAGATACGGGCTGGCCCTGCGCAGGACTAACTGTAAGATAACGGTCGGCGTCTGCGACGGGCGGAACAGGGGGTAATTGTGTCAGGCTCATGCTGGCAATGTGCCGTTGACAAGCCTTAAATTAAACGCACCGCGTTATTGCTCCCATCCTGCTTTCTTGTGATGGTCACGCTTCTCAGGCATACCCATCCAATCACCCGTTGCATCCTCGACATGGTTCAACATGCCACGGAAATAGAACAAGTTTTGTCCTACCGTTGCGAGCCTGCCGTGATGCAATTCTGCGCGTGTCATTGCATCGCCACCTAAAGCAGACCGCGCCGCGCCTTTACCAAACTGATAAGCATGTTCCGCTGTGCTAAATGCAGGACCAGCCAAATCAGCAAGCGAACTATTCTGTGCGCGCCGTGATACAGGCGCACCTGCGCCAACAAGACTAAACGGGTCGGTTGCGCCGCCAGTTGCTTTAGATGCAGTTTTCATAATGTCGTTAATCACTGGCGCAACGCTGCCACGGTCAATACCTTCTTTGAGAAGCATCCAAGGATTGTCTGGAACAACCTCTTCGCCCTTAACCAATTGCGTCGCCATATAGGACATCATGCCAAGGCCCGTCATAGCCGCAGCGCCTTGCAGCATCGTCGCTTGACCGCGTTGAAGGTTAGCAATCATCACACGTTCATTCGCGCCCATCATAAAGCCACGAAACTGACCAAGGACAGACCCCCACCAAGTTGACATCATCAACGGCGTCTCGCCCTTCCCCGGCGTAACAACAAGGATATTAACCTCACGATGAACCGCGTTCTCAAAAGCCTGCTTTGCCGCCTTGTCAGTCCAGTTAGACGTATTCGCCCAACGTATTCCCATATCCTTTTTGCTATGGGTGCCAAGCTCAGAGGCAATCTTTCTTGCAAGCCCTTGGTCAATACTGGCAGAGGCAAGCTCGCCAACCTCGCGCTGCGTAGCCTTACCTGCCGCGACCTTTTCGCAAAGCCTAATGAAATTACCCTGCGCGATAGGAAAGCTCGCCAGCTTGGCTAAGTCAGTCCAAGGCCCCAACAAGTTGGCTTGCTGGAACTTGTCGGTCGCCATAGCAAGGCCATAAGAGAAACGGTCCTCCGGCATATAGTTATGCACAAGGTCGTTAATGTTATGGCGCGACTGACCAAGCACTGTCTCAACACCAATACCAAACTCGCGCGCCTGCTCCCGCGTCAGCTTCCGCAACTCAGGATTAGCAAGCGCCTTTGCAAATGGAACAAGCTGGTCGCCAAAGACTTGCTGCCCGCCATAACGCATGACTGCCTGACCGCCAAAGTCAGCCAAGCTATTCAGCGTCACGTTACCGAGCGTCGTCAGTGTCGTGTAGTTTCTGATATTAGCTGCCAGTTTGTGAAAGAAGCTTTCATTGGCCGAGCCTGTCCAGCCAAACGTATTCCTTACACGGTCACGCATTGCCGCGACATCGCGTATCATCGCGGTTTTTTCTTTGTTTAACCGAGCCGTTTCCTTTTCAAGCTTTCTGCCAGATAATGTGCCTGTCAGCCCATTAATCTTGTCGTTGTATTCCTGCGCAATCTCTTTCATTTGCGCTTCCATCTCGACATCGCCAAACCTTTTGACCATCTCCATGTCAGGCAGAATGGTTCTCAAATAAGAACCCATAACATGCTCGACATCGTTATGAACAAAGTCTTGGACAAGGTTAGTCGGGATTGCAAAGTCGCGGCTCCGCAATGACATTCTAGCAGAATTATTCTGCGACCCTGGCGTTGCGTATTTTGGATTAGCTATGTCGTAATTAAAACGACCGTCAGGCGTCCCAAGTATGCGGTCGATTATCTCATCAGCCCTATCACCAAGCTCATTAATGTCATAGTCTTTCTCGCTATTAACAATGCGTCGAATAGCTTTGTTGACTGCCTTATCGGCTGACCGATACGGCGTCCTATTAGGCGCAGCCATCTTAGGCAATCGGCCATTAGGTCCAAGCTTAGATTGAAGCTCCTCCTCTTTTGCCTTTATCTCAGCCTCACGCGCCGCCTCTTTCTCACGGCGCTTGGCTAATGCTGCAATCGCCTCCTTGGCGCTATTGCCATGCCAGCCTTCAATCTCTTTCTCCATTGCAGCGCGCGTTTCGCCCTTCATCTTTTCAGCAAAGGCAATCGCTTGCTGCGTCATGTCGCGCATACGCTCATGATGCTCTAGACGCTTTTGAAGCAGACCTTGACGGCCAAGGCTTTTGCGCGTCCCTGTCTCAATACCGCGCTTGCCAGCTTCTAATCCGCTTAACTCAGACTGCTTGACGTTACGGTCTTTAATTAGCTTAGAGATAAAGCGTTTTGTCTCTAGCTGCTCGCCGCGAGCATTACCTAGCGCGCCTTCAAGAACACCCTTCTCTCCTGCCGCCTGCGCCTTTTCTTCAAGACGCTGCAACAATGGGTCGCCACCTTCGCGGATAATGTCCATCAGTTCATTGATAGACTTCGGCTCTGCGCCTGCTTCTTCGATAGCGTTTTGCAGCCACTCAACCTCGCGGGTTAAGGCGTCGTAATCCTGCCCCTGCTTCCACCATGAAGGATAGTTTCCAGACTGCGCGTTATGAATAATGTCCATAACCTCGTTAGGCGTAAGACGTTCGCCGCCACCCATGCCGCCTTCTTTGGCTTCTTCCGCAAAGAACTCACCCCAATCGTCCAGGCCGCGCGTTGGCTTTTGCCCTGGCTTTGGAAATAGATTGCGTCCCTTACGATAGAAACCTACCGGAACATTTTTGCCTAGCTGCCATTTGACATTGCCTGCGGCGTCTTCAATACCGCCCTCGCTTGCCATCCATCCTAAGAAAGATGGGGCCTCTGGCATCTTATGCTGGCCCGTAACAATCATTGCAGCCTTACGAGCCTTGCCCGTCAGCATGTTGTCAGCTTCTTCTTTCTCAATGCGCGCTTGTTCCGCCTCAGACATTGGCGCGGCTTCTCTGCGTATCTCTTTAAGCTGCCGTTCTAAGTCAGCGATATATTCTAGCTTCTCAGGATTTTTAAACTCTGACCGCGCATAGTCTATGGCTTGCTGCATTTCGCCAGCCAATTCCTCAACCATGTTGAGGCGTTCCTGTATTCTCTCAGCGCCAGTTAGATTGTCACGAACAGCCATACCGCGTTCGCTTAACCTAATGCCCGTCTCATTCACGCGCTTCTCAATAGTCAGCAAACCGTTTTCTAGCTTGTCGATATGCTGTCCTAATTCAACCTCACGGTCACTGTGCGCCATAATCCGCTCGCGCGCCGCTGCCGCATAATCTTGTTCTTCTTTTAACCAATTAACAATCTTGCCGCGCAACTCTTGCTGGCGTGACCGAATGACAGGCAGGTTCCACATGCGGGAGTAAAAGCTTTCATCACCCTTTGGCGCAACCGCATTAGGGTCGAGCATGGGCGTCCCGTCTGAATAGGTTAGCGTCTTTAACTCTTCTTCAATCGGCTTAATGACATTCTCGCGGATTGTGCGCGCCGCTTCTGCCGCTTCTGGAAAAGCTTCATTCTTATCACCGCTTCGCAGAGCCTTAGATATTTCAGCCTTGAACTGTGAATAAGTCAGCTTGCCGTTTAGCAGTCCACCCGCAAGGCTTTGTATGTCACTCTTGACACCCTGCAAGACGCCGCCAGCCTCACCATGCAAATGCTTCAACCAGCCATCGCGCGCGGCATCGCGCACCGTCATGTTGTTGCGCATAGACTTAACATTAACGGTCGTCTCAATAGCGCCGCCATGTTGAGACGTAGGAAGACCTTCTAAGCTTTGGTCGAACTCACGCGCCGTCTCTGTGAGCTCTGCCGTATATTTCTTTGCCGCCAAGCCTTCGCCCTTAAAGACGCGACCAATCGGGCTAAGAAAACCAAGCGCATTAATTAGATGCTTCGACCCCCACACACCTTCTTTCTGCTTAAAGCTGCGACCTTCGGCAGAAGCATAAGGGTCCGTGTTCTTTGCTGCCGAGACAGACTGCGCCTCGCCTGCCGCAAGGTTATTAACTTCTTCCGGCGTTGGTGGCGATAAACTGTTACCCTGCACTCCGGCATCATACTCAGCTTTTATCTGGTCAATATTGTCGGCGTGTTTATTCCACCAATCACGATAGTCGCGCTCATACTGCTTTTGCTTTTGCAAGACTTCTGCATAAGGCTCGCCCTTGTTGACTGCCTCATAAGCATCATCCAACAAGTATGGATTTTCCGGCCTTTCAGCTAACGCTGCTTGCACTTGCTCCGGCGTATATGGCGTCACTTCACGATTAAGAGAAACGTCGCCAATAACCCTGTCTTGCTTTTGCGAGTAATGCTTAATCCCATTCTCGACGGCAATGCTGTCAATGGTATGGGCCAACTCATCTTTTGTAAGAAAACCGATTGCCTTACCTAAGACACCGCCTGCCGCAGTCGTCAGGCCAATAGTCATGGCGTTATCGCCAAGCGTCCTATTCCTATCGTATGCCGTTCTAACGCCTGCATCGACTGCACCAACTGCCGCGCCACCCAATGCCATGCGCGCCGTCATGCTTAACGCTTTAGGGCCAATCGCGCCTGGAATAAGAAACAAGCCGGGGTCAACAAGGCCAGCGCCAACTGACGCAACAGTTCCCGGCCAGCCAGAAGCTTCCAGTGTCTTGCGGTCGTTATGGATGTCCATCTCGCGTTTAAGCATCGCGTCAAATTGGTCTTTGTTCGCAACGCCAGCGAGACGGTCAACCTTACCCTCTAGCGGCGTTCCTTCCGCAGCTTTCAATGGGTTAAAGTTAGGGTCAAAGTTAGTAGGGGACGCTTTGCCATTGACGCTATCATTAATCATTTTCAACGCCATGTAAGACGTTGTTGTTCTCAATGCCGCAGGTAATGTCTCATCAACAAAGTTAGGACGTTCCTCTAACTTCATTGGTTCTTCTGGTTCATTAGGAACAACATTGCCACGGAACGGCGTCGTTCCTTCAAAACGCGGGTCATTACCTTCTGCAAATATCGGCACTACATGCTCCCGTTATACAATGCAGACATTGAACGCTTAGCCATAAACTCTGCATTAGCTTCGGCAACAGCCTTCTGCCTATCTGCATGGAAACGCGCTGGCTGATAATTTCCGTTCGCGTCTTTGGTCGTCATAACGTGCCAACCGTCTGACTGCTTTACGAGGATGCGATAGGAAGGCGCGACACCATTAGCAATGTCTTTCTG
>Ga0007870_1000591_pt1 | contig 10894 bp, 12 predicted proteins | sample CryBogCBH04Jul08_FD_71207 | JGI IMG/M metagenome (GOLD analysis project Ga0007870, IMG submission 71207) | Freshwater microbial communities from Crystal Bog, Wisconsin, USA - CBH04Jul08 | ecosystem: Environmental > Aquatic > Freshwater > Lake | place: Crystal Bog, Wisconsin, USA | collected...
TTTTGAAAATTGAAAAGAAGGTTTTATATTTGACTTCGATAGGCGAGGAAGGATGGGCATAATAACCTTGAAACAAACCTATCAATATCGTGGGTTGGTGCAGTTGGTAGCACATTGGACTCATAATCCAAAGGTCGTCAGTTCGAGCCTGACACCCGCAACTAGGTCGAAAGACCAAAAGGAATTAAGATTGTTCATTTGAGGCACGAATGAATCAATCGTTAAATAACGGGGAGGAATCTCCACCCCTAACGCAACGCTCAATTAGTGCCTCTAGTTGGGCGTTTGTGTTTTTATGGAGCTGATACCGTTATCAAAAAAAATAAAGCAGGCTACTCCGCTATCAATGATAATGGATATAGAAAACCATAATTCTATACGCCTATGGCTACTATTCGCGGGTACTTCAAGATTAACTATACATGGCTATAAAGCCACTCTATACGATTTTACATACCAAAAGCTATCCGACAGAACTGGTCTATCATTATCTTGCTGTCATAAGCACTTAAAGACTTTGCTAGATAAAGGACACCTATACATACGTAATGGCAACCTATGTATGAAAGGCATCAATAGATACCGTGAGCCCAAAGTATTAATTCCTATTCACTATAAAAATAAATCAAAACAGACACTAGAACTACGCAACGCGGTAATACAGAATAATCTCAACGCTCAGAAAAAACAGATAGATAAGAAGAAGGACATCGTAACACGGCTCAATACTGAATACGGGAAACTATCTAAGGAACAAATAAAATACCTTAATAAGAATCCCAACATACTTCTTGAACTCAATCCTACAACTCTCAGCAATAAGAAATTCGGCAGTCTTATCTATCGTTCAATATCCACAGGCAAAAGGATTCAGAAAGCCTTATTTAAGGCTAATATGATTCAATCCATTAGTAGGCATAAGGTATTAGTAAAAGATGCCACACTAACCGACTACTATCATTATATTCAAGTATTCTCCTTGCCATCTATAAGATATGTAAAGGGTATAGGTATTGTTCAACAACTATCTAATGAAATACGGCGGCAAGCTCTAGTAGGTGTTTAAAAAAAGAAAATCACAAAATATGTGAGTTTGTATTCATAAAGTTATTTTGTATGTTTGCTCAAACAAAAAAAATAATTGTATGAGTAAAGAAGGTAAGATAGTGAGCCTCCCAACAAGACAAAGAGGTGGAGTAGTAAGGTTGGTAGAGAAAACAGCAACACTAACAGTAAAAAAGCTGTATGAGACATGGGGATGGATGGACATTCTCACAAAGCATAATCCCGCAGTTCCGCAGGATGTGCATAAGTGGTTTACAAAAAACAAAGCCAATTTGAAACGTGTACTTGATGCACACGACAAAACAGTCCGCACACAGATGATGGACGAGGTAAAAGGCTACTTTCCTGAATCAAACAATAGCGAAGAAATATATATACAGGACGGGCATCCCGAAATAAAGAAAGACGGTAACGGCAAAATCCTTACCCTCACCGTAGAGGTAGATGGCGAAACAATCCCTGAAAAAGGAAAGTATGTCACACAGCCAAACGGAAATCCAAGTTTTGTATCGGTATATACAGGCAATCCACTTCCAAGACAAGGATATGTATTCAAGCCTGAACTTAAAGACGAAGCACTCCGTAATGAGTTCAACACTAAAATCACTGAACTCAATGATAAGTTCACCAACACGGAGTATGATATAAAACTCTATGAACTGAGTGATGCGGATGCTAAAGGGCTTAACTTCCCAACGGTCTATAATGACCACTCGCTCATAGACCCGCTTTTCGTAGAGGACGTAGTTTATCAATATCTTATCCAAGAGTAATATGGCTGATACACACATATCATTGCCCATATACTCACTGTACGATGTCCCCAAAGATGCCGATGAAAAAAGCGAGGACTTGAAAATCCCATTCAGGAATGAATATTTTATACTCGAAGATTTACGGGCTTATACCATAAATGGGTTCTATAACAAGTTCAACATGAAGTATATACCAGGACTTTCGGTTATGAAATCGAAGAATAATCAGTATATCAATGTGAAAATGGGAACAAAAGACCTTTTTGACCTGCTTCAAAAAAAGTGGGAGGAACAAGGAAAAACATCTTGACATTAGGATTTATAAAAAAAAGTTTAACTTTACAGCAAAAATAAAAAAGCCATGAGCAAAAAGACATCACCAAAAAAGAAAGAAACATCACCCCGTAAGGGCGTAAACAAAAAGACCCAAAGCGGGAAACCCGTTAGAGGCAACATGAGTATGATACTCATAGGAATACTAATGACGCTGAGTTTTGTTGCAAATGCACAGCTTGGGGTAATTCCTTGTGGCGGTCTGAATGGCGTAACACTACAACCAAGCGCATCAGCATCACAGCCAGGCGACTATCAAACGCTCAATGTAGCTTCTGCTGCTAAGTACAATGTTATAACTGTGACCACATATACCAATCCCGGTACACAATATATACCCAATAGGTACACATACTCGAATATAGAGTCATACTATTTGGCACTTGCCGATACTGCTGGCGTACCAACACACGCGCCTACAACAATACAATACCCTATATTTTTGTATCTCTGTCAGCCAGGAGCGCAATCAAGTACACTACAATCATACCCAACCACAATAGCACTTGGCGGTACAGCTACAAGCACCGTCAGATTTGATAGTACCTATACATTTTCATTTTGCGCGGGAGGTACAAACTGTGATAGCACACAGGTAGATAGTGTACGATTCCATCTTTATCTAAAGTATAATTATCAGAATAGGACTGTAATAGTCAATGGTGATGATGCTATAAGTGATAAAAATGCCAGTGGCGCAAATCAGTACCTACACAAAGCTAAAGTACCCCTAGTACCAAAGCAGCCTGTTTACTAAAATACTTTTCATTGGTTTTGATATTTAGGTTTAGCCCCGTTGTAAATGGCAATTACTAACCTAAGTAACCCAAAATAATTGGTTTGATTGTTTTTTTACATATATTGCTTGCACAAAACAATATATGAAATACTACACGCTACTTAAAATGAACTTTTTAGTTCTGTTACTTACTGTATCACTTATTTCTAAATCTGCCCCTCCAGTTGATACTGTTATACCATCGGGGACACTTATTCAAGTACAAACATCAAATATCATTTCCACAAAAGGTGGGCAATATAGTCAGGGGCAAAAAGTATCTTTAATTGTTGCGTATGATGTTTTATTAAATGGCAAGGTTGCTATTAAGGGTGGCTCACCAGTTGATGGGGTGATAACTGAATTTAAGAAGGAAAGGGGAGTAGGAAAGGGAGGCAAGATAACTATACAGGTTAATAGTATTAGGGCTGCCGATGGTACAATAATTCCAATTACTCCAGCCTATATAACAAGAGAGGGTGATAGTAGGATGGGATTGGCTCTTGGTCTAGGGTTGGGATTGGGACTATGTGTATTTCCCCCTCTTTTAGCATGTATGGCTATTAAGGGGTATCCTGCTATTATTGAATCAGGATATTCGGTTAATTGCACTGTCTTAACAGCAACTAGAATAAGAGTAGAATAGGAATTTACTAACCTCATCCCTTTTTAGGTGGTGTGCGCTTCTTTGCGCTTTTTGTAGGGTACTTGACTTTCTCCATAGCCTTGTCAACTTTCTCCTTATCAGCCCTTACAAGGGCTTTCATTGCATCGTCAAATGATAAGTCTGTCTTTACAACTATGTCTTTATTCTTACTCATTATCATCTCTTATAATAGCTTCATGAAATTTTGTTATTTTATAAACGGCTGGCTTGCCTTTTATAGTCTGAATTTTTGTATCTACTTCATAGGCATGTGTAAAGGGGTTTGTTTGTCCTTTCAGCATTTGTTCTTTTATTTCTTCGGATTGGAATATAACACTTAATGGCTTTGCTGTGATTTCCTCAATTACTCCTTTATTACCCTTATCGGTATCTAGATCATTCTTGGCTTGATGCCAGTAAAATAAAACTTTCACATATTCAGCTTCAACCGCATCTGGTTGTTTTAGATTTTCAATTTCAGTTTTAAATCTATTTTGAATAGCATTAGCTTCATTAGAATTAAGGGAAAGGTTTACCGTTACATTACCGTTAATTGTTGCATTTATATTGAATTGTGAACCGTTATCTAAAGCAGTTGGATTTATAATAGAAGATAACTCCTTTATATCTGTGGCATCTATATCTAACGCTGTTGAAGAAGATGCGTCTTTGATTGGATTCAAATAAAACTCGTATATTTTTTTGCAATGCTTAGCGAAGCCTATAACAGTATTTACATTCTCCAAAAAAGGCAAAATCCCAACCGTTGATGTTTCAATGAGATGAAGTATAACACTACCCGATTTTATTTCTTTTACAAATAGCTTAGCTTCCCTATCCTCTTTATTTTCTCCGTTTTTTTGGACAAATCTTTCAAATTGACTACCCAACGAAACCAATGATTTGGTTAGCTCTATTAACTCCAGTGGCTCTTTATTTAATATTTCAATAACTAGCCTTACATCTTGTATTTCCTGTGACATTATGCTATGAGTTGTTTATAGGTTAAACGTTTGTGACCACCCAAAGCTATAATATTCTGGAATCTTTGTACCTCTGTCTGCTTACGAGTATTCCACTTATATTCAAATTCGTCTATATAAGCATCCAAGTGGTCTGCGTCAACATGGTGATATATGCCATAAATCCCCCTCTTTAACTGCGACCAAAACCCTTCTATTGAATTTGTGTGAAATTCACCTTTTACATACTCCCCGTCTTGGTGATTGACTACAACGTGATTCATTTCGATATTTAGGTCTTTATAGCCACCGTGAGCGTCCGTTACAACTATTGCATCCTCACCAACGATGTCACGGATAATAGGCTTTACAATTACGCCTGATTCGTTTTCTACCTTCATAGCGACCATATTACCGTCACGCTCTAATACTCCAAATACGCAAGTCTTACCACCAGTACCGCGACCATTTTGTTCGGCTAACATTCTACGCTCCCATGCGTGTTTGTTTTTTACCTTGCCACCTACGTAAGTAGCATCTGATTCATAAACACTGCTAACGTTTTTCTCCATAGAGCCAGTCTTAACTACAAACCTGATACGATGCAACATGAACCATGCTGTTTTCTGACTGACTGATATATCCTTAGCAAGCTGACAAGATGAAATACCTTTTTTATGTGATGTAAGCAGGTACATAGCAACAAACCACTTTTGAAGTGATACAGGGCTTTTTTCGAATATCGTTCCTTTAGTCACTGAGAATTGCTTACGGCAATCAGCACATTTATAACGCTTAGTTGTCCCCTTCAATTCGTAGCAATGGTCATGTCCACAGTGAACACATTTCACATTACCATCCCAACGAAGCTTAGCAAGGTAGGCGGTAGCATTTGCTTTATCTGCAAAATATGTTGTTACTTCTAACATGTTTTTGAAATTCATGACGATATATTTTATTGTTTCAACTTTGACGGGCTGGTGGTCAAAGTTATGAAAATTTATTGAATATTGTATGCTTTTTTGAAATATTTTTTTCATTTTATGTTAAAAATTATTGAGCAGATATAGACGTGCTATCTGCCAATACATTTTAACTAGATATGAACACTAAAATTTGGGTTACTTGTGTTAGTAATTGCCTTGTAAATCAGCGGGGTTATTTTTTTGTTTAAACTTAGTATCTTTGTGGTATGTCGAGTAAAAAAAGTAAAAGTATTCATAAGTCGGGTAAGGGTAGGAAGCCGCCATTGGTAGGGCATAAATATCCGGGCAGGGCAAGTGTGCATCCCGATACTGCGAAACTTGAAAAGAAAGACGAAGAACCTAAACCGTGGGTTAATCATTACGCTTTAAATAAAGGATTATAATATGCTCATAGATGTGATACATGAGAAGGGGAAAAAGATAAGCGTGGATGAAAACACCGCTTTGTGCATACCCGAAATACGTAGTGTGCTTCAAAAAGAAAATCAAGGGGCAGCCGCAGTAGCGGTAATAGCATACGCCTGTGACCCATTAAGCCCCGTTAGAGAGGCTTTCTATGGGAAGGAGGATAGAATACTCATAGAGGCATATAGGGCGGTTAATAAAGACGATAGTGATTCAGACAGGGAGAAATTCTATAAGGTCAAAGCTATCAGAGAGGCGATGGAAGTATATACCGACTGGTGTAATACCCCTACTGCACAGATCATAACCAAGTCTAAGGAAATGTATCTTAAATCCATAAGCGACCTGCATGAAATAGTAATGGGTGGTTTGGTAGTTGGAGAAGAAGGGATAGGAACAAAAGGTGGTGAAATGTCGGTACAGGATATGATAAAATCTATCAAGGAAGTACCCGATATTATAAAAGACCACATCAATATGAAAACTATACAACAGAAAGACGTGGCAGAGGTCAAGATGAAAATAAAAGGGGAAACGCCCCTTACTCGTGGGGAGCTTAAAGTTATACAGAGGGCTTCAACAAAATGACGTATAACAATACCCCTTATTATGGTAAATTTTCTCCCCTAAAAAAGCAGGGAGGCATACCCGACTACCCCAGAGACAGCGAGGCATGGCAAAAGTGGGTAGATGAAATAGAAAGCTATTGTATCAACGGATATGATGCAGGAGGCGACCACATAACAGGTATGCACTTCCTTATGCTTAATCTAGGTACTATACTCATAACTGATACTAATGGAGATAAGCAACCATCAAGTCCATATTACATAGATGCTCATAGGGAAATATTTGATGCCATAGAAGAATGTTATAAAACGGGGCAAGACTTATTTGTAGCCAAAGCGCGTGATAAAGGTTTTACGGATATAGAAACCCACGTAAGCCTATATAACACACAGCTTATACCCAATAGAAAAACATTGCTACTATTCCCATCAGGGGAAAACAAAGCCATAGATATTTATAAGGAAAAATATAACCTAGCTTGGAAAAACTTACTAAATGACTTTAAGCATTTTCCGGGTATCAAGGATGATAAGTCTATAAAAATATATGGCAGGGTAGATGGAAATGGTAATGAAATAGGCATACAGACAACACTTGTGACACTTAAAGCCGTAGATGCTGACGTTGCAAAGGGGGGTAGGTATAAGACCATATTCATTGACGAGTTTGGAGAGATAGATGCTCCACTGGCACTCGTTCATACCAACCAAGCGGTAATGCGAGAGGGCGCAAAGAAGTTCGGTATTCATATATGCGGTGGTACATCTAATGCTGTAAACGCGGGAGGGTATGCAGACTTTCGTAGGCTAACCCGTAAGCACGAGGAAATGGGGTTCAAGTTTATATTTATACCCGCACAAAAAGCATATTGGGGATATGTGAACTTGGAAACAGGAGAAAGTGACCAAGAAGCAGCATTGAAAGATGTAAAAGAAAGAGGTAAGGGATTGGATGGTGAAGAACTTATGTACTATCAACAGAACTACCCTACAACCATTGAGGAAATGCTTATGGCTATTAATGGTAGCCCTTTTAGTGCGGAGAAGATTGAAACTCAAAAATCACGTATCGAAACCGACAAATCAATCACAGAGCAGATACAGCAGGGGGAGTTATATTATGATTTGGGTAGTGGTGAGGTAAGGTTTAGGCTGAATAAAAAGGGCAAGTGGAAAATATTTAGGCACAGAAATCCTAATCCATTATCACCCGACCTTATAGCAACCGATTCATACAGATTGCAAGATGTCGAGAAATCTTCAAAGATGTCTAAGGGTGCGATAATAGTACGTAGGCCGTGGCAAGGATTGTCTGAATCAGGTGGCATGACCATAGCGATAATGGTAGATAGACCCGATGATAAAGAAGAATTTTTCCAAGAATGTATAAAGGCTGAGAAATATTGGAACGCCAAAAATCTTATTGAGCATACAGATAATGATATAATTGAGTATCACATTCAACATGGCGCATCAAAATTTATGTATCATTGTCCAAGTGTACTAGATGAGGTGGGTACGTATAGTAAGTCTAAACCTAAATATGGTATAAAGCCATCACCCGCAGCGGTAGGTAGGGCAGTAGAGGTAGCAATATCAGAGTTTAATAAGACTTGGGAAAATGAAGTGTTTGTTGAGGTGCTTGACGACTTGTTAAACTATACCGTAAAGAATATAGACTTAGGTATGGCTTATGTGTGGTCAACAGTACACGCCTTAGATGCTGTAACTAATAAGCCAAGAGCAGTAGCAAGAGAACCGCAGTTTACTTCGTATATAGCCAATATAGGGGGCAAACGTGTAGTAGTGAATAGTCGTAAAATGGACATGGCACTCAATCCACAAAAATACCAAAAAACAGCATGACAACAGCAGCAACAGGATATTTAGTAAAGCCGGGTAACATGATACCTAGCGGGGACAAAGAGCAGAAAGAAAATTGGGCGCACCAAATGAGCGACTATATGGCTAGGTCTGCCTATTGGTGCTATAACTATGAACAGGATATATTGCCTGTGCTATATGCTTTGGGGCAAATACCCTTATCTGAATTTGACCATATCACTAGCCTACACGTAGGCGAAGATAAGAACGGGCAGAGGTTAGAGCTTCCAGCGGTCATAGGTAGATTCAACTATATCCTTGCCCACGTACAAAAAATGATTGCTCGTGCTTTGTCTGCTGATAATAAATTTGTCGCTAGTGTTGCCGATGAAGAAGGTATCATAGATAAGCTAGATATGGTGGCTGAAAAGGCTGCCGATGAATTGACTAGATACATAAGACAGCAAGCTCAGTTAGCACAGAAAGCGGGTACGCCTATTGAAAGAGGGGATGATGTTCAGCCAGTGGATATAGAAAAAGTTATGAACATGAAGTTTACCACTGAACTAGCAGATAGCGAAATAGCGGTAACAAAGGGATTGGCGGCATTAATGAGCGATAAAGACCTATTCCTTCTACATAAACTTATCCACCAGGTCCTATTCAACTACTTATGCAATGGTAAATGTGCGGGTGAGATGTGTATCAGGAGAGGTAATCCCGACATCAATCCTATACCATCGGCACAGTTAATATACAGCAAAGACCTTAACTCTCCTTTTCTTCAACACGGAAACTATGCGGGATATTGGTGTATGCTCACATCTAATGAGATATTGGCTCATTGCCCTGGATTGACAAAGCAGCAAATAAAAGTTATAGATGAAAGGTTAAAATCCTTTGGTGCAAATACATGGGATGGGTATGACCAACTACCCGAATGGCAAAAATGGTGGTTTCAGAAGTCGGGTAGTGATGTATGGGGAAATATGTGTCAGGATAGAATGGCTGTGTTCTTCAATTATTTCAGAGGTATAAAAATGCAAAAGGCTATTGTTAGACCTAACCTTTTGGATAAGGACAATCCTTTTGTGGAGTGGATTGAGGATGGAGACGAAAGACAGCCAAACGAAGAAGAAGGAGAATATTTCAGTGAAGAACCAAGACCTGATATTATATGGAAGGACGTTAAGATAGGCGACCTATTCCACTATAAGACCGAAGAAATGGAAGGACATGAAAACCTGCCTATCATTGGGTTTATAGATTTTGTGCCTTCTCCCGTACAGATGCTCATGTCTCCACAGAGATTGCTTACCGAAGTGGTGTACACTATGGAGCGATTGATGGCACAGATAAAGGGCAACATAATGATTATTGATGAAGCTGATTCAGATAATAATCCAAATGACCTTTACAATATGCTTGCTCATGGTATTATGAGAATAAATAGTAGCAAAGAAGAACCCAATACTGGAAGTCAGGCGGGAGGTGGAGGTGTAAGAACAAAGGATATGGGAGGTTCATCAGGCTTTGCCGATCTGTTCAGAATGTTTAGTATGCTCCAACAAATGATACTGCAACTAATAGGTAGCAACGAAACGGCTGTGGGTATGGTAAAGTCGGAGCAAACGGTAGGGGCTACCCAAAACTCCATGATGCAGGCTCAGTTGTCTCAGCAGGCTACATTTGACAAATGGTTTACTGTCTATGAAATGTTTGGGCAGGGATTAGCGGATATGCTAAAATCAGCATGGGCGGGTAATGAAAAGAATATAATATTGAATGGTCTAGGGGGTATGGACTATTATAAAATAAAGAAAGGTGACCTAGACCCCAGCAACAAACATAAAATTACTATCAATAACTCTGTCAAGTCAGACGAGAGAATGGCTATGATATTGGGTATGGCTAAACAATTATTGCCAATAGCCGAAGACCCTCATATGGCATTAGGGCTTATAAAGATAGCGGATGCAGGAAGCAGCACAGAAGCATTGCAGATACTTGAAAAAATGACAGTAGAACTGCGTAAATATCAAGAGAAGATGAAAGCTAATGAGGCTGCCCAACAGCAGGGGCAGATGGTGGCTAAACAGAAGTTAGCAGAAACAGAGGCTTCAAATCTTGACAAAGAACTTGCAAGTAAAAAAGAACTTGTAATAATACACGAGATAGCGGAAACAGAAAGAACGGCTATGAAGCTAAAGCACGAGCAAGACAAGCAGGAGGTAGAACATGATTTGGGCATAAAAGAAAAATTATTTGACGAAGTACTTGGAAGCCAACAAAAACAACCTGCGTAAAAAAATTATTTGGAGTTATCGAAAAATGATTTAGTTTTGTAATTGAAAGAAAAATATGAAAGTATATTCAGCAGAAAATAATAGTGGAGGGCAAGTTCTAAACCTCGACCTCGCGGATGAAACTCCCGCAGCAAAGGTTGAAGTTCCCGCAGTGATAACAGATGTGAAACAACCATCTTTTGATTATTCTGCGTTCAAGGAGATAGACCCTGACATCAACGAGACAAATTTTGCAGAAAGAATACGCGGTACATACGAAACCAAG
>Ga0007870_1000600_pt1 | contig 10825 bp, 10 predicted proteins | sample CryBogCBH04Jul08_FD_71207 | JGI IMG/M metagenome (GOLD analysis project Ga0007870, IMG submission 71207) | Freshwater microbial communities from Crystal Bog, Wisconsin, USA - CBH04Jul08 | ecosystem: Environmental > Aquatic > Freshwater > Lake | place: Crystal Bog, Wisconsin, USA | collected...
CATAATGTTCCGGATAAAAAGCAGCGAATCTAAAAAAGCGAAGTTATTTTTTGTCAGCCGGGGGATTGTCGGAGGCGGGTGCCTGATCAGCACCTGGATTCTGACCTTGCGCAGAATCGGCGCCTCCCGGACCTGCGTCTTTATCGTCGCCGCCCATAGAGTCATTTTTTGAGAATTGCACCAGCCACTTATCTTTCTGCTTTACGAGGTGCAAAGTCTGGTCTTTGTCGGCCGCATCTTTGGATGTTGGATCGTTGATGACATAAGTGACTTCGGCTTTATCGCCGGATTCTTTCACGTCCTTAACAGTAACTGTTATTTTCTTGTATTGTTGTTTAGTAGAATCAGGCACCATACCGCTGAATTGAGCGAGTTGCGTGAGTAATGTCTTGGTTTCGTCGGTGGAAACTTTTTTTGCAGCTTCATAATCCATATGATAAAAAGCAGTAAGCCATGTGTTTGCAACATCTTTAGGAGATGCTCCTTTATTGCAGGCAACAAACAATACCGTAGCGGCTATCAAAACTGTAACAGTCAGCAATATTTTTTTCATACTAATAAAAACTTTGGTGACAAAGGTATCATTTAAATTTTGTCTGCCAAATAATATGGGCATGTTGGTTTAGAAACAAGTTGTCGATACCAACAAATGTACAGCCCATTAATGTGGTAGTTTGGATATAGGCAGTATCATCCACCGCCTGATTGATGGCTTTATATACGAATTCCGCACAGTACAGCTTGTCATCTGTTTTCAGGTCGAATTGAAGATCAAATTTCGGGCGTTTTTTGTAGTAGTCATAAACTATTGATTTGAGCCTTTGAGTCTGGGCATCTGAGAATTCGAAATTTACCACAGCCATTGCAAGGTTATGTACCTGCGAGAAAAAGAAACAGGCAGAATCGCGCCGCAGCCGCTCGTCCGGATTGTCTTCGCCACCAATGCAATGGTAGACAAAGGGATAGCCGTTTTCTATGAACACGATGCCGCAGTGCGAAAAAGACTTGTCTTTCTGATTGAGTTGTGCAAGCATATAGCTGTCGGCCCCACGCCCCATGCGCAGCACCATATAGCCTGAATGCAGGAGAGTTACCGCACTATCTATTGCTTTTTTGTTCCAGATATCGGCGGCTGAATCAGGATGGGGTATTTTTTGTTTAAGCTGTGAGTGAACTGCCAACAATGCTACAATTGCCACCACGAAAATGGATACGACAGAGATCAGGATGATGATTATTTTAGATTTAATCGACTTTTTCAATTGTTTAGCAATCTTTTTGCAATATTAGTGACGTTTTGATTGCCTGACAGATCAATATCATTTTAGCTGCAAGTTCGGGATAAAATGCAGTATAGCGCTTGCTAAAATCAGGACATGAAATGACAGAAATTCCGCAAGCGGTTCACATTCAATATCAGAGCTGTCAAATTCATTTCAAGGGTATATTTGACGGACAAAAGCATGTTAGCGAGGTAAAAAGCTTACAATCAAAAAGAATGAGGTACAATTAATCTTTATAAAAATACGATCTTACCTATCCGATCATAATTTTTTTTAACTTGCATGGTAGAAAGTAATCAAACTATGAATAAAGAAGACATTCGTTGGATTCAGCGTTTTCAAAATTACAAAAATGCGTTGTCAAAATCGAGCGAGGTAGCTACCCGTGGTGATGTTGATACGCTTTCGGAGCTTGAAAAGGAGGGAATGATCCAACGTTTTGAATATACTTTCGAACTTGCATGGAAAACACTTCAGGACTTGCTGGAATATAAAGGTTATAGAGATATTGCCGGACCAAACCCGGTTTTGGAACAGGCTTTGCTGGATGGCTATATTGTGGACGAAAAACTGTGGAGAAGCATGACGAAATCTAGGGAATTGACCTCGCACACTTATAACAGTGACATAGCTGATGATATTGCTGAAAAAATTGTTTCAGATTATTTTGATCTGTTGAAAGAATTGGAATTAAAGCTGGAGCATGAAAGAGGCGGTAAACAATTGAATCTCTTCTTATGATGGAATATGGTATTGCAGATGATGATGCGGCGTTAATAAAGAAAATATTTGCGTCCTTCCCCTGTATTAAAAGCGTTGTCCTGTTTGGGTCGCGTGCTATGGGTCGCAACAAACCGGGTTCGGATATCGACTTTGCAATAGTGGCAGATAAAATGAGCTTTACGGAATTTCTGGATTTGGAAGATCAGCTAGCGCAAATCGGTATGCTGATTAAAATTGATATACAAGATTTAAGCAAGATAAAAGACGCAGAAGTTTTAGGACACATATCGCAGGTTGGGAAAGTGTTTTATACGAAAGACGAAACTAGTGCATGATAAATATTTATATAAATTATTCGGCGTTTTTGGTAAATCATGCAGTATATTTAATATCGATAAAAGCAAACTCATTGATAGACACTTCAAAAAAAGTTGGTAAATTTGTAAAAAGGTGGATATGGAAACTTCAAAATCATTAAATAATCAAATCGTACAATACCTCGATTTTCTAAATGTCGATCAGAAAATGGCTCTATTAGGCATCATGAAGACGTTTACTGATAAAGAGGATGAAAGAGACATTTGGGAAAATCAGGCGTTTGTTACAGAAATTGAAAATAGAGTTTATGAACTCGAAAGCGGCGCAACCAAAAAATATTCCTGGGATGAAGTCAAAAGCATTACGAGACAATCAATTGCTGACCTGAAAAAGCATGAAATATAATCTGGTTTTCCATATTGAAGCTCTTGAAGAATATAAAAATGCAAGTATTTGGTATGAGCTGCAACAGGCTGGATTAGGGTTGGTTTTTGAAAATGCAGTAGAATGCACTCTGAAGCAAATCCTTGAAAATCCATATACTTTCAGTTCTAAAAAAACAAATTCAAGGAAGCATTAGTGAATACTTTTCCATATGTTATAGTATACAGGCTCAATGAGCATTCAAAAGAAATTTATGTTTCTGCGATTTTTCACACCAGTAGAAATCCAAAGAGAAAATACCGGAAAATAAAAGCATAATCCTCTTTTTTTCAGTTCTGTAAATATTCAATTATACTTCCTACAGTAGAAAAGGTTGTTTGAAAGTTATTGAATAGTAGAAGTCAATCTTCCCCCTGTGGAAAACTTCACGCCTGCGCTCTCCCCCTTTTTTCGTTATTTTGTAAGACGCTGATAAGGTACGTGCAATCATATGAAGTTTTCTCATTTACATAATCATACCCAATTTTCCCTGCTCGATGGAGCTTCCAATATCTCTAAGTTATACGAAAAAGCGGCTAAAGATGGTATGCCTGCGATGGCGATTACCGATCACGGCAATATGTTTGGCGTGTTCGAATTCGTAGCCGAGGCGTGGAAAAATAAAAAAGTAGTCGGCAAAAACGCTCAGGGCGAAGACATCATGGAGCCTGTGGTGAAGCCCATCATAGGTTGCGAATTTTACTTAGTTGAAAATCGTTTCAAAAAACAATTTTCTAAGGACGACAAAGATCAGCGGTATCACCAATTGATGCTGGCGAAGGATGAAACCGGGTATAAAAATCTGGTAAAACTATGTTCCCTTGGCTATATAGACGGCATGTACAGCAAATACCCGCGTATAGACAAGGAACTGATATCCAAACACCATGAAGGACTTATTGCCACAACGTGCTGTCTGGCTGCCGAGGTGCCGCGCACCATTTTGCGCAAGGGCGAGGCTGAGGGCGAAAAGGTGTTTCAGTGGTGGCACAATCTGTTTGGCGATGATTATTATGTGGAGCTGCAACGGCACGAAATACCCGATCAGATCAAGGTGAATGAAGTGCTTATCAGGTTTGCGCGCAAGTACCATGTGCCCATCATAGCCAGCAACGACAGCCACTACGTAGACCAAGAAGATTCTGTTGCGCATGATATTCTGTTATGTATTAATACTGGTGCAAAGAAAGACGACCAAAAATGGAAAGAAGTTGGCGATGATGACGAGGTGAAGGTGAAGGGTGGAAGGTTTGCTTTCTTCAACGACCAGTTTTATTTCAAGACCACTTCTGAGATGAAGCAATTGTTTGCCGATGTGCCGGAGTCGATTGAGAATACCAATCTGATTGTTGAGAAAATAAAACCACTCAAATTAGAGAAAAGCATTTTGTTGCCTTTTTTCCAGGTGCCGCCGGAGTTCAACAATGATCAGGACGCGTTTCTGGCAGATATTACCTGGCAGGGCGCCAAAAAGAAATATGGTGAGATAACCCAGGTAGTGCAGGAAAGGCTGGAGTTTGAACTGGGAGTGATCAAGACGATGGGCTTTGCCGGATACTTCCTCATTGTGGGCGACTTTATTGACGCAGGCCGTAAAATGGGGGTATTTATTGGGCCTGGCCGTGGATCTGCGGCGGGTTCTGCAGTGGCATTTTGTGTAGGCATTACAAATATAGACCCTATAAAATACAACCTGCTTTTCGAAAGGTTTTTGAACCCCGGTCGTAAGAGCATGCCGGATATAGATACTGATTTTGATGATGTGGGTAGGCAGAAGGTGATAGATTATGTAGTAACCAAATACGGAAAAAATCAGGTAGCCCAGATTGTGACCTATGGCACTATGGCAGCCAGAAGTAGTATTAAGGATGTAGCGCGGGTGATGGACCTGCCGCTGTCTGACGCTAACTTATTGGCAAAGCTGGTGCCTGAGAAACCGGGCATTACCCTGAAACGCATCCTACATGCCGATTTGAAGGGCGATGGCGGACTGGATACAAAAGAAGGATTGGATGGTGAAGAATTGGATCTGGTTGGCAAAATAAGGGAAATTTATAATGGAGACGGATTGCAGGCAGACGTGCTGCACTCGGCTGAAAAACTGGAAGGTTCGGTACGCAATACCGGCATTCATGCGGCAGGTATCATCATAGCGCCGAAAGATCTCACGGAACTGTTGCCGGTTTGCACATCGAAAGACGATGACTTGCTGGTGACGCAGTTTGAAGGCAATGTGATTGAGAACGCAGGCGTTATAAAGATGGACTTTTTGGGGTTGAAGAACCTGACCATCCTGAAAGATGCTCTGGAATTAATAAAACTCAATTACAATGTAGATATCGTACTGGATGATCTGCCGCTGGATGATGAGGCGACCTTCGAGCTGTATCAGCGGGCGGACACCAATGGTACTTTCCAGTTTGAAAGCGCCGGTATGCAGAAATACCTGAAAGAACTGAAGCCGGATAAACTGGACGATCTGATTGCGATGAACGCATTGTACCGTCCGGGACCGCTGGCATATATACCTAACTTTATCAAGCGGAAACACGGGCAGGAAGCCATAACCTACGACCTGCCTGAGATGGAAGAGTACCTTGCAGATACTTATGGTATCACGGTTTATCAGGAACAGGTGATGCTGTTGTCGCGAAAATTAGCCAGTTTCACGCCTTCGGATGCGGACAACCTGCGGAAGGCGATGGGTAAAAAGGACAAGAAGACCCTGGATAAAATGAAGACCTCCTTTATAGATGGCGCAGTAAAGAACGGACATCCCGAACCCAAACTGCAAAAAATATGGACGGATTGGGAAGCATTTGCCCAATATGCTTTCAATAAGTCGCACTCAACCTGCTACGCGCTGGTAGCCTATCAAACAGCCTACCTGAAAGCGCACTACCCGGCGGAATACATGGCGGCTGTGCTGAACAGTAACCAGGGCAATATTGATAAGATAAAGTTTTACATGGAAGAATGCCGGCGCATAGGCATTAAAGTGCTGGGACCGGATGTGAATGAAAGTCATAAAGGCTTTGCCGTGGCGCGCAATGGGGTGGTGCGGTTTGGGCTGAATGCCATAAAAGGCGTAGGCGAAAATGCAGTGGATGATTTGCTTGCCGAGCGGACGCAGGGCGGTGTGTTTTTGAGTATATACGACATGATAAAGCGCACCAACCAGCGTGCAGTGGGCAAAAAGACGCTGGAAGCGCTGGCGCTGGCGGGGGCTTTGGACTGTTTCCCACAGATGCACAGGGCGCAATATTTTTATGCTCCCGCTACCGATCCCATAACGGGTACAGAGCGGCTCATTAAATTTGCCAACCAGTTTCAGGCAAGCAATGCAATGGCTGCAAACAGCCTGTTTGGCGATATGATCATGCCGGACATAAAGCCGCCGGCGATGCCCGAATGTGAAAAATGGGCGCTGCACGAATTGCTGGAGCGCGAAAAAGAAGTGGTGGGCCTTTATCTGAGCGCACACCCGCTGGATGGATACCGCTTTGAAATGGATAACTACAGCATTACCCCCATCAACGAATTGGAAAATTGTAAAGGGAAAAGTGTGCGGATAGCCGGTTTTATTACTGATGTGCAACATATGACATCCAAAAAGGGCGCAAAATTTGGTAAGCTGATACTGAATGACTATTCGGGGAGCCAGGAAATAATGCTTTGGGAAAACAACTATGTGAAGTTTGGGAATTTTGCGGTGAACAACCAGAAGGTGATGGTGCAAGGCACTTTTGGTGAAGCCCGGTTCAGACCCGGAACATTTGAATTTGTACCCGCAAACTTTATGCTGCTGGACGAGGTGCGCAAGTTGCTTACACGGCGTTTGGTCTTTTCGTTGCCGTTGGAGAAAGTGGATTCGGAATTTGTATCGTTCATGATCCAAAACCTGAAAAGCAATCCGGGAACGACAGAGCTAATTATTCATATACCTGATATGGAAGAACAGCGCGATATAAGGCTAAAAACAGGGGGTATGAAGATACTGGTAAATGATGAGTTGATCAGGTTTTTGGTTGAAAAAGAGTACATAAAATATTCTATCGAGCGGTCTTAGGTGATTTGGGGCGTTTGCCAAAGACGTATGTGAGCACATTCAACCCTTTACAGGGTTGTGCCAGAATATAACCTCTACCGTGGGTTTCACCCACGGCTATTCACATTCAATCCCGTTGGGATTTTAATATAATAAAAATTGTATTGTTTATATTATTGAGAAACAAGAATGAAATTTTTGTATGGAATAGCTGAAGAGGGATAGAAGGTGTGGATTTTTACCCCTATCCCCTAAAGGGGGACACAGTGAGTGGGATGAATTGATTTGGGGGCGTTTTTTGATTTTTAATTCGTCGGGTCAGAGACCCGTTCACTTTTTTGGCACAAGAACGCTTCGCTACTCTTGGTGCCAGTAATGGAGTTGCAATTCAACTATTCGTCTTTCAAGAATTTTCTGGTGGTGGGGTTAGTTGGGCTGGTGAAATGGATGAAGTAAAGGCCTGAAGGAATGTTGCGGATTGGAATTTCGGACTGGAGGGTGTTGATGGGTTGAGAGAGCCAGAGTTTACCCAAATTGTCTGTTATGGTGAAGGAAGTGTAAGTGAGGTCGCTAACCCGGATGTTGAGGGTGTTTGTGGCGGGGTTGGGGAAAAGTGTAATGTCGTTTTCGATAGCTCCGGCGATGGTGGGGACGAAATTGGCAGAATCGCAAGCCCATTGAGAGAATATCCAGACATCGTAGGTTTTGGTGGTGATGCCGCAGGAGTTGCTGAGCGTGTATTTTACAGTGTCGGCGCCACGGGCATGAGCAGTAATCTTGCCTGATGCGGTAATGGTGGCGTTGGTATCGGTGACGGACCAGATGCCGCCCTGGGCAGAGTCGGTAAGCGTGTAGGAAGAGTCGAAACAGAGGTATTTTTTGCCGTGAATATTGGACAGGGAGTCGTATCGAACCATTGAATAGACAGCAATAGGCGATTTGGCGCTGACCGACCCACAGGAATCGACGAAAGTGTACTGGATGGTATCGACAGCATTGGTAGTAGTAGTGATGCAATGAATCCAGCCGGAATCGCTGATAGCAGTATGACCGCCGGAGGTTGTCCACATACCGGGTCCGCTGGTTGGAGTGAAGCGTTGTGAGTCGCAGGGTGAAACGTAGCTATTGCCTGTGATGGAGACTGGGTAAACGGGGCAGTGTATGGGGTTGACTTTGCGGACTACGTTGTTGGTATAATCGGCAATATAGATATTGCCCATAGCATCAGCGGCAACTCCATTGGGGTTGTTGATGGAGGCGAGGGTAGCAAGGCCGCCATCGCCGGAATAGCCTGCGCTGCCATTGCCGGCAACCGTATTGATGATACCTGAGGGGCTGACAACGCGTATGCGCTGGTTATCGACATCGGAGATATAGACATAATCTGAATCGTCTACAGCCAAAGCATTTGGGTAGTAGAGTATGGCATTGGTGGCGGGGCCGCCATCGCCATAGTAGGTGTGCGTGGGGGTATCTATGCCTGCGAATGCGGTGATGATGCCTGTAACGGCGTCTATTTTGCGTACGCGGGTTGCGGTGCCATCTGCTACGAATATGTTGCCATGTTTGTCTACGGCTACAGCCATGGGTTTGATAAAATTACAAGCAGTGGCCGGTCCATTGTCGCCTGTATCTCCCGAAGAACCGCCTACTCCTGCAACCGTGGAAATGATACCTGCGGGGGTTACTTTGCGGACACTGTAGTTGAACAGATCTGCTATATACATATTATTTTGTTTATCAAAGCACACTCCTGTTGGCGCCCATAATTCGGCAGCGGTAGCAAGACCGCCATCTCCAGCGTATCCTGCGGTGCCTTTTCCTGCTACAGTATTGATAATTCCTGTCGTGACATTTACTTCACGAATGCGATTGGCATTATAGTCAGCGATATAGATATTTCCATTGGTATCAACAGCTATGCCGGTAGGGAAATTAACCTCAGCATTTGTAGCTGGTCCCCCATCTCCTGTAAATCCATGAGTGCCGTTACCTGCAACACTTGTAATGGTGCCATCGGGGCTTATTTTACGAACACGCTGGTTGTACATGTCCATAATGTAGACATTGCCATATTTATCGACGGTAACCGCATCGGGTTTTTCCATTTTTGCCAAAGTAGCCGGGCCTCCATCGCCACCAAAGGCATAGGCGCCGGTGCCAGCGATTGTGGTGATGCCGACAGTGAGCTGCGCGTCGGCGTAGAAGGAGATATATTGTAAAACAAATAAAGAGAGTAATAGCTTTTTCATTAATCTGTATTTGGGCGCAAGTTAGCAAATTATTCAACTACATTTTTAAAGTCGAGGCAACAAATTGATAAACCGTGGCTGTAAAGCCTGGGTCAGGGGAGTACTTAAAATTTGGGATAACTACTCAATCGATTCTAATTTAGCGTATTGTACTTGCCAGAAAGAAATTACCAAGAGATTTATTAGCCAGGTTTTGCTTTTCATTAGAAAATATGTAATATTTATTTTGCAATACGTGAAATTATTTATTTATAAATGTCGTAGTTCGGCGGGGCTCACTAAGACATTTATAAATAAATAATTATATAATTTACGTTGCTTTATTATGGCCTGAAGAGTTATATTTAATCTAAAGAAATGACTATATTGAAAGTCCAATAGTAAGTAGCCGGTTCGCCACCATTCAGAAATTTTATATACACTTTACCATCGGTATTGACGGTCCCCACAAAGTTGTTCGCCATCATTGTAATTCCGGCTAGTGATCCGGACGGATTTGTGGTAATTTCCCATGCGTTGAATGAGCCGCCTTCGATATCCATTATGAAAGAAGCCTTGTTGTTGGGGATGTACCCTGACGGAAGGGTGAACATGAGTGTTCCATTGCCGACACCGTCAATATAGCCAGAGATTCCGCTAAGGTCTATGGCGCCAGGCGTTGTGAGGCTGCCGACGAGGGAGAGGGTGTTGGCGAGGTAGTTTTTTTTGTACTTGATGGTGCCGGAAACGCTGAGGCCAGTGACGTAGCTGGTGAACGTTTGGGTTGTCCAGGCGGACTCGCGGGAGAAGTCCTGCAGGTGGGCGAAAAGGAAAGCGGATGAGCCGTCGGGGGTGGAGGAGGGCAGGCTGGTGGTGGTGGCAGTTACGTCTTTGATGACACCGGGTGTGGAGCCGTCGGCAAAGGTGAGGGAGGAAGTGGAGTTGGTGATCTGGACGTAGATGGCATTGCCGGGGAGCACGAGGCTCCATGAGCCGCCGGTGAAGCGGATGAGCGTCGCGTTGTAGAGAAACCAGCCGGCGGATACGGTGGTGGTGGGTCCTGCTACGGTGACCGCCATGCCTGAGATGCGCACCGCTACGTTTGTGCCGGGGTTGCGGTAGGCGAGGAGGGCGGGGATGACTTCGGTGTAGGCTGTCTGGAGGTAGCCGAGTTGGTCTTGTGTGAGAGGGAAGCCTCCGGGTTGGGTGAAATCGATGGTTTTCATATTGTTTTTTTTTGTCTGAATTAGGATTTTGATGATTAAAGGATTTTAATATTTGATTTTTTTACCCCTGTCCCCTAAAGGGGGATGCAAGAAGTTTTTTGTGGGTGTCGATGGGCATGTTTCAATAGGCGATGCCATCGCTGACGTATGCCGCCCTTTCAGCTGAGTGGGTTTTACCCCTATCCCCTAAAGGGGGATGCAGGGAGTGGAGTTTTTTTTGTGTGTTTCGATGGGCGTGTTTCGATGGTCGATGCTCCCAATCTTAGGTCGGGACTGACGAATGCCGCCCTTGGAGGAATGGTTTGGGTCATTTTTTTTATGAATTTTTGGGTCCCCAATAATAATTAAAAATGATTTTCATGCTTTGGATTGCTGTAGCTGGCTACGGCATCGCCGGGTGGGATGGTGAGTTTGGTGGTGTCGTAGAGGGGCCAGTTTTGCGGGGTCATGATGCCGGACTGGATGCGCTGTAGTTTTTCGGTGGCGTCTTCGTAGCTCCAGCGGGCATGGTCGTAGTGGATGGAGGGGTTGCCGAGTTTCACGAGGTTCCAGACGGCGATGTCTTTGAGGATG
>Ga0007870_1000602_pt1 | contig 10793 bp, 10 predicted proteins | sample CryBogCBH04Jul08_FD_71207 | JGI IMG/M metagenome (GOLD analysis project Ga0007870, IMG submission 71207) | Freshwater microbial communities from Crystal Bog, Wisconsin, USA - CBH04Jul08 | ecosystem: Environmental > Aquatic > Freshwater > Lake | place: Crystal Bog, Wisconsin, USA | collected...
AACTCGATGCCACTTCGTCATCCAAGATCCCGCGTCGTACACTGACTACGCCGAAGATGCCTCGCTGATTTCGCAGGAGCTACAGGACGTGGGGATTGATGTTGGCTACACCATCAACAACACGGGTATTTGGAGCGCCAACATCTACAGCCGCTCCTTTGACGCGGTGGTGCACTGGGGTGCCGGTGGATCGAACCCCTACACCCAATTTGAGAACTGGCTCGACGACTCGCCCACCACGGGTGGCTCAACTGACTACGGCCAGTACCAGAACGCCGCTGCACAGTCTTATCTCGTCCAGTTGGCGGGGCTGGCCCCGGGAACGCCCGCGTTCCAGAGCGTCGTGAACAACCTTTCCGCCATTATGGCCACCGATGTTCCGGTGGCCCCAATCCTGTATGGCGCGGACTGGGATGCCTACACGACGTCTCGTTTCGTTGGCTGGGTGACTCCTCAGGATCAGTACGCCTACCCAGGTCCGGGCACCAACGCGGTTGCTTTGATTGTGACGCGACTCACCAAGGCGTAATCGCCAACGGTGGGTGCGTGTGCAGCACTAGAGTCAAATCACCGTCGCTAGCCGGCGGAGAACACAAAAGGGGGGCAGTATGAAGAATCGAGCGAAGAGCGTTGTGGCGACCTTGTCACTGGTGGCGAGCGCTGCGACGTTTGTTCCTGTGAGCGGTGCAGCGCCAGCTGTCGCCACAAAGTACTTTGCCTGCTCATCGGGCGGCACGCTGTCGCACATCAGCACGGTGGCCCACGCTTGCGCGAAAGCCACCAAGGCTGTGTCGGGACTGTTCTCCGGAGCCGACTTCACCTACGCCGACTTCTCTGGCGCGGTACTGACGGGAGCGTCCCTGTCCCGTTCTACCTTGGCATCTATCTCGTCGGGCAAGATTGTTGGCCGTCCCGCCTCATTGCCGAACGGATGGCACTTGGTGAACGGATACCTCATCGGCCCAACGGCCGTTATTCAGGGTGCGAACTTCACGAACACCAATTTCTCCAATATTAATTTGGCGGGTGCTTCCATTCTGTCGAGCAATTTCACGGGGGCCATTTTCAATAACGTGTCACTGGCGAACGCCACAATGTCCAACGTGACGATGGCCAACGCGCAATTTGGAAAAGCCAATCTCAATGGCCTCGTATCGGCGTTCATTGCCGGGACTCCTCGAAGCCTCCCTAGCGGTTGGACGGTGTTGCTCGGGAGCAACAATGGCACCCCCGAAAACTATTTGGGTGGTCCATCGGCTCAACTTGGCCAGGCAAATTTGCCGAACGCCGTGATGACCAACCTTCAGCTCACGGGTGCCTACTTCGCCAATGCGAACCTGAAAGATGCGGACCTGACCGGCTCAATTTTGACCAAGGCGGTGATGTCAGCTGCCGACCTTGAAGGCGCGACACTGCAGAATGTGAAGGCTGCTGGTGCATCGTTCCAGACCGCCAACCTTTCAGGCGCTGACTTCACGAACGCTAACCTTTCGGGCGCAAACTTCACCGGCGCGAACATGTTGGGATCTGTCTACACCGGCGCCACGTTGACCGGTGCTATTTGCTACAACGGGGCACCCTACGACCCCGTCACGAACAACTGCTTCGCTAACACGTTCTAAGCAGTTGCTTGATTGAGCGGCCCGCCATTGGCGAGAACCCGATGGCGCGAAGGCGTAAAGAAAAAACCCCGCCGGCCATGGAGGCCGGCGGGGTTTTTTTGTTGAACTAGGCGTTGGTGGCCGGTGGTGTCACCAGTGAGCCGTAGCCCTGGTACTTGTAGTACTTAATCCACTGCACCTTCATCAGCGAAGTCGTGCCAGCGGGGGCCACGGGACTCGTGATGCCGCCAATGGCGTTGTCAAAGATGAGGAAGAAGGGCTTGTTGAACGGCCAGGTACCACCGACATTCGGTGTCAACGTTCCAGGACCATCGGTCACCGAGTTGGTCTTGCCATTGGCCAGCAGCACGGTCTGGGTCACGTCCGTCGTCTTTGGATCGTAGACGTCAGTGGCGAAGACCTTGCCGTCGAGGGTGAAGGCAATGGAGTTTGGCTTCCAGAGGATGCCGTAGTTGTGGAAGCCCTGCGTGAAGCCGTAGTTCGTAGGCGTCGGGTTCGCCACAGTGGCGGGGATTGGCGCTGAAATGTTCAAACCTGTGTTTCCTGTACCCCAGTCGGTGGATGAACCGGCCTGAGCGGCGTGAATCGTCGCACCCTCAACCGTGTTGCCGATGAGGCCTTCGGCGATGTCGATTTCACCACAGAGCGGCCATGGCGTGGTGGCTGCGGTGCTGTCGATGTTCTGACCCATCATCCAGAACGCAGGCCAGTTCCACGGGCCGGCGGGCAGGTAGATGCGGGCTTCAATCTGACCGTACTGGTAGTCCTGCAAGTCCTTGGTCCAAATGCGAGCCGACGTCCAGGCGCTGTTGCTCTTCGTGCAGCCAGCACCGGTGGTGATGGTGCAGGTCGCCGTGATCACGAGGTTGCCAAAGGCATCCTCGGTGGCAGCGTCAGGAATGTTGTTCTCAATCTCACCAGTACCGAATCCGGGCCCGTTGACCCACGTCCAGTACTTCGTGACGGGCTCGTTTGTCAGTGTGGCGACGGAAGTTGTGCCACCGCTGAAGTTTTGGGCGAAGAACGGAACAGTAGAACTACCAGCTTGGGCGAACGACTCTTGCCAGATCAGCGGCCCAGCGGGTGTCGTGTCGTAATTCTGTGATGGCAAGGTCACGGGAACCACGGTGACACCGTTGTTCCACTTCAGGGCCTTGACCGTCTTCTTCACAGACTTTCCAGCGACTTTCACCGTCGTGACGACGTTGACACTGGTGCAAGTGAAGGTCGTGTAGCCGACGGTCAGCGTCGAACCGGCGTATTGGCATGGCTGACCGGCGAGTGAACTTGCGGAAGCACCGGTGCTACCAACAAGAACTGTCCCACCAGCTGCAATAACCGTTGCGGCTAATAGCAATTTGAGGTTTGATTTCATAAGGTAATCATAGGGCTTTCGTGTCGCGTGCGTAAGTCTCACGTTGTCTCTTCGAAGAGATACAAACGCTGCACTCATCACTTTTTTGTGAGGTATTTCTTCAAGGATGACTGGTTCACCATCAACCGGTAATGAGTGTCCAGGACGTGCCCGAGGTGCCCCAGTCACCGGCCGGACCAACGAGCACGGTGTAGGTCGACTTGCCGTGCAGCACCTTCTTGGTGGTGGCTCGGAACGAGATTGACTTGTGCAAGAAGGTGCCCGCGGCGCACGTCGGGGTGCAGGTATTCCAGTTGAGCGTGCCACGTCCGAGTGCTTGGGCACTGCCCCAGTTGGACCAGGTGATGTGGTTGATGTATCGGCCATCGTCCGCGCAGCTGATGGTGATCTCGCTCGGGGTCACGCTTTGGGTGAGGCAGGTCACAACGTATGTTTTGGCGGGGGCGGCTGACACCGCTGTGCTCGTCACCACGGTGGTGAGGCCGAAACTGAGCACGGTGGCGGTGATCATGCGAGAGAGGGTGAGTGGACGTGACATGGAAAACTCCTTTTGGTTGACAACTGGAGTATGTCGGGTAAGGCACATAATTACTGAAGAAAAAATATGATTTCCTAGTCGTCCTCACACAAGTGTCGACCATATTGAGGTGGCCGCCATGGGCTTCCTAGACTGCAACAGGTGAGCAACATTCTTTGGACAGCAGTGCTCCGCCAGCCATGGCGGGCAGTACTCGGTGTTGCGGTCATCATGCTCGCGCTCCTTCTCGGCGGCGGGCTTTCTCTAGCCGGATCGTCGCCATCGCCAACCACCTATTACGCGTGCCTCTCACACGGCACGTTGACCAAGGTGCAAACGAGTCCGGAGCACTGCAGTGGCGGTGCGACGTTGATTCAGTGGTCAGAAGTTGGCCCACGCGGTGCCAACGGTGCGCCGGGCCCCCGTGGTGCCACGGGACGAGCCGGTTCGGTCGGTCCACGCGGTGCAACGGGCACTCCCGGAGCCACTGGTCGTCGAGGCGCGACCGGCACGCCCGGGCTTCAAGGTGCCACTGGGGCACGAGGTGTAACGGGTCTGCGGGGCGCTTCCGGCATTCAGGGTGCTACGGGTCCACGTGGCGCCACCGGTCCCATTGGTCCCGGGTGTAATGCGCTCTGTATCCAGGGGCTGAACGCACTGGCCTCGTCGAGTAACCGCGGTCTGCCTGGACCCACCGGCCCTCGCGGTCCCAGCGGCGTTCGAGGACCCTCAGGTCCACGCGGCGCCACTGGTGCAACTGGCCTTCGCGGTGCGACCGGCCCACGTGGGGCGACGGGTGCGCTGGGACCTGCTGGTCCTCAAGGAAACGATGGTCCACGTGGCGCAACTGGTGCTCGCGGCACGCAAGGCGCGACCGGTCCCCGTGGTCTTCGTGGCGCGACCGGTCTTCGGGGCCCCGCCGGACCTACGGGTGCGACGGGTATTCGGGGCGTCGCTGGACAGGTTGGTCCTACTGGCCCACGAGGCGCCACCGGTCCTCGCGGTGTGTCGGGCCCACGAGGCGCCACCGGAAGCCGCGGCGTCGCGGGTGCCATTGGTCCGTCGGGAGCACGCGGCCCCACCGGTCTACGGGGCGCCACCGGTCCGCGAGGCGCGACGGGGCCCACCGGATCACGAGGGCCTCGAGGCTTTAGTGGTGCCACCGGTGCGGCCGGTTCCGACTACTCCTGCTCGAGTGTGGACAATCCAGGGGTCAATCTGGCCAACTGCTTTGGCACGCTAACGCTGACGTCCGTCAACTTGCAGGGATCGAACTTCGCAGGTGACACGCTGAGTTTTGGCACGTTGAGTTCGGTGAACTTCATGGGGGCCAATCTGACGGGGGCTTCGAGTACCGCGACAACGACGCTGTTATCTGCGAACTTTGCCGGAGCCAAGCTGGTACTGGCGCACATCTCGAATGCCACGTGGACGTCGCCCAACTTCGTTGGCGCCAACCTGGCCGGTGCGGTGTTCAGTAATGTGAACTTTTCGCACCCGAACTTCACCGGAGCGAATTTGGCTGGTGCGACATTCACGACCGCAACGCTGACGAACCCGACCTACACGGGCGCCATCTGTCCGAACGGTCTGCTCTACAACACCACGGGTGCAAACTGCCCGTAGTCGGTTTTACTTGTCGCCAGCCTCGAAGGCCCAGAGGTCGAGGTTGTCGAGATTGACCGGCCGATGTCCTCGCGATTCCAGTGCGTCAACCAGTTGTGCCCGGTGTTCCGTGGCGTGGTGAATGACCTGGGAGATAATCGTCGAGCGCAGCGCAGAACGCGTGCCGTACTCGTTGGTGAAACTGACGACCCCGTCAGCTTCGTTCGCGAGCTCTAGGAGTGCCGCGTCGTAGCCGGCGAGAAGCGTCGCGAGTGACGCGACGTCATCCATGGTGGCGGGCACGGTTGTCGACCAGCCGTTGTGATTACCGGTGAGGCAGTAGACGTACCACTCGGCGCTGCCGGCGATGTGTTCGAGGATGGCCCCAGCGGTCCACTCGGGATTCACGATGAAGCTCCCCAGTGCTTCGAGGGGAAGGGTCTGCACGGCGGCGTAGACCTCCTGGTTGGCCCAGGCCATGTGGCGAAGCAGTCGTGCAACGTCAAGAGTCATGGAAGAGACAGTATCTCGTGGGCTCGGAGTCGCCCCAAATACCCCTATTCGCTGTCGTCGACGACGGTGATCCATTTGTCGAAGTGTTCGGTGCGAATGTAGGCCGTGCCGAAACAGGCGTGGCAGAGGACTCGGTCATCGCCCATGCAGATGGGGCAAAAGATGATGCGACCCTGCTCTTCGAGCAGGTAGATGAGTTCGCTGTTCGACCAGTTGACGTTCTCGCCGAGGGGTTCCTCACGGTTAATAATGTCCCGAGTGTGGCGAGCGACGTGCCGGCGTGCGGTGGCGTCGTCGGGCCAGATTTGCAGGTAGTCATCAATGACGTCACCGTTCGATCGGGTAGCGGTGACTCGAGAGGCGACCATCCAGTCCGGAAGGGCGCCGAGTTCGACGCGGATGGTGATGCCAGAGTTCATGACCAGTTCGGCGCTGAGGTCGTCTTCCCACTCGAGTTCGTAGTTATCGGTCACGTCAAAGTCAGACATGTGACTCCTTGGCAGAACAATCGCAACGGCGATGTGTGAATCTCACCCAGAAACCATACGAAACGCCTGTGACATCGTTGATCTGGTCACTTGCGTTAGTTAAGTTGGCGAGAACTATTTCCGCCGAAAGTCGTCGGTGAGAAATCAGGCCTCACGCGCCGCGCGCTTTTCGGCGTGTCGGTGCACGAACTTCCACCCGTGTTCGTGAATGAAGTAGCACGGGGGCTCCCAGATGAGTTCACACGTGCCAATGATCACGGCCTTGGTGATGTTGCCCGTCACGATGTAGGCCACGATACCGGCCATCGTGAAGACCACGACGGACCAGCTCAGGGTCTTCTTAAACGTTGCGCTCATCATTAGAGGTCCACCTGGGTTGCGAGGGTCACGATGCGTTCGTCGGGCAGGCCGAAGTATTTCGAAGGGGTCGCCGAGTTGCGGTGCATGAAAGCGAAGACTGACTCGGTCACACCGGTGATCTCGCCAGTGTCCATGTTCTTGAACTTTCGGTCCGAGAGGTAGTAGGTGGCCTGCGCCTCCTCCTCGGGACTCATCACGAACTGCGTCAACAAGGTGGGCAGTGCAACCTTTTCCATGTAGCCCACGTGGAACTCCACGGCGGTGACCCGGTCGTTGATCACGGTAGTTGATGCAACGTGCTGTTCGTAGGCTTCCTCGGTGGTGGTCACCATCACCACGTACATGTGAGCCGGCAGCACGTGCATCTGACGGGCTTGCGAGAGGGCGGCTTGGGGAACGCGATCCAGGCTCGAGGCCAGGAAGACACCGGTCGTGGGAGCGGTGAAGACGTGGGAAGAGGCCATGAGCTCGTCGAGCTTCTCCCAGCCCACGGCGGCCTCGGTGAGCTGGCGGGTCAGCACGTTGTTGGCGTGACGCCACACCATCATGAAGTACAAGATCACCAGCGCAATGACCAGTGGGACCCAGGCACCCTTAAACAACTTGGTCGAGGTGCTCGAGAAGAACGAGGCGTCGAGGACGGCAAAGAGCGCAAACAGGGGCACCGTGAAGCGCTTCTTCCAGTGCCAGCGATAGCTCGACACGATGGCGAGACCAATGGTGGTGATCAGCATGGTGCCCGAGATGTCGAAGGAGTAGGCGTTGGCCAAGTTCGATGACGACTTGAAGATGACGACCAGCAAGATGGTGCCGACACCGAGGGCGGTGTTCATGAAGGGAACGTAGATCTGGCCGGACTCATCAGAGCTGGTGTGAATGATCTGCATGCGTGGGAAAAAGCCCATCTGCACGGCCTGGCGCGAGATGGAGCCAACGCCGGCGATCAACGCTTGCGAGGCGATCACGGTCGCTGCCGTGGAGAGGGCAACGAGGTAGATCAGCCAAGCGCGGTTGGGCGCCATGTTGAAGAACAGCGCGCTGGCTGACTTGGGCGAGACAATCTCTTCGGCGGCTTGACCGAGGTAGTTAATGACCAGGGCGGGCGCGGCAACGGCGTACCACGCGATGCGGATGGCGCGAGCTCCGAAGTGACCGAGGTCGGCGTAGAGGGCTTCGACGCCAGTGATGGCCAAAATGACCGAGGAGAGAATGACGAAGGAGTGCAGTCGGTTGTGGGCGAGGAAGCTCACGGCGTAGGTGGGAGAGAGCGCCCGCAGGACTGCGGGGTGCTTGGCGACCTGACGAATACCCAGCACACCCAACGTGGCGAACCACACGAGCATGATGGGCCCGAAGTAGGAGCCGATGCGCGCGGTGCCCTTGCGCTGCACGGCAAAGAGCGCCAAGAGAATTACGCAGGTGATGGGCACCTCGAAGTGCACCCACGACGGATTGATTACGGCCGTTCCTTCGACGGCGGAGAGCACCGAAATGGCCGGCGTGATGAAGCCGTCACCGAAGAGGAAGGCGGTACCTAACAGCATGGCGAAGAAGATGACGTAGCTGCGTGGTCGCTGCGGCCGGCGAATGGTTCGCGGGAGTCGTGAGAAGAGAGCCAGCACACCGCCCTCACCCTTGTTGTCGGCGCGAAGAACGAAGATCAAGTACTTGACGGAGACCACGATCATCAACGACCAAAAGATCAGCGACGCGACGCCGTAGATGCTGGCCACCGTGGCTTGGCCGCCTGAGACCGACTGCTGGAAAGCGTAAATCGGGCTCGTTCCGATGTCGCCGAAGACGACACCAAGCGCGAAGAGCGCGAGGAGGGGGGTGGAGGTTTTGTGCTGCACAGCATTCCTTTCGTCGAGAACTACGTTTCGACGACCAGGCTTCCCGTCACACCACTGCCAAATCTACAGTCCTTTCCTCCACCTTTCACGAAGAAATCACCGCAAAGGTGCATAGCGCTCATGCGAAGTGGTGATGTTTGGCAAGTTCATCCACACCACTTCCCTAGGATGGCGTGGTGGAACACGCATCTACCCCAACAACCGGCAGCGACCGCCGCTGGTGGATTCTCACCATTGTGATGATTGCCGAAATCATGGACCTGCTTGACGGCACCATCGTGAACGTCGCCGGCCCTTCGCTCAAGCGAGAACTCGGCACTTCGCCGTCGTCGCTGCAGTGGATAATTGGTGGCTACACCCTCGCGTTAGGCGCAGGTCTCGTTCTCGGTGGCCGTCTCGGTGACCGCTACGGCAAGCGCCCCACCTTCTTGTTGGGCATGGCGGGCTTCACGATTGCCTCCGTGTTGTGCGCCACCGCGCCGTCGACCAATCTTCTTATCGCCTACCGCGTGCTCGAAGGCCTGTCTGGGGCGTTTCTGCTGCCCCAGGGCATTGGTTTTATTCGTCAGGCGTTCCCGCCTCAGGACCTCGGCAAGGCCTTCGCCGCGCAAGGACCGATCTACGGCCTCGGCGGCATTCTCGGCCCCATCATTGGTGGTGTGCTCATTCAGGCCAACTGGTTCAATCTGAACTGGCGAGTCGTGTTCCTGGTCAACGTGCCCGTCGGCCTCTTTGGTTGCGTCGCTGGGTATGTGTTGTTGCCGAAGGGCGAGGGTGACCGTCGTGTCACCATTGACCTCTTTGGGGCAGCCATTATCGCTGTGTCCTCGCTGCTGTTGATTTTGCCGCTCATTCAGGGCCGGGTCGACAACTGGGCACCGTGGACGTGGATGAGCCTGGTTGGCTCGCTCCTCGGCTTCTACGCCTTTATGTGGCGTGACCGCGTGGTGGAGCGCGCCGGCAAGACGCCGCTCGTGATGGCGTCGCTGTTGGGAAACCGCCACTACCTCGTGGGCATCGGATCAATTCTGTTGTTCTTCAGTGGCTGGACCGGCGTCTCGCTCATCACCACCTTGTTCTTGCAGATTGGTGAGCACTTCAACGCTGGTCAGGCCGCGGTCGCCAACATCCCCTTCGCGGTGGCTTCCGCCATTGGCGGCATGCTCTCGGGCACGGTGCTGTCGGACAAGTTGGGACGAAACACACTGCACCTGGGTGCCGTGGTGCAGCTGCTCGGCATGGGTCTGCTCTACGTAGCCCTCGGGAACGTCACCCACTTCTCCATCTGGCACTTGGTGCCCGGCATGACGGTCGTGGGCTTTGGCTTCGGCCTCATTGTGGCCGCACTCTTCCAATCAGTGCTGAGTGCCATCAGCAATGCCGAGACTGGCTCGGCGAGCGGCCTCCTCGCCGCGGTACAGGCGGTTGGCGCATCAGCCGGTGTGGCAATTTTCGGCACTGTGTTCTTTGCCAAAGCCACCAGTGGCGCGTTTGCCCTCGGCTTTCGCCACGCCATCCTCGTCGAAGTAATTGTGATCGTGGTCTTCATGCTCGCCATCTGTGGGCTGGACAAACAAGCACCCACCAACAACTGGGAGTAAGCAATGCCTGCCATCACACCAAACTTTCTCTTCGCCACCTAGGCGCTCGAAGCAGCCGAGTTCTGCGTCTCGATATTCCCCAACGCCACCCTCGACAGCGTCAGCTACTACGGCCCCGGCGCGCCACTTCCCGAGGGGACGCCACTGGTGGCGGAGTTCACGCTCGATGGAACGGCCTTTCAGGCCATCAACGGCGGCCAGGCTATTGAGTTCACCTCGTCGGTTTCCTTCCGCATCGTGTGCCACGGCCAAGACGAGGTCGACGACTACTGGAACGCGCTGAGCGCCGGCGGCGCCGAGGGGCGCTGTGGCTGGTTAACCGACAAGTTCGGCGTGAGCTGGCAGGTCACCCCGGTGGAGATGGGTGAGTACCTCGGCCACGCTGACCCCGAGGTTTCCCAGCGGTGCTTCATGGCCATGATGGGCATGAAGAAGATCGACCTCGCCGAGTTCGAAGCAATCGCGCGCCTAAGGCCGATTACTTCTCGGCTTTCTCTGTAAAGAGGCTGCCCAAGTGGGTGTGCTTGAAGTGAGTGTCGTACTTTAGGCCGTAGCCGAAGAACCGATCCCAGCCAACGTGGCCGAGCCAAATGAGGCCGATGGCTACCGCCAGAGGGTGGTGCCATCCGAGCAGCACGACGAGTGACGGCAAGAAGTAACTGTGACCGGCGTTATAGAGAAATGCGCCAATGGTGGTGTTTCGCAGGTAGCCAATCATGAAGATGTCGGGCACGAACAGAAGTACTGGATAAAGCCACCAGTGATGCCGGGGGACAAGAGCGAATAACACCAACGTCGCACCAAACAGCACCGCACCATCAAGCCGCAGCCACAGCCGAGGCTTTCCTTCGACAAATCC
>Ga0007870_1000608_pt1 | contig 10744 bp, 6 predicted proteins | sample CryBogCBH04Jul08_FD_71207 | JGI IMG/M metagenome (GOLD analysis project Ga0007870, IMG submission 71207) | Freshwater microbial communities from Crystal Bog, Wisconsin, USA - CBH04Jul08 | ecosystem: Environmental > Aquatic > Freshwater > Lake | place: Crystal Bog, Wisconsin, USA | collected...
CAGCCAGTTGCAAAGCGTGGCAAACAGCGCCGCGTTTGGGGTCGTAAGCGCCGAAAACCAGGCGCTGAATCCGGGCATGCGCAATGGCCCCCATGCACATTACGCACGGTTCCAGTGTCACGTAAAGCGTAGTGTCCACCAGTCTGTAATTCTTTAGCGCCAACCCGGCTTTTCTAATGGCAATGATTTCGGCGTGGGCAGTGGGGTCGTTATCCTGAATGGGCTGATTCCAGCCTTCAGCGATACAGCGGTCTTGATATACCAGCAGGGCACCTACCGGAACTTCGCCTTGCTCTCCCGCCCGTTGGGCGAGACGGAGCGCCCAGCGCATCCATTCTGCATCAGACATTTCAGGCAGTGGCTTTGCCCAAGCGGTCGTTGACTGCCGCCCAGGCTTCGTTTTCCGGTGGCTGTTCGATCAGTATCATGTCCAGCTGCAAATTATCAAGTTCGCGCAGGGCGCTATACAGCGCGGTTTCGTAATTTTCAGCCTGCTCAGGCAGACGAATCAAATGTTCGCAAGGCGTTTCAGCCATTGCCGGACTAAATGCCAGTATCCCCAGATTTTTACCCTTGGCGCAAAGTTCGTCTATCATGGTTATCAAGCTTTCAGCAGGACAAAGCATCGCCATGGTGTTGGGTGCATAATGCACCGCCATCATGCCGGGAGCCCGGATCTGGGATTTCGAAGAAAGTCTAACATCGGTTTGCAGTACCGCTTTCAGCTTGCTGCGGGTAATCCGGCCGGGTCTGAGGATGGCAGGATGCTCATCGCTTAAATCTATGATGGTGGATTCCACCCCAATGGAGCAGGAGCCGCCATCCAGAATGCAGGCAACGCTATCACCAAGTTCCTCAGCTACATGGCAGGCCTGTGTTGGGCTGATACGTCCAAAACGGTTGGCGGAGGGCGCGGCAATTCCGCCGCCAAAAGCGCGTAATAAATCCAATGCCACCGGATTGGCGGGAATTCTTAAAGCAACCGTGTTTTGACCTCCGGTGACCGCCGAGATCGCTTTGGCTTTTTTATTAAGTATTATCGTCAGCGGTCCAGGCCAAAAAGCATGGGCCAGTTTTCTGGCTGAATCGGGTGCGTCTTCAGCCCAATCATCAATTTGCTCAGGGCTGGCAATATGAACTATCAGCGGGTGGTCGGCCGGACGACCTTTGGCGGCAAATATTCTGGCGACAGCTTCGGGGTTAGAGGCGTCTGCTCCCAAGCCGTAAACGGTCTCGGTCGGGAAAGCCACCAGCTGTCCCTGCCGCAATAATTCGGCAGCGTACAGGATGGATTCAGGGGTAACGGGGGTAGGAGTCAAGTTTTGCACTCGGTAGTTAAGGCATAAGGCAATTTTACCTTATTTGCAGTTGTGTGGGGGGTGAGACGAATGTTTTGGGTCTAGGGTTTAGGTTGGGGGCGTGCAAAGACGGCTTCCCCTCTGGCACCTGATAGCTGCGCCAGAGAGGCCTGCCAATGCTTAATGTCTAAAATGCCGCATTCCGGTCAAAACCATCGCTATGTCGTGTTCATCGGCAGCCGCAATGACATCCTGGTCTTTTAATGACCCACCCGGCTGTATCACCGCAGTAATGCCTGCCGCCGCCGCCGCGTCAATACCATCGCGAAACGGGAAGAAGGCATCGGACGCCATTACCGAGCCGGGCACGATAAAACCTGCGTCAGCGGCTTTGATACCGGCGATTTTTGCCGAATAGACCCGGCTCATTTGCCCGGCACCAACGCCAACGGTCTGGCCGTTTTTGGCATAAACGATGGCGTTGGATTTTACAAATTTGGCGACTTTCCAGGCAAACAGCAAGTCTTCCAGTTCGGCTGTTGTGGGCGCGCGTTTGCTGACGACTTTAACGTCTTTAGCAGTGATGCCGCCTATATCCTTGTCTTGCACCAACAAACCGCCGCCTACCCGTTTAAAGTCCAGTGATGGCGCAGCGCTTGTTGACCAATAGCCGCATTCCAGTACCCGCACATTGGTTTTCTTGGCCAGAACCGATTGGGCGGCACTGCTTACCGCCGGAGCGATAATGACTTCTACAAATTGTCTGTCCACAATTTCTGCCGCTGTAGTTGCGTCCAGTTCCCGGTTAAAGGCAATGATGCCGCCAAAAGCCGAGGTGGGATCAGTAGCGTAAGCCAGATCATAAGCCTTGCAAATATCAGTCGCCACCGCCACCCCGCAAGGATTTGCGTGTTTGACGATAACACAGGCTGCTGCCCCGTCAAAAGACTTTACGCATTCCACTGCGGCATCCGCATCGGCAATGTTGTTATAGGACAGTTCCTTGCCCTGTAATTGCCTGGCGGTGGCGATGCAGCCGGCCGGTGGGTTTTTTTCCCGGTAAAAAGCGGCATTCTGGTGCGGATTTTCGCCGTAGCGCATGGTTTGCAGGTGTTGGTATTGCAGGTTAAGAGTTTCCGGGAACCGTAGTTCAAGCACTTTACTCAAATAAGCGGCGATTGCTGCGTCATACCCCGCAGTATGTGCAAAGCTTTTTAAGGCTAGCTGAAAGCGGGTAGCCTGACTCAAATTCAGGGCATTGAGTCTTAATTCCTCCAGCAGTGGCGCATAATCTTCCGGATCAACTACGCTTGCTACATCCGTATGGTTTTTCGCTGCGGCCCTGATCATGGTCGGGCCGCCAATATCAATGTTCTCTATAGCCGTTTCCAGGCCGCAATCAGGATTGGCGATAGTTTGTTCAAAAGGGTACAAGTTGACCACTACCAGATCGATAGGCGTAATCCCATTTTCGGCCATGATGGCATCGTCTATCCCGCGTCTGCCAAGAATGCCGCCATGCACCTTGGGATGCAGGGTTTTAACCCGCCCATCCATCATTTCAGGATAGCCGGTGTAATTCGACACCTCAATAACGGCAATATTGTTGTCGGCCAATAGTTTTGCGGTGCCGCCGGTCGATAATAGTTCGATACCCAGACTGTTCAGCTCGCGGCAAAAGTCCACTATGCCGGTTTTATCGGAAACGCTGATGAGTGCGCGGGTTACTTTTTTATTCATGCGGGTCTCAAAAAGAAGTAGATAAAAAATTAGTTGATGCCGTAAAGCTCAAGTTTCTTGCGTAAAGTGCTGCGGCTTAAGCCCAAAACTTTAGCCGCCTTGCTTTGATTGAATTCGGAATGCTTTAACGCCGTTTCCAGTAGCGGTTTTTCAACTTCACTCAGAACCAGTTGGTAGAGGCCGGATGAATCGTGACCGTTAAGATTGGCAAAATAGTCTTCGACACAATGGCGAACATGATCCGATAGGGTATGTTCTGAGTCGTTTAATGTATTGCTAGGGGGAATTTCCATCTTGGCGGCTCTTGGAAGATTAAGTTAAATGATGCGTTGACTAACGCCCTCTGCTGTTCAGGGTGTTGCGCTTGATTGATAGCCTGTTTTTCTGGAGCGCTCAATTCAGCAATTCGGGAAAAGTACCAGCTGATATGTTTACGGGCAATTCTAACACCGGCAAAATTTCCGTAAAATAAATAAAGATTATCCAGATGCCGGTTCATGAGGGTATTAATTTCGTGCAAAGTAGGTGGCACATATGGCAAGTCATTAAGTTTGGCGTTTAGTTCACTGAATATCCAGGGGTTGCCCAGGGCTGCGCGTCCTACCATTACGGCATCCGCGCCGGTATGGTTCAAAACTGCGATGGCTTTATCGGCGTTGTTTATGTCGCCATTGGCAATGACCGGAATGTTGACCGTCCGCTTGACCAGGCGGATGGTCTCGTATTCCGCCTGTCCCTCGAACTTGCAGGCGCGGCTGCGACCATGAACCGTCAAGGCTTGAATGCCGGCATTTTCAGCAATTCTGGCAATAGCCGGAGCGTTGCGATTCTGCAAATCCCAGCCGGTTCGAATTTTCAGCGTTACCGGAATCTCAACGGCCTTGACCACGGCGTCCAGAATTTTAGCGACCAGTGCTTCATCTTTCAATAACGCCGAACCTGCGGCAAGTGAGCAGACTTTTTTGGCTGGGCAGCCCATGTTAATGTCTATGATATGCGCGCCGCGATCCTGATTTAATTTGGCGGCAACCGCCATTTCTCGCGGATCTGCACCCAGAATCTGTATTGAGTTTAAGCCCTGACCATTGCAGCCGGTTTTTTTTAACGTCCGTGGGTGTTCCTGCAGGCTGGTATTGGAGGTGACCATTTCTGAAACTGTCAGACCCGCACCAAATTGGCTGCATATCTCCCTGAATGGTTTATCCGTGATGCCAGCCATCGGTGCCAGCAGCAGATTATTCGGTAGTTGATAGGGGCCAATTTGCATGAGAACAACATCGGGAAAAAGGCAGCACATGATACCCGAAAAAGTTTCAGTTAACGATTTGAAAAAACAGATTATGAAGGTTATTTTTTAGATAAAAGTGAATTACGTCAATTTTCGCGGAAAACTTCAGGGCTAACAAGGCCAGACGCTTTTCGGGTCCGGATTTTGGAGTAACCGGGCTGGGTAGAGAGCCCAACCCGGTTATAACCTAAACAAATCGAATGATTAGCTGGTTTTTCGTCTGGCGGCCAAGTGGTGATCAGAAAATGTTTCGTGGTTGTCCAGCCCTATGATTTCACATTTACCACCGTTAAGATTGTATTCTTCCGCATAATGGTGAATAAACTCCATGACAGTGTGATCAATAAGTTCAGCTTCAGTCAGGTCAAAGAATACGGTTTTGTGCTCAGGAAAATCGGCTAACAGGCTTTTTATGGCAATATAATTGGAGAAAACTGCTGCGCCGCTTACCTGAATATGATAAGTGTCTTCATTGGTTTGGTGCACATGATAAGCCAGTTTGAATATATTGCTGAATTTCAGGCCGCGGCTAAGGTGGATCACAAATTCTGCAAAAATGCCGATGAACACCCCGACCAGCAAATCGGTGGCGATCACACCGATAATTGTGATGATAAACACCGCAAAATTATCCAGGCCCACAGAAAGCGTTTTAGCAAACTCTTTGGGTGAAGCCAGTCTGAAGCCGGTAAACACCAGTAACGCCGCCAGGGCAGTCAATGGAATTTCGTGGATTATCTTTGGAAACAGCGCGACAAAAATCAGTAAAAACAGGCCGTGGAAAAAATTGGCCCAGCCGGTTTTTGCGCCGTTGTTGACGTTAGCTGAACTCCGCACAATTTCCGCTATCATCGGCAGTCCACCGATCAATCCGGATAACAGATTGCCCACGCCAACGGCGGTCAGGTCGCGATTCAGATTGGAGTTGCGTTTGTAAACATCCAGTTTGTCTACTGCGGAAGCGCTCAACAAGCTTTCCAGGCTGCCTACCAGCCAGATGGTAACCACTGCTATCCAGAAATCCAGTTCGGCAATTTTTGAAAAATCCGGGAAAGTAAAGCCTGACACGAAGTTTTCAGGGACCGCTACCAGAAAATTCGGGCCTATCGGGAAATTGTGATTTTGAATTGCAACTTCATGGACATCATCCAGATCGAATTCTTGTCCCAAAAATAAACCCAGCAATACCACCAGCAACGGCGCTGGTATCATTTTCAGTTTGGGATGTTTAAGAAAACCCCAGACGATCAGTAATACCAAACCGGATAAACCGATTAAGGCAATTTCCGGATTCAGGTTCAGGATGGAGTTTGGTATCTCGGCAATTACGCCTAACAGGCTTTTTGCCTGCGGCTTAACACCCAGCAGGGTATGAATCTGCTTGGCCATGATGATGATGCCGATAGCCGCCAGCATGCCGTGAACCACGGAGGAAGGAAAAAAAGCGCTCAGTTTTCCGGCTTTAAAAACACCCAACAAAATTTGTAACAGGCTGGCGACGACGATGGCTGCCAGCGTCAGGTGATATCCGGCCATATTGTCGCCATGCCCCAGCGATTGCACCGAATCAAAAATTACCACGATCAGTCCGGCGGCCGGACCGTTAATGGTGACAAAAGAGCCGTTGATTCTGGATACTACCATGCCGCCAATGATGGCGGTAAAGATACCGGCGGTTGGTGGAAAGCCGGATGCCATGGAAATGCCCAAGCATAACGGCAAGGCGATCAGAAATACCAGAAAACCGGATAGCAGATCGGTACGCCAGTTTTCTATCAGACCGGGAATACCGGTTTTGGGCAAGGTGATGGGGGAGGCTGCAGTCGACATTTTGTCTCTCGTTACACAAGTGGAAAGTTAAATAGAAGCGAATTATGTGCCATACAAACCGGTTGCCTCTGAAAGCCCAAGTTTCCAGCAACTTGGTTAAGCAAAATAAGGTATCATTAATCCCTTAAAGGTTTTTTGGTTTTTTTGAACCAGTTTGGCGGTTCATTTAAACCGGTATTCGGGGTAAATGCAAGATGAAGGCGGAATCTATAGGCATCTTTCGGGCTACGGCCAGCATTAAAACCGGGATTACAGTCTGTTAATAGTCTGCTCCCCCTCTGTCTGCCGACGTTGAAGTTTTTTAGTTTGTAATTGACCTTGGCTTTCTACTGGTTTTAATAAACCAGCAGAAGTGGCAATTCAACCAGTTTTACTTTTGCCGCTATTGTTCGGTCTTTTATAGATCAATGACTTATTTTAGGCATGAATAGTGCATGCTTAAGACGCTACTGTTTGCGGCAAATACCTTATTCTACTGCCCAGGTTCAAAGACCACCCCATGTCCAATCACACTTTAAAGCAAGATCATTCCCTGGATATGCAGCCCCAAGCGTTTAATCTGGATGCCTGTATTGATCATTTGGCTCATTGGTTACCGACCCAGGGCCCTATCAAGGATTTTATCCATCACAATACCCTGCATGCTTTTCAGCATTTACCCTTTCATGATGCGCTGGCTGTGGCCGGCAAGCTTTTCGGGGCCAGAAGTTATTTGCCGTTGGCCGACTATCAGCAATTGTATCAGGAAGGCCGTATCAAGGATTTTGCCCTGGACTGGGCATTAGCCCGGACTGGCGTTGATGCGGAGCAGCAACAGAAATTGCGGGCCACCCTGTTTGATAAGGACGGGCAAGGTCATTATCCACCGGTTTCGTTGGCGAATCATGGTGTTCGCAATGCTCTGTTAACCAGGTTGGAGATAGACCTTAATGCGCTGGTGCATCCGATTATGTTTCGTTTGTTGTCCGGTTTTCTCGATCAGGGGATCAGCAGTTGGAAATTGCCGAAAAATGGCGAGCGATTTTGGGATTGTGTCTTAAGGCTGGCGCAAAACAGTTTCCTGCCGCTGTACCCGTTTAATGAACCGGCGGTGAGGGATGTTTTAAATAACAAACCCGATGAAGTCATTTTTTATTGTCTGGAGAAGATCGTTGGGCTGGAAGCTTTTTATGAACAGTACTTGCTGGAAATGTTGCTGGCGCATCCAGGCTGGTCGGGGATGGTGCGCATAGTTGAGACAACGCCGCAATCTTTGCTGGCGCCACGCTTGATCTCAATCAAGGAAATGCTGGCGGTGGAACTGCTTTGTGAGCTGGCGATTCTGGACGGTAGAAAGCCGGATGGCTTTGCAAAGGTTGCCGAATTGCCTAACTTGCAGGACATACCGCAGCTAAATCAGGAGTTATTACAGCCCAAGGTGCCTTTACGTTTGAGAGTCTGGCATGATGCCATGGAATGGGCTTTGCATTCTGAATTACTGGTGGCCTTAAAAAACCGGCCAATTCCTGCCTCCAGTCAGCGTGCGGCTGATAAAAAGTTACCATTGGCGCAGGCCTTTTTTTGCATTGATGATCGGGAATGTTCGATAAGACGCTATCTGGAAGAAGTTAACCCCGCTATCGATACGTTTGGCGCGGCAGGTTTTTTTGGTATCGACTTTTATTATCAGGGCTTGGATGATGCTTATCCGGTTGCCCAGTGTCCAGTAGTTGTTACGCCGAAACATTTGGTGCTGGAAGCGGAGGTTGAGCCAACTGTAGAGAAAAAATCCAAAATTTCAGAAATCGGCAAAGTACATTTTGCGTCCCATACCATGTTTCGCGGCTGGTTGTTTACCCAGACACTGGGTTTGGGATATGCCATCAAAATGGCCTGGAATGTGTTTCGTCCTACCTCCAGTCTGCCTGGCATCCAAACCTTGAGTGAAGTGAAAGAGGCGCATACGCATTTGCATTTGCTGCGTGAGAACGATGAGCCGAATGCCGATGGGCATTTATTGGGCTTTTCGTTGCCGGAAATGGCTGACCGCATAGGCGGCTTGCTTACAAATATTGGCTTGACGCAAAATTTTGCGCCGGTTGTCGTCGTGGTGGCGCACGGTTCCAGCAGTGTTAATAATCCGCATTTCGCCGCTTACGATTGCGGAGCCTGCTCCGGTAAACCCGGTGCCCCAAATGCCAGGGCTTTTGCCTGGATGGCAAATCAGCCTGAAGTCAGAGAAATCTTGCGCGGGCGGGGCATACATATACCTGATGCGACGCTGTTTGTAGCGGCGCTGCATAATACCAGCCGTGACGAAATCACCTATTTCGATGAGCAGGCAGGCACCGGACGTGCGGTCAAAGAGTTACACGAGTTCAAGCAAGCCATGAAACTTGCTCTGCAGCGCAATGCCCGTGAACGTTGCCGCTGGTTTGAATTAGGGCCGCAGTCTCATTCAAATCAGGAAGCGCATGAGCATGTTATTTCCAGAACGTGTTCAATTTTCGAGCCCAGGCCGGAGTACAACCATTCCAACAATCTTTATTGCGTCGTTGGGCGGAGAACCTTGACGCGTGGTCTGTTTCTTGACAGACGGTCTTTTTTGCACTCCTACGATCCGGGAACCGATCCAGATGGCGAAATTCTGGTTAAAATCATGTCGGCAATTTTTCCGGTATGCGGCGGGATTAATCTGGAATATCTGTTTTGTCGGATTGATAACTCGGTATACGGGGCTGGTTCCAAGCTGCCACATAACGTGATCGGCCTGTTGGGGGTCGCCAATGGGGTAGAAGGCGATTTGCGTACCGGTTTGCCGCAGCAGATGATAGAGGTGCATGAGCCGGCGCGCTTGCTGATTGTGATTGAACAAACGCCGCAAATTATTGACCAGACTTTGGCAAAACTGGGTGATCTTAAGGAATGGCCGGATAACGAATGGGTAAGGATGGCGGCTTGCATTCCCGATAGCCGTGAATTGTTTCTCTATTCCAAGCAAGGCTGGGATGCCATTGAGCTGCCTGATGATTTGCAGACTCCGATTGCTGAACGTTCGGAACAAATTATTGTCGGTCACGACAAAACCATTCCAGTGCATCAATTTTCGGGTAGACATTCATGAATCAGTTATTAGTGGCTTGTCAGCTATTTCCCTTGCTAGCTCTGTTGTTAATATTCTTAAGCGACGGCAGCGAAAAAAATATTACTAAAATCAGTTTCTGGTTTAGTCACGCCATGGGCGTCAGTATCGTCGCGCTCTTGCTGGTTTGGGCGGCGGCCGGATTTCCCGAGCATGAATTTAAATGGTTTAAGCTGTATGAGCATGAGGATTACAGCTTCCCGATTCTGTTTTACCTGGATAAGGTCTCGGCTGCGTATTTATTCTGTGTGTGGACCATTTTTGCCATTATTGTTAAATATTGCCGGGTATATTTGCATCGGGAACAGGGCTATAAACGCTTTTTTCAAACCATTTTTGGTTTTGTCTTTGGTTTGAATCTGATCGTCCTCTCCGGGAGCATAGACTTGCTGTTTGCCGGGTGGGAAATTGTCGGTATTTCGTCTTTTTTATTGATTGCCTTTTACCGGCATCGTCCGCAACCGGTGCGTAACGCCTTACGCGCCTATACCATTTACCGGTTTTGCGATGTCGGTCTGTTATTGGGCGCATGGCTGAGTCATTTGCTGTTTCATGAAAGCTCGCACTTTAGTGAGTTATCCGGTCTGTTCCAGGTTGATAATGTGCCGCCCGCGAATTACCTGCCGTTGTTGCTGTTATCCTGGCTGATTATCCTGGCCGCCTCCGGTAAGTCGGCTCAATTTCCTTTCAGTTTCTGGTTGCCGCGCGCCATGGAAGGGCCTACACCCTCAAGCGCGATTTTTTACGGCGCGCTGTCGATACATCTTGGCGTGTTTTTACTGCTGCGCACCATGCCGATCTGGAGCTATCAGGTTTTACCCAGGCTCATCATTTTCAGTATTGGCCTGTTGACAGTTATTGTGGCCAGCCTCTCGGAAAAAACCCAATCCAACATCAAGGGGCAAGTTGCTTACGCGTCTATCACCCAGGTAGGTTTTATGTTTATGGAGTTGGCCTTGGGGTTGGAATCGCTGGTGTTGTTGCATTTTATGGGTAACGCTTTCTTTCGCTGTTACCAGTTGCTGGTTTCGCCATCAATTGTCGCGCACTTGTTGCGAGTGGAGGGTGCTGCTGACACCGGGTTGGCTATCGAAAAAAGTCATGGGTTTCCCTATTTGCCGGTTTCGATACGCGATGCTTTACCGGAAGTGCTGCAAAACACACTCTATGTTTTTGCGCTTCAGGAAGGTAATCTGGAGCGGCTGGTGCGCTCCATTCTTTGGGATTCGCTGAAAAAAATCGGCACTACCATCAATTCCTTGAATTTCCGGGTTCAGCCCTGGATGATATTTACCCTGTCGGGGCTGCTGGTTTTTGGTTTCTTCGGTTTTGGTCCTGCCAAGGTATTGTTGTCCATACTGTTTTCTGTGGCAATGGTATTGGTTTCCCTGAGCGCCTTTACGCAAAAACACAGTCCCGTGAAAGTCTGGAACGGCGTTGCCTTAAGCAGTGTACTGGCTGGAGTTG
>Ga0007870_1000611_pt1 | contig 10716 bp, 8 predicted proteins | sample CryBogCBH04Jul08_FD_71207 | JGI IMG/M metagenome (GOLD analysis project Ga0007870, IMG submission 71207) | Freshwater microbial communities from Crystal Bog, Wisconsin, USA - CBH04Jul08 | ecosystem: Environmental > Aquatic > Freshwater > Lake | place: Crystal Bog, Wisconsin, USA | collected...
GTCGAAGAAAAAGACTGGCCAAGTGTCGGAGCCTGGACCTGGGAAAACTTCGACGAAATCAGCGGAGTCAGCTACCTCCCCTATGATGGAGGAACTTATCGACAAGCGCCTTATGAAGAATGCACAGTCGAGCAGTACGAGGAACTTAAAGCTAAAATGCCAACGATTGATTGGACTCTTCTCAAAGAAGAAACCGACAACGTAGAAGGCGCTCAGATGTTAGCTTGCTCGGCCGGTTCTTGTGAGATCTGATCCGTGGGCGTGCCCTCCACTCATTCTGTGGAATTGGAACCTAACATGGAAGTGGTCAAATCTCCATGCAACGGTATCTGTACCCTCGACAATCAAGATGTATGTCGAGGGTGCAAACGAACCCGGGAGGAGATTTCTAAATGGTATGTTATGTCCAACAAAGAAAAGTTAGAAGTATTGAGCAGATTTAAATAGTTTTACATGGTGGTGAGTTTGGGGCGCTTGTATAGCGCCCCTTTTTTATGCTATACTGGCCAAAAGGAGTTTACTGTGAAAAAGAGAAAGATAGCGATTGCAACACCATCATATGACGGCAAAGTGGCATGCAACTTTGCTGTTAGCATAGCGGAAATATTTAGGATTGCTGGAGCCATACCGGAGATTGAGGTCAACTTGCAATTTTGGATGTATGAGGCTTTAGTCCAAAAGTCCAGAAATAATTTGTTTGCCGATGCGTACAATGGTGGATTTGACGATTTGATTTTTATTGACGCAGACCAATCCTTTCCGGCAGAAATGTTTTTTAAACTATTGGTACAGCCAGTTGATGTTGTTGGCGTGCCAGTCAGAATGAAAACCGAACAAGAGCGTTATAACATCAGACCGGAAGATCCAAAACGCCATGAGTTTGATGAGACCACCGGCTTACTAAAGGTAGAAAATATTGGCACAGGATTTTTAAGATTATCCAGAAAAGCCATGCAAGCACTTTGGGATGCAAGCCCACAATACAATGATGGCGGCCAAATTCGCCGCATGATTTGCAACCTAGAAATAGTAAATGGTGGTATCATATCGGAAGATATTCAAATCTGCGAAAAACTAAGAAAAGCAGGTATGGAAATTTATGTAGATATTGAGTACACTGCCAAACATTTTGGTACTAAATGTTTTGAAGGAAACTACAAGGAGTATTATCAAAGAAGTATTTAACCGCCGATACGTCGGCTTGCCATAGGAGCCCATATGATTTATAGCATTGACTTTGAAACCCGTAGTAAAGCTGATTTGCCAGATGTAGGACTGGATAACTACGCCAACGACGACACAACAGAAGTGTTGTGTATTGCGTTCGGCAACCCAGCAACAGATTCTGTTATTGTCACAAAACCCCGAGTTGACCCAACAAACGAAGACCTAATGTTTTTGTTGGCCCACGTCAAACGCGGTGGCAAAATCCAAGCGTGGAACGCCATGTTCGAGTACGCGATCTGGAACTGCGTCTGTGTGCCTAAGTACGGCTGGCCGCCGCTAAAGCTAGAGCAGTGCATTGACTCAATGGCCATAGCAGCGGCCAATAACGTGCCACAGAGTTTGGATGATGCTGGTACCTTTATGGATAGTGCCCATAAAAAAGACGCCATAGGCGCCCGTTTGATTCATAAGTTATGTAAACCTAACAAGAAGGGAGAATTTAATGATGACCCAGAATTACTTACCCAGCTATTTGAATACTGTGCCCAAGACGTTAGAACTGAAATGGCAATTACTGGACAATTACGTAATTTGTCTAGTAACGAACAGGCAGTTTGGGAGCTTACCCAGCGCATCAACCTACGTGGGGTGCCAGTGGATCCAAACGAGCTCCAAAACGCCGTAAAAGCCGTTCAGAGCGCTCAAAATGCCATCGATGAGGAGTGCCTAGCCCTGACCGGCTGTAAGCCCTCAGAACGCGCTAAATTGCTTGCCTGGGTTAATAAGCAGGGACTCGAGAATGTTGATTTGACCGCAGACACCGTTTCAAACATGTTAGTGAACACTAACTTTGATAAGTTGTTTTTTGGGGAAGATGTAAAGCGGGCGTTAGAATTACGCCAAGAAGGAAGCCAAACTAGCGTGGCTAAGTACGCTAAGATGTTGGAGATACAACGAAATGGTCGTATTAGAAATACTTTGGTTTATCACGGTGCGAGTACTGGTCGCTGGGCTTCTCGCGGTGGACTTAATCTTCAGAACATTGCACGCCCTACTTTGGAAGATGGACAAATTGCATCTGCGATTCCTAAAGTTTTTGGGCAAGGTGTTGGTACGATGGACGAACTATCCAGCTTGGTGCGTTCCGCTATTAGTGCGCCAGATGGACAAACCTTCGTGGACGTCGATTTTTCATCCATCGAAAATAGAGTCGGCGTATGGCTTGCGGGACAAACGGACAAAGTAGAACTATTCAGAAAGGGATTAGATGAGTATAAAGTCTTTGCGTCGCAGTCTTTATATAACGTACCTTATGATGAGGTTACGAAAGACCAACGGCAGGTTTCCAAGTCGGCAGTTCTTGGAGCAATGTTCGGACAAGGGGCTAAGGGACTTGTCAAATACGCTGAAGGGATGGGAGTAAGCCTGACAGAACATCAGGCCAAGAATGCGGTAGATAACTACCGCGAATCATACGTGAAGGTAAAAAACTTATGGGCTGCTTGCGAGAAAGCCGCGATTGATGCGGTCAAGAACCCCGGCAATCCTTTTGCGGCAGGTAGTAAGATTGTGATGAAGTGCGATGGCAAGGCGCTATGGATGCGCTTACCATCAGGCAGACTTATCTGCTGGCAAAGGCCAGAGCTCGATCTGCTCACCACTCCGTGGGGTAGTAAGAAAATGGGTGTTGTCGTCCATTCCCAAAACACTTACAGCAGGCAATGGAGCCGCAACGCTCTTATTGGCAGCTCGATATTTCAATCCGCTGTTCAAGGAACTGCCCGGGACTTTCTTGCCGTGGCTATGCTTAATCTTGAAGCGAATGGTTTTTTGGTAATCAATAGCATTCACGATGAGGTACTCCTCTTAGTGGAAGAACAAAACGGGGAGTCCGCGTTGGAGCAGGTCATTAAGATTATGACCACGCCTCCAGTATGGGCTCCCGATTTTCCTCTTGCTGCAGAGGGTTGGCACGGCAAGCGTTATCGCAAGTGAACTAGACCACCCGCGCGTTTTGGCACCACTACAGGCAGATTACCTTGATCATCTGGCTGTGGTGGTGGGGTTGGAATAGGCTGCGCGTTTTCGTAACCCTCTGGCGAATAAATCTGAACGTTTTTACCACCACCAATAAGTTTGTAAGCAGTTGGCTCCGCCGCATTAACAAGTGCGCCGGTAGCAGTTGGTAAGTTTTGACGTAACTGCTCACCAGCTTGCTTAATAAAGTCTGGACGCTCTGTTGCCAAGTCTTTTAACAGATCTGTACCACCTGTATAGCCAAGTCGTGTTGCCACGGAAGGAATAGCTACTGCAGCAGCTGGAGCAAGAATGTTTGCCACATCTGGACCAGCACCAAATTTTTGTGCACCAAAATGACCTAACGCCCCAAGACCGCCACTTAATACACCGCCCAAAGTAAGTTCATACCCAATTTTGTTTAACATAGTTCCAGGTGTGCTTTCGGATTCTATTTTGTTAACTAGGGTTTGTACGTTAGCGTTTTGATTTTCGTAAGCGTTATCTAATTCTTCTTTTTGGTCCAACTTTATTTTGTCAAGCGCTTCTTTTTCTTTGGCATCTAATTTGCCATGATGCTCTTCTAACTGTGATTTCCACTGATTAGCTTGATCTTCTACTTTTTGTCTTTTTGCGTCTAAAAGTTTAGCAGCTGCCAAAGCATCTTGTAATTGCTCATCGTTTGCTGCGGCATAACGTTTAATAGACATTTCTGGTTTTAAACCACCAATAAATTGTTCAGGCGTAAATCTACCTTCATCTAACATTGATGATTTTAAAGCAACAGCACGTTGTGGACCTTGTAATTGGCTATAAGTTTTATTGGCGTCTTTCATTAACTTACCGCCTTCAGTATCACCAACGTGGTCTAACCAATGACCTTTAATGTCTTTTAGGGCGCCAGCTAATTCAACATCATCTGCATTACCTTTAGTAAGCAAATTGTATGCGCGGTCGCCAAGTTTTTGAAACTGTGCTTGCCATTGAACTGGTGAAATTAGTTTACTATCACCACCTAAAGCAATTATCTTATTAACTTCTTCGTCCAACCCTGGAACATCTGGATTATCTGCAACAACTTTTTTTAGCTTTGTTTCTAATTCTGGTGTAATTTTAATAGAGCCGCCAAGCTCAGGATCACCCAATAAACCAGTGGCTTTGTTATAAGTTTCGCTTAATCTGTCTTGAATATGTTTGATAGCATTACTACCAACAACATTTTTTGGCAAAGTTAAAGATTGACCATTTTCATCTTTTAGATGAGATAGCACTTTGTTAAGAACATCTAAATGGTACTGATCTTGCTCGTTGTTTAAATTTTCGTGCAGTTTAGCAACATTTTTATCATATCTATTTTTGCTATCTGCTTTTAATTGATCAGTTAATTGTTGTAACGGATGTTGACGGCTATCGTATGTTGCTTTTAATGCAGCATTTTCCCTATCTTTTTGGTTGCTTAACGCTTGTTTTCTTAAACGAAGCATTTCCAACAAATTTCTATTAGAGCTTTCTGCTTGACCTTTAATACCGGCGCCAGGCAATACACGCAAACCTCTTTCAATCGCCTGAGCTGCGCCGCCCAAAGTCTGTCCTAAAGTAGCCCCAGACGTATCTTCAAACCCTGGAATACCTTTAGCACCTTTGAGAAAACGAGAAACATCGATACCTTGCGCAGCAAGGTCTTTTAAACGTTGTAATTGTGGTGAAAGAACGCGTGATACCCCGCCAACCACTTTTTCAGCAGCAGGACCTAAAATAGCACCCGTGCCAGCTTGTTCTGCTTTTTCTGGAAAATAACCAGGTTCGGTAATCGATTTACCTGTAGGCGTAAGTAACGAAGCACCTGCGCCAGTTGTAGCTGCTTTAGCCCAGTTAGGCAAATTAGCAAAATTACCTTCCATAGCTTTAGCCAATTTAGCAAACTTAGGAAGAGTTTTAGCACCTTGATAAGCAATTTCAAGTTCTTTAGCTGGCAACATAAAGCCGGCAAGATCACCAACAATACTCGATATGGAACCACCAAGACCGGACTTTTTCTTAAACTCTTCGTCCATCTTTAACAAGTCTTTGGCTGGCTTATCCCAACCAACCATTTCTGCTATGGCAGCAGGTGGTTTAGCTAAACCAATAAGAGCTCGCATAGCAGATGCAGTAGCTGGCTCAAAAGTTTTTGCTAAAGATTTTTCTTCCTTAAAAGGGTCGTATTCAACTTCTTTTAATTTACCTTTAAAGGGATCGTAATCGACTTTTTTTAAGCCCATGGTTTAGTCCGGAGTCCATTCATAAGTTTTGCCATCTTGTATTACGTATACTTTATCAGCATATTGCCCCACACCCCAACGTGCACCTTCAGGAGCACCTTTTGGCAAAGGTTTACCAGATGGTGCGGCCGTTGCCTTAACTGCAGGAGCGCTTACACCTAAATTTTTGGTAAGGTCTTTTTCATACTCGCCACCAGGTTTCATATAATCAGCAAATGCAGATTTTTTGTCTAAAACGTTTGGTCGATTAATAAATGTATTTAAGTTATTTCTAGCAACAATAGATGCTTTTTCAAACTCTAAAGTTCTCTTTAAGAATTCTTTTGGATCATTAATACTACCAATAGTTTTTTCAAATATTGCAACGTCACGGTCAGATAATTGACCACCCAAAGCAGTTTTAACATTACCAACAACTTGCTTTTTAAGAGCTTGATCAACAACGTTTTTAGTTGTTAAATCTTTTAATTGTTCGTCTGACAAATCGCCAAAGTATCCTTTAGCTTGTGTAATGGCTTGACGGAAAGAAGATCCCGGACCAATATCAGATTTAGGATCACTAACAATTTTAAGAGCATCATCTAAATAACGTACCCTGTCTTTGTCATTTAAAATTTGTTCACCAAGTTTACCGCCTGTGTTTTTATTAAAATCTTCATTATTGGCTTGAACGTTTTTAGTAAATGTTTCAGCAGCTGCAGTACTACCTGTCGGCAATCCGCCAGTGTACGATGGTTCTGTTGTTTTAGCACCCGGTTTGGTTAGTTCCCAATGATTTTTATCATTCGGAACTGGTTGTGTAAATCCAGCATCAATTAATTTTTGACGTTGATCTGCTGTTATTGGGCCTACATCAATTGCGTTACCGGTTTCGTGTTGGCTGTAGCCAGGAAAAGCTACAGGAGGTCCGCTGTAACCAGGTTTTTTGCTATTTAAATATAGATTATATTGTTTATCCCAATCGCGGTCACCGCTAATAATTGGAACCCCCAACGAAGAAGCAACTTGAGCCGCCGTTCCTTGTGTGCCAGTTGTAGATGGGGCAGCTTGACTTGAAGGTGCTCCTCCTCCAAGAATTGTTTGCGGATGTCTAAATCCTTGCGGATCAACCGTTTCAAATACACCGTAACCTTTTTCAAGTACTTGGTGTTTCATAAGTTCTTTATCTTGCCCTTCGGGCATGGCATTAATTGCAGCCATATTTTTTAATAATTCAGGTTTACCTTTAATTTCATAGTCTTTAACCAAGCTGTCAATGGCATCGAAATCTGGAACAGGTTTATTAAGATAACCATATGCAACCCATTTTAACGCATCAGGTAACTTATCAATTTTTTCTTGAACTGGAGATTTTCTTCCACCAGCAGGCTGCGTTGCTGTGCCTCCAAGTGTCGGGGCATTGCCGGTTGTTGCAGCTTGTGTGCTTGTACCAGGGGACAAACCCAAGTTATAATTCATTACTTGTTGCTGATTAGCTAATTGAGCACGCATAGCAGCAATAGATTGGCGCCTAGCCAAATCTTCTTGTTCTTCTTTATTTTTTTCTGCAGCACGTAAAGCTAAAGCACGGGTTGGGCCTTCTGTTCCGCCCGCACCCCATGCTGAAGTATCTTTTATACCTTCAATAATTTGATTTAAAGGACTTTGACGCTGGTCAATCATTTGCTGCATATTAGCAAGTAATTGTTGTGTAGATGCTTGATCTAAAGGAACGTTACCTTTTGGAACAGCTTCACCTTTTGTATCAAAACCTAAAGTCAATCCGCCTGTTGTACTAGTTGGCATATTTATTTCCTATCAAATGCCTTGCAATAAGTATGAATAATCTACACCATCTGATCCCATACCTGTTGTTGGGTCCACAGTTACCCCATCTGGAATAGCATTTTGCATAACACTGCTAGCTGCGGTATTTCCGTATGTTGGATCAGTTATAACATTTCCACTAGCGTCAGTAGTTTGACCAACACCTGGAGTACCACTACCAAATAAACCGCTAACTAAACTAGAAATAGTTGTTCCTGGCGAAATTGTATTAAGCAACGCATTTAGACCAGTTGTGCCGGTGTTTAAACCGCTTAATAAACCACCGATTTGGTTGATTGGAGCTAATTGAGTTGCATTTGTAGTTGTTGCACCTGGGTTTACAGCAGATAAAATATTTGCTAATTGAGCAGTTGATGTTAGGGGGGCTGCTTGCTGTGCTTGGCCTAATGTTGTTTCTGTTGCGGTTCCTTGCTGACCAATGTTTCCAAGTGCTGTGCTTGCATTTACGCCAGTTTGTTGGTTTGTTAAAGCAGATTGCATTTGAGCAGCAGCAAGATTTGCTTGTGCATTTGTTAATGCTGTATCGGCAGCAGTTGTGCCACGTAAACTACCAAACTGCCCAGAAGCAACTGCAGCTGCGTCAGCGGGGGCAGTAATTTGTGGAATTAAAGTTTGAAGTTGTTGGTTTTGAGCAGCATATAAACCACCTAACGCAGTGCTAGTATTTGGTGTAACTTGACCAGTTGTTGGATTTACAATCCATGGATTCGCCGCTCCAGAAGCAATAGTTCCTAAAGTTCCCTGTGCTTGGGTGAATGGATTGTTTGGCCCGCTAAGATTATTAATAGCTTGCCCAGCAACAGTGTTTTGCAAAGTTGGCGCGTTTGCTGCACCAGAAACAGCATTATTTACAACGTTTTGTTGTGCAGTAGAATACCAAGATGGCAGCGTTGTTTGCGCTGTTGTGGTATTAGTTAATAGATTACTTAAGCCGGCCATTATTTTTTAACCTTTTTGTGAGCTTCTAACAAGTAGGCCAACGGACCTTTACTATCCGGCGGCAAATGTTTTGCGTCGTGTTTTTGTTTATGTTCTCTAATGGTTTCTAAAAAATTATCTAATACTTTAGAACCACTATCATTACTACCATTGCCTAAAGAAGATACTACATCAGCTGGAATAACAAATTCACCGTTAGCTAACATAGCTGGAACATCATCAGATGTTCCATCTCCATCGCCTTGAACATACCGATGTTTTAAACCACCTTCACTATAAAATTCTGGTGTATGAATACCTTCATCGGTTTCTACTCCACCGCCAGTGTTAAAATGAAATGGCGAAAAATGTGGACCAATAGCCGCAATATTTTCAGCTTGATAAGTTGGTATGTTCAAACTTGCGTGTTTACCCATTGATAACATTCTATCCGGATAGCGAATTTTATCAGGACCTGCTGCGTAATCATATTCTTCTACATCGCTACCTTCAGCGTACCCAGGAACTGATCCTCCGGCTGCTAGAGTAGGAGTAGTCATTGGTGTTGCTGGGGCGGTAACGCCAGCGGATGGAATATCTGAATTATATAATGGTTGATTGCTAGAAAATGTTGCGGGATCTGGGTTAATTGTCCCCATTTTACCGGGTGTATAATTTGGCTGAATAACTTGGTTAGATGTTGTGCCAGCGCTTGTTCCTGCGTCTTGAGTTCCAAAATTAGACAAACCAGATGTTGTTGGTGTTGTTGGATTAGTGCGAGTTGCTAACGCTTGAGTAGCCGGAGCCAATAAAGAACCCAATGCTTTTTGTGCAATTGTTGTTCCAACTTTTTGTACCACCGGATTGCTCAATGGATTTGTTGTCGCGGCGCCAGTATCAGTAGCTTCAGTTGAACTAATTACATTACCTTGGGAATCTGTGGTTAATGTAGAGCCGTCATCAAATGTTTGAGTAATATTTCCTGATACGTCTGTTGTGGCGCCAGTTATTTGACTACCGCTAGTTAAACCCTCATTAGCAGCATTTAAAATAGTTTGGCCAGAAGAATCTAAAATGTTTCCTGTTGCCAAATCCATAATATTACCATCACCAACAGTAGATATTAATCCATCAGCAGATAATTGTGAAGTTGATACTCCCGCTGATAATAAATCTGGTACAGATGCCACACCTTCAGAAACTAATTGCGATGGAGCAACGCCAGCGGATATTAAGTCAGATACAGAAGCACCTGAAGAAATGGCATCAGCCGCTGAAATTGCTCCAGCAGCAGCTTGAGACGCAACGTCAGAAGCGGCCAAAGTGAAAGCATCGCCGCCAAAAACACCTGCGCCGCCTCCAAATACGTCTCCCGCTGCTGAAGCTATTACGTCTGCTGTTCCGCCCATTATTGTTCCATTACTATCGAATATGTTTTTTCAAAAAAATTGCCACCAAGTCGTTCTATTAATTTACCATAATCTAAAAATGGTTTAATACGAAACTGAATACGTTGGGGCTTACGTTTTTTAATTTCTTCAGTAGTCCATTTTATAAATTTGTAGCCCAGCATACCTTTTCGGTAATTCGGACTAATGTACAAAACGTCTGAAGTAGCTGTCAAACTTTTTTTATAGTGAATATGACTTAAAACAAACCATAAACTATAACCAATTAACTTGCCATTATCTCTGGCAGTGTGGATCTCTAACATACCCTTTTCATACAACATATTGTATTGTTCAAGGTTCGGATCCAATTCTATTACATCAGTACGTTCAGCAATCTCATCATAGTGATCTTTGAACAACTGCATCGCTTCATCGGCAAAAGGCATGGGCGCCTCTTTTTGGAACGTAATCATATTTTTCCCCTATTCCTACATACACTAATGCAAAAATAAAGGTGTTTACGCCCTATCTTTTTAGAGGACCGTTAACTAAATTTCCAAACTCATGCGCCCAATCTTGCCAGCTATCGTAAGTCTGCGGGTCTGGCGTACCATACGGTTGGAACGCTGCAGACTGCGCTATTTCTCTAGCAACCTTTTGCCACTCATCTTCTGGAGCAAACGGTATATGGGTCTGGCTATAAAACAATACCAGATTTCCATTAAATTCATCCCAGCTAGAATAGTCTGGCAAAAACGGAAAAAACTGTTGGCCCTTAAGGACGTTCATCGCCTAACTCTTGGGTAATTAATAAACGACCTTGTTCATAGTTACCGCCGATCTCGTTAGATACTACCTGAAATTGAACTTCACGATGCTCAACGCGCAAATCAATTTTTTCAGTAGATGGGCTAAATACGTATGGTCCTGAATCTTCTACTTGTGATGCAGCAAATTTACGACCAATAATGGTTAAACTTAAATTGCCAGCTTGCACAAAATCAGGCTCAATGCGTCGAATGTGCATACGGCGATTATTACCAATAGCTTGTGTGTTGGCTGGTGTCGTTGTACCGCCAACCCAGCTAATATCGCCAGTAGTATAGCTTGAATAGATAGCCGTTTGTTCTTTAAAC
>Ga0007870_1000613_pt1 | contig 10709 bp, 9 predicted proteins | sample CryBogCBH04Jul08_FD_71207 | JGI IMG/M metagenome (GOLD analysis project Ga0007870, IMG submission 71207) | Freshwater microbial communities from Crystal Bog, Wisconsin, USA - CBH04Jul08 | ecosystem: Environmental > Aquatic > Freshwater > Lake | place: Crystal Bog, Wisconsin, USA | collected...
AACCAAACTATAATGTAAAGAGAGCTTAAATCGCTTTTGTTTCCAGACTTATATGCTTTGTTCATTCTGATTGCATACAGAATGATCACCAAAGCCAGAAACTCAACAATAAACATCACAATAATCTGATGAATCACATGTATTTTTGTATAATCCAGACCTGCCCAACCTTGTTCTCCCGAATTTAGTTGGATGATAGATAAAACAGCATCCTGCAAAAAGCCTACAGACCTGTCCATCGAAAACACCATTGGTTGGTTGCTGGTGCCCATGAAGAAAGCGTAATGACAAACATTTACTTTCAGAAAATAGTTTATATACAAAGAAAAAACAGCAAGCAGGCAAATTATCATGCGCTTTTTAATAGTCAACTTATACCGAACCGGGTGCAGTAGGGCGATGAGTAAAATAGCAGGTAGTAGAACTACATAGCGCTCGTGTACATACATACCAATATTCGCAAACACAATTGCATACAAAAGGTATTTATAATTATCTCTCGCGTCACGGGCCTTGTTCAGAAAGTACCTCATCAGGAAATAAACCATCAACAAGAATACCAACAAAGCAAGACCCTCCAGTGAGCCACCATTTAACAACTGGATAATATTGTAATAGGAGAAACGGGATAAGCCTACCAACAGAGACAGGAAAAAGGAGAGGAATTTAGAATCAATAAAAAGATTTAAAATTAACGCAAAAACACACGATATAAAAGTTTGAATAAAAACATTAAATACAAAATAACCATGGAGATCTTTACCAAATAACATTCTAAGAATATTGTTAATAGCTGCGGTAACAGGTCTGAATTTTTGGGAATGATGCAGGTACACAAAAAAATCGGTGAATTTTTTGTTTTTCAAATGGTCAAAGTAGAAACCCAAGTCATCACCATAAATGGTGGCAGTCTCTATATTAAGAAAATAAATCAGAACAATAATAAAAGAAAATATAAACAATAACAGAAAAAACTTCGTATTGGTGTTGATTTTTAGCATGTTGAACAATCTAAATTATAAAATAAATTGAGAATTTGGCAATAATATTTCTGAAACAGAACAAAAGTATTGCCATTTATTTATTAAACCTGACAAAAATACAATTGAAATTGCTTTGCGCACACTCAAACCAATGCACTAATAATTTTTTGTTACCGTAAAACCGTCCCGGACTGCCGCGGAATACCAGATAATTGCCAATAATGGTTCTATTTTCCTGTTAGCGGCTTATTATGAGTAACACACCCTACACTTACAGCTCATAGGACTACGGACTCATTCCATGGGAAAATTGAAGTAAACAGCCGAATCAGGACTGCAATAGAAATTGGCTATAAAAGCCACAGCGGTAATGAACACTTTTATTATTTTGCCTCCAAAAAAGATACTTGCGCAATTTATTTACACTTTTCTCCCTTCTGCTGCCTGCAATGAATGCTTTCTCCCAAACAGATACGCTTTCACAGCGTAAACTGGCCGGATTTGGAATTGAAGTCAGCCCGTTTGCAGGCAAAGTAATCAAGCAGGACATCCGGTTTACCCTCCCTATTCCAGCACTATCCACCGGACTTGACGTAAACTTTGTATGGCAAACTTATGGCCGCAAGCCCTGGCATCAGGGTCGCAATTTTCCTGCTGTGGGGGTGGGAATCACCTATCTGGACTATGGAATGAACAATGTGTATGGCAAAAGTGTTGGCGTCTTCCCCAACCTGCTCATACCTATCATGCGACGTGACAAATGGGAATGGACAATGCGAATAGGTGATGGCATTGGATATATATCTAAGAAATACCAAAATAAGCCGCCTTACGACACTGTGAATACCGCCATAGGCACACACATCAACGATTTCGGCAATTTTTTTACAGACTTCCGTTACCACTACAACCGGCATTGGGACTTACAGGCAGGGGCAAATTTTACTCATATGTCAAACGGGCTGTACCGTTCGCCAAATCTGGGCGTCAATGTGCTCGGCGCTCATTTAGCTTTTCGTTATTTCCCCGAGACATCCAGCCCGAAACACATCCTGCGGGAACAATTAAATCCTAAAAATCGGTGGCTTACCGAAATCCACGTTGGCATAGCCTACAACGAAGCACGAACTACAGATAGCCCCGAGGTGCCCACCTATTGCTATCAGATGGCCGAAAGCCTGAGGTGGCTGGGCAAAAACAAACTATACGCCGGCGTAAATTATGTATACAAGACAAGTGTTTATGACTTCCTGAAACACTATGGCGTGGATTATGGCCATGAAATGGGTCATTCCTGGAACGGAGCTTTTTTCCTGGGCAACGAATTTCTGGTTGGCCGGGTTGGAATTGTGGTTGAAGGTGGTATGTATTACCATCAGACGTATCTGGCATTTGTGCCATATTATGAGAGATTTGGCGGCAAGCTATACTTGTTACAACGTGAAACGGGATTGCTGAAAGAATTGAGTATGTCGATACTGCTTACGGCGCACGGTATTGTAGCTGAATACGCAGAATTTGGGATAGGAGCAGGAATTTTTTAGCCTTGATTATTTGTTTTAAAGATTGTACCTTTGCCGTCCATTTTTGAATCTTGCGTGAGCAGGATTCACGGGCCTATAGCTCAGACGGTTAGAGCACCTGACTCATAATCAGGGGGTCCTAGGTTCAAGTCCTAGTGGGCCCACAAATTGAGAGCGAAGTACGAAGAGCGGGTGCGCTGAACGGACTTCGCTTTTTTTGTATGGCGAAGTGGCGGTTTTATTGCTTTTTTTCATTTGAAATCAACCTGGATTTAGTGTTCATCCTCGATAAAAATCAAAAAAAGTCAGACCTCTCAGCATGACTTTTTTAGGGTAAATGGGCCAATAATGTTTTACATTCTGACCAATCATGTGGCACACCCTTCTAGATGCATGTAATAGTTTTCCCGTCATTAGCCCAAACTAGTGCAAGTTCGATATAATTAAAGAATTCAGATTAATCTCCGATCAGACTGCCGGTAACATACTCAAATTTGCCGACCCAATTAATCAATCTCTGGTTATGTTGACAAGTAGAAATTCCGATTTGGCAGTCTCTAAAATATCCAAAAAAGCAACTTAGTCGATTCCATTATACATATACAATACTCTTCTCAGGTTTTTGTGGTTTCGATAGCGGATAACAAGAGATGAACCGGTTATAACAAGACCCGCATCAGACAAAATATTTCCCATTATTTGGGTTGCATTACTGTTTTGCCCATTACCCGATATTGACATACCTCCCACTAAAATGCCAATTCCCGCAAGTGCAGTGATACCGGTAATATTTCGAATGAGCCCGAACTTGTTCAGGTATAGGGTTGCCTGGGCATCCGGTGGTATCATTTTTCGTAAGTTAGCATAGTTATATTTTAGTAAAGCCCCTGTATCTCCCCTACTGATGTAATATTTTATATGAGGTGCTGCACTCCCCTTCCGTGTTGGAACCGTGAAGCCGTTGAAATCTTTCAAACCCGCGCCTGAAAAATAATTCGCATTATTAAAAGTCGCTACATCATTTTCCACAGGGGCAAAGAGGACACTTTTTTTACGGATGGTTGCAAATGAATTAATTTTCCCATCACCAAACTTCATTGCAAATCTCTTGCCGTCAATATTGCCAAAAAGATTGCTGCCATTGCAAAACGCCGCTACATCAGCAAATTTATAAGCTGAATCATCACAACGTATTCTGGGCTTGTAAAGGGTACTGTAATATTCAATTTTGCCTAAGTGCCCCTCCTTAGTTTCATCGAGGGTGTAACCAACAGTATTTCCATAATGCACAGTACCATTTTTTAGCCGCACATAAGGGGATGGTACCGAATTGATAACTCCATGCATGGGAGTACGGCAAGAAGCAGCTAAGATTAAGAAAACAAATAAATACAAGAACTGTTTGTACATATTGAAAGACATTTTAGAGTCTCAAAAATAATCACTGTTCGCCAATTTTTAAAATATCTTAAAAACCATTCCAAATATCAATTATATGATTCTTTCTCATTACATTACGAAGTCTGCCTGGTTACGAGTGGTTATTTTGTTTAAAAAAACGAACGAACTATTTAACTGATATATTCGCTTATTGAGCCGGCCTAAAGGTGCCGTTTACTATGTATAAACTTGAGCGCGAGTGTATGCGAGCAAACAAGCGACTGTGGTGAAATGCTTGCGGGGTCTAAATTCCCGAAAAAAAGCATAAACATATATACATTTTTTATCGCCTTATAAGCCCGCAAATTGAGAGCCAAATACGAAGAGCGGGTGTGCTGAACGGATTTCGCTTTTTTTCGGAGCGGGTTTCTCTCCGTAAGACTTAAACCTGCTTCAACCATCCGGTCACACTCATCCTGGCCCTGTTAGCAACAGCCACTTCGTGCTCTGTTTTGTTGCTTTGAAAAAACACCGCCTTCTGGTTGCCGGGCACGATATATTGTTTACTTTCTCCATCGTGTATAATAAGTTGGCCGCCATCGCTTTCTGTCCAGTTCTCATTCAGATAGCTGATTAGCGAATATTTGCGGTTATCATTGTTTTTAAACTGGTCTTTGTGTCGCTTGTAAAACGCACCCTCTTCATAAAGGGCGTAATGAAACTCGAACGCATTGAGGCCGGTGTAGCAAGTCCCGTTCAGATGCCCTACAAACTCCCTAATCATATCCAGAAATTCATCTTCTGCATGGTTCCCCGGATCATTGCCGAGCCAGCAGGTCTTGTCGCTTCGGGTTTTTTGGCCTTTATCTTTGTCCGGTTGATTGCCTATACCGGCCGAAACCATTTGGTGTGTGGCATTCAGGTGCAATAAATTTTGTCTTAAAGCAGCGGCCAGTCTCAGGCTCAAAAAAGTTTCAGAAATGCCAACATTGCCTGTTACAAACCCCTCAATCAATTCTTCAAATTTGGCTTTCATCAAGAAATATATTATTGCCAAAGGTAACCTATTTTGTCACCAATCCCCGGCATAATATTTTGACTGTAGTCCGGCATCGATCAAATCCGCCTGAAAAGCCCGTTCAGAAAAAAGGAAGGTTAACATCAGAGTACTGCAGAGTTGCATGAAATTGAGTTGGGAAATTAATATAGCGACTAATACTAATCCGAAAAGGCTGAATATCAGAATTCTACACGGTGATAAAAACAAAAAAAGACGCCCATACGGTGCGTCTTGCAATGATACTCAGGATATTATGCCCTATAAAATTAAATTACTTTAACGTTTATTGCACTCAGACCTTTCTTACCATTTTGTACGTCGAACGTGACGCGGTCTTTCTCGCGGATCTGGGTTTTCAGGCCAGATACGTGCACGAAAATGTCCTGACCACCGTTAGCCGGGACAATGAATCCAAAACCTTTGGTCTCATTGAAAAATTTTACTGTACCTTCTTGCATTTGTATTTGTGTGAAAAATTAATGATAGGCGAATGTAGAAATTTTTTCTTAAACAACAATAATATCGATATAAAAAACAGATTTTTTTTGCCCCAAAAACCTATGCATTTAACAATAAGTTATTATCAAACCTTCGAAATATGATTGGCGGCTATCCAGGCGCTATTCCATGCATGTTGAAAATTAAATCCACCGGTTACACCATCTATATCCATCACTTCGCCTGCAAAAAACAAGCCATCCACTACCTTACTTTCCATACTTTTTCTATCTATTTCCGCGGGGGTCACTCCCCCGCAGGTTACAAATTCTTCTTTAAAGGTCGTTTTACCGGTAACGCGGAGCGGATAGGCAATTAGATTGGAAGTCAGCATTTTTTGCATCGGTGCTTTCAATTCTCCCCAGCGTGTATTGTCTGCTATCCCGCTCTGCGCCGCGAGATATTCCCAAAGCCTTCTTGGAATTTTTTCAGGATACAGGTTTCTACTCATTACCAGTTGCTTACCCAGTTCCTTTTTCCTGCTTTCTATTGCATCTTTCAGGTCCTGATGACTTGCATCCCCAGCCCAGTTGATTAATACATCAAATTCATAATTCCAGACTGCAAGCTCTCTGGCAGCGAATGCAGAGGCGCGCAATATGGCAGGGCCACTCAGTCCCCAATGGGTGATCAAAACCGGACCGCCTGTTTCAATTTTAGTGCCTTGTATCTTCACGGTTGCGTCCGCCACTGCCACACCCATCAGCTGCGTGATCGGGTTTTGGGGCATATTGAACGTAAAAAGCGAGGGAACCGGCGGTGCTATTGTGTGCCCCAATTCTTCCAGCCAGTGATACTGACCTGTTCTGGGCGCACCTCCTGTGGTTACCAATACCCTGTCAGCCGGGGCTGAACTGCCATCGGCAAAACGGAGAACAAAACCATCGTCTTGTTTTATGATTTTCTCAACCGGCTTGTGAAAACAAACCGCTACTTTTTTTCGCAACATTTCAGCTCTGATGCAGTCTATTATAGATTGCGAATCGTCTGTCACCGGAAACATCCTGCCATCGGGCTCTGTTTTCAGCGCTACTCCACGGGCTTCGAACCATGCAATAGTATCTGCCGGGCCAAAATCGTAGGCTGATTTTTTTACCCAGTTACGTCCGCGCGGATAGTAGGTACTCAATTGTTCGGGGTCAATACAATCATGAGTTACATTGCATCGCCCGCCACCGGAGGCTTTCACCTTTTGCATCAGCTTCCCGGTTTTTTCATATACAACCACCTCATGATCCGGCCCGGCCGGAATATTAGCTGCGGCAAAGCAGCCTGCAGCGCCGCCGCCTATGATGGCAATTTTCATGAATGGCAAATATAATGGTACCCTGTCAAAGTGGTGAAGCTTTGTACCAGCCGAGTCTCTGCCCTTCGCAGGACTCGGCGGTTTTGGGATTTGGACATGGTGAATAACAATTGTGTACCCGTCGAGTCTCTGCCCTTCGCAGGACTCGGCGGCTTTGGGGTAGGGATATGGCAAATAACAATTGGATTGGGAAGCAGCCTTTGATGAAAAATGAATTAAACGATATTTGGCTATAGTGCAATATTTCAACTTTGTAGCCCTGATGACCACCGGGTGCCGCGAAGGGACGGAGACCCGGCGGGTAGAGAAATGGCAAAAATAACCTGTTTTAAATATTTCCTATTTGTTTACTGCCGGGTATCACAGGGTAATTCCTTCTCTTTGAATATTTTTATAAAATGGAGTGATTGAGAATTTAGTATCCCATTCTTGTTGAGAATATACAAAAGTGGAGATAGCTTCGCCGGACTCCAATTCCAGTTCGTACAGTTTATGCCTGAAAACTTGCCCGTCTTTTAATGTCACCCTGGGCTTGTTAAGCAGAATCAGGATATCCCAATCAGAATCAATCCGTGCTTTCCCTGTAGCCCTCGATCCAAATAATATTATTTTGGCAGTGCTATCGGTCTCGCTCACTATTTTTTTAATCTCCCGGGTAAAATTGCTATCCAGCATGAATTTGAATATTAATGCAAACTGGTTACAAAATTACAAAACAATTGAATCATAATCTCAATGCCTTGCTTGGTTTATAATCTATGTTGCAAAGTATCCCAAATTTTCTCATCGTAACTAATCTGCCGGTTGCGTTCCACTGAGACTTACATCGCACCAATATTTCAACTTTGTGGCCATGATTACCATCGGGTGCCACTGATGGGCGGAGACTCGGCGGGCAGAGAAACGCACCGTCCATGGCTACACATCTTACGGGCTGCACACTGTGAATTTGTCTCATTTGGACACCCGGACAATGACCTGCTGTACAATTCCTAATTTTAAGAGCGTTCGATTGTCTTTTATTGGCTACTCTGTGCAACTCTGTGCCTGCCCCGCTATTTTGCGCGGGTTTAAACTTGCGCTTGTGTATAGAATTAATAACTATCAAAATACACAAGCCTATCCCACGTGAAGTTTAGCCAAGCCAGTGGTGGCTGCGGTTGGACAAATTGGCATCGTTCCTTACGGCACAATAAAACTATTACTTTCTTCACGCGGAATGAAAAATCCTTTTATGCAATTCGAGTTTCTAACACATATCTGAATATGATTTTTCTCATTAAAACCAGCATTCGGGTACAGACTCCTGCCTTCAAAAAATGCACCTCTTACAGAATCAAATTGCCGGAGATTATTTATTATCCTTTCTTTATGCAGGTTTTCAATTACTGCACAATCAAGATTACGCAGCAATAAGTCGGTTGAATTTTTGATGGGTTTATTTTCGGGAAGTTGAATGTTCAGAGGTTTGTAGTATTGCTCCAGCATTAAATAGCTGTTTTTAATCATAACAATAAATTCTTCATCTAATAAATCAAGACAATAGCCAAGGTCTATTACAGCTCCCAATACAGCCGGATTATTTATTTTCCCGCTTTGTCCTCTTTTTACATCCTTTAACTCGTTTGAAAAAGATAAAGCCCTTTGTTTATTATTTTCCCAGAAATACATCCCACTCCCCAACCAATCATAATTGTTATTGCTTGGATTAAAAATAGTTCTGTTATTAATAACATCGTCGCGAAATTTTAAATCACAACCTTGAAAGCCAATAATTAGTCCAAACCTACTTTTGTACATTCCTGGTTAAACCTTTAAATCTTTTTGAAATTCTCCCGTTTTTGGTAAGAATGCCCAATTCTTTTAAGCGAATTTCTGCTTCTTCTTTTGAAACAGTCGAATTTGCTTTTTTAATTAGGATAGCATTAAACTCTTCAATTTCTTTTGTACTCATAAGGATGCAAAGATAATGAAAAGAATTATTATTGCTGACTTGCCATCGGATCAACGCAGCCTCCAGACACCATTACTCGTTCGCGATTGCATCGTTGATGGCCCGGTGCCGCCAATTACGCGCATAATAACTCCAAACAATTATCCATGGCATGACACTAATCGTACTGCCACAGTACAAAAACTGTCATGCCATGAAAATTAAATTTGGCTATCCGCCAATTCATAAACAATTTGCAGGATTTTTTTGTAATGTGAGCATGAAAATCATGCAAAACACACCATCACACCCAAACTCTTACTCACTCTCATGCCGGATTACTCATTCCGGTTTTCGCCTTCCACTCCTCCAGTTTTTGTTTTTCATTCAGCGAGATAGACATAGCAATTTTCAGATCATTATTTTTTTCCAGCTTCATTATATATTCATAGTCGCAATAATAGATAAGGGCATCGTTTTCATCAAAGTAATGCCAGCGCACCTTTACCAGCACAATTTTGTCTGTCAACCGGTGCTTGCTCCAAACTTCGTGGTGCACTTTCACAACTCCAAACTGCCGGTAAGCCGACATCCCCTGGTTGAAAAACCCCTCCAGGCGCGCATTGTCATTGAAATTCATGGTTGTATCGTCAGACAGTAATGTGCAGGGCATGCTGTACATATAGGCCATAGCTTTGGTATCCGGTATTTCCAGGGCTTTAGCAAACACTTCAAAAAAGTGGTTTACCTGTTGTATGGCTGGCGTTGTCCTGTGCATTTGCGGGTATATTCCTATGCGAAATTAGGCTACCTGAGGGGTGTGGCGACTATATTGGCGATATTTTTCATTTGCTAATTCGTAAAATAGACGCAAGTGGGTTATTTTTGAGGAAAATAAATTGATGGTTAAGACACTATTCAATAATAGTCATCTGCAGATCACCATGATGCGCCTGGCGCACCAGTTGGTAGAAAACCACCTTTCCTTTCAGGACACTGTGATTATTGGTATTCAGCCCCGGGGTGTAAACCTGTCGGACAGGATTGTGAAGATGGTTAGAGAAATTATTGGCAATCAACCAATTGCCTACGGAAAGCTCGATATCACATTTTATCGCGACGACCTGCATAAAAAAGATTTACTGGCACCCGCGCAAACTGAAATACCTTTCAGTATACAGGATAAGAGTGTTATTCTGGTGGACGATGTGCTGTATACCGGCCGCACAATACGATCTGCCATGGATGCGCTGATAGACTTCGGCAGGCCGAAAAAGGTAGAACTGCTGGTGCTCATAGACCGCAGGTTTAGCAGGGAATTACCCATAGAGCCAGACTACACCGGCATGGCTGTAGATACCATCCTCACACAAAAAGTGAAAGTGCACTGGGATGCAAACGATAAGAATGATGAAGTATTATTAATTGACAAAGTTTAAAATAACAATTGAAGATGCCGCTTTCTGTGAAACACCTGCTGGGGACAAACGAACTGACCGGGAATGATATGGAACAGATTTTCCTGACCGCGGACAATTTTAAACAAGTGCTGAAGCGCGACATCAAAAAAGTACCGGCGCTGCGCGACACAACAATTGCCAATATATTTTTTGAAAATTCCACCCGCACCCGCCTGTCATTCGAGCTGGCCGAAAAAAGACTGGGCGCCGATGTAGTGAATTTTTCCGCTTCCGGCTCTTCGGTTTCCAAAGGAGAAACCCTCATAGACACAGTAAATAACATCCTTGCCATGAAGGTGGACATGGTGGTAATGCGGCACTCTGCCAGCGGTGCACCCTGGTTTTTGTCTCAACACATCAATTGTGCCGTAATCAATGCAGGCGATGGCACCAATCAGCACCCCACGCAGGCTCTGCTCGATGCCTTTTCTATCCGCGAGAGGTTGGGTAGTGTCGTTGGCAGGCGGGTAGCCATCATTGGCGATATCATGCATTCACGTGTGGCGCTGAGTAATATTTATTGCCTGCTCAGGCTTGGAGCTGAAGTGATGGTTGCCGGACCACCA
>Ga0007870_1000616_pt1 | contig 10681 bp, 3 predicted proteins | sample CryBogCBH04Jul08_FD_71207 | JGI IMG/M metagenome (GOLD analysis project Ga0007870, IMG submission 71207) | Freshwater microbial communities from Crystal Bog, Wisconsin, USA - CBH04Jul08 | ecosystem: Environmental > Aquatic > Freshwater > Lake | place: Crystal Bog, Wisconsin, USA | collected...
CATAATATTTAACACTGTAATGTTTCTCAAATACATCTTGATTTTTATATATAACTGGCGCTATACTTCCCGAAAGTAATAATTTGGGTTGATTGTTGGTGACATCATCATTGGCCATGTTCTCATTATAAGTATTGCAATCAACATTCACATGTAGCCTTAAATGTTTTAATGATTTATTTTTGATTGATATTGTTGAGTCTCCTGCAATAGAGTATTTTTTATTGTTTATCTCAATAGTATAACTTCCATTTTTAATGTTTTGAAAATTGAAATGGCCACTGGGATCAGAAATTGTTGAGATTCTTTCATGGCTATAGATGTCACTAAGAACTATCTCCCTGCAGCCTAATTCTAGTTTGTTTATCTTACTCCTAACATTCCCCGAAATAGAATAACATTTGATGCGCTCTTTTGCAGAACAAAAAGAGCAACCTGAAATAATAAGTGCCAATACTATCAGAGACTTTCTCATTGCTTAAAAAATTTTCACCTCTACTCCCCCGTCTGCTTATCCCACAGCGCACGACGGTTGTGCACGACCGGCAGGCCTAAGGATTCGTATATGTAGTCCTGAGCTATGGTGCGGACGTTCATTTTTATGATTTTGGTGTTGGTGGCGGAGGGGTAGACACGGTTGGAAAGGAAGACAAACAATACTCCTGTGGCAGGGTCGCTCCAGGCGCAGGTGCCGGTGAAGCCGGTATGACCAAAGGTGTAGCCTGTGCAACGGGTGCCACAGGGGCCGCCATCGTCTTCGTCGGTAGCGGGTTTGTCGAAGCCTAAGCCGCGGTGGTTGCGGATGCTGCGATAACCGGTGAACAGATCGATGGTGGAGGCTTTGAAATAGCGCGTACCCCTGTACACACCCTTATTCATCAGCATCTGAAAGATGACGGCTACATCGTGTGCCGATGCGAATATGCCCGCATGACCTGCCACGCCGCCCATCATGGCCGCGCCGGGGTCGTGCACAAAACCATATACCAGTTCCTGGCGGAAGTTTACGTCCCACTCCGTGGGCGCAATCTGGTCGGTATCGAAAGTGGGCATGGGGTTGTAGAGGATGTGGGTGAGGCCGAGGGGTTTATAAAATTGTTCGCTCACGTATTGGTCTATCGTAGTTCCGGAGGCTTTTTCCACTATTTTCCAGAGGAAATAATAATCCAGGTCGCTATACACGCTTTTGCCATTCGAAGCTACTTCGCTGGCATAGATAGTGCTCCAGATGGTGTCGCGGTAGTTGTCGCGCATGAACAAGTCATCGGTTACTTCTATATTGTAGCTGCCTTTTTGCTTGCTACGGTAATATTTTTTCAGCGGCCAGCCTTCATCGTCCACTGTTTGTTTGTAGAACGGGATGAATGCTTTGAGCCCTGCCTGATGCAGGAGCAGGTCGCGCACTTTTATCTTTGCTTTGTTGGTGCCTGCAGCTTCGGGCAGGTAGTCGGCAATGGTTTTGTCGAGGTCTATTTTGCCCTCTTCATAGAGCCGCATTACCGATAGTGTTGTGGCGAGTATCTTGGTGCAGGATGCCATATCGTACAGGGTGTTGGTGTCCACACGTTTCACTTTGTCGTATTTCAGGTAGCCGAATAATTTGTCGTAAAAGATTTTGCCGTCTTTGGCGGCAATTATGCGGCATCCGGGAAAAGCGCCATCGGCTATGCAGCGTTGTATGAACATATCGAGTTTGTCGAGGGCTTCGGGTTCTGTAACCCCGGCTTCGGATGGCAATATCACTGCGTGGAGGTCGTGGGCGGTTTCTTTCCTCTCAACCACTTTTGGCTGTATCGTAGTGACACAAACATTGGACTGCGGGGTAACGGGCAAAGTACCTTTGGCTTTATACTTACCCAGCAAAACACCGGCAACGGTTTTTTCGGTAAGGCTGTCGTCTTCATAACTCACCAGGATAGATGGCGCCGTGTAAAAATATTGCATGGCATAGGCATTGCCCAGCAGCACGATCATCACATTTTTTTGGGTCTGGAGGCGGAGCAGGAAATTCTGCATGTCTTCTGTGAGACCGAAATTGTTGTTGGGATTGAAACTCAGGTTATGGATGGTTACGATGGTAGCATCATTGTCTTTTATTTTTTTCAGGATGTTATCGGCTTTTTCTGCATTGCTGCCTTTGGGGAACCAATCTGCCGGGACTATATCGAAAGCGTCAACAAGACTTTGGTACAGTGGCGTAGGTGTTGTGCCATCGGCATTGATGCCTACATAGCCCACATGCATATTGTTGTTTATTTTTTTAAGGATATTGTTATCGTCCCGAACTACCGTGATAGCAGCCCGCGCTACTTTGATGCGCATGGAATCGACTTCCATATTCAGATCGTCGGCTATATGCTCTACTTCGATATCTTTGAATTTGTATAGTCCCGCATCGTATTTGGCGGCCAGTATTTTTTTAACGCTGGCTTGCAGGCGTTCGGGTTTTATGATGCCGCTATCAAGCGCGTTTTTAATTCTTGCTATTGCCAGCGGTACATCCTGCGAAAAAAGCAGGATATCATTGCCTGCAATGAATGCCCGCAAATCGGCCTCGCCGGCAGGGAAATATTTGGTGACGCCCTGCATACCCAGAGCATCGGTAATCACCAATCCCTTGAAACCGAGTTCATTTTTCAGCAATCCTGTCACGGTATTCTTAGAAAGTGTGGTGGGCAAATGCGCTTCCGTATCCAGAGCCGGAACCTGGAGATGGGCTACCATAATACTGTTTACGCCCGCATCTATCAGGCGCTTGAACGGGTAAAGCTCCAAAGTATCCAATTGATCCTGCGATTTGGAGATTAGCGGCAGGTCTTTGTGCGAATCTACATTGGTGTCGCCATGACCGGGGAAGTGTTTGGCACATGCCATAACGCTATTGTGCTGCAGCCCGCGCATATAAGCAATGCCCAATTTGGCCACCCAGGTTTTGTCTTCGCCAAAGGAGCGGGAATTGATAACCGGATTAGCCGGGTTGTTGTTGATGTCTATCACAGGGGCGAAATCGAGATGTATGCCCAGCCTTTTGCATTGCTTAGCTACCGCACTGCCGAGACTGTAAACCAGATCTGCGCTGTGGGTAGCGCCAAGCATCATTTGGCGGGGAAAGTTGCGCACACTGTCCAGCCTCATGCCTACGCCCCATTCGGCATCGAAGCCAATGAGCAGCGGCACCTGAGCTGCATGCTGGTATTTGTTGGTAAGGATGGCCTGCCGCCCCGGACCGCCCTGCATAAAGATCAGCCCGCCTATCTGGTGTTTATTAATGAGTTCTGTAATCAGGTCTTCATTGTAGTTTTTACCACCGCTGTATGCCGCCACCATGAACAACTGGCCTATCTTTTCTTCTTGTGAGAGCGTGTTGTAAACGCTGTCTACCCACAAGTCTTTGGCAGCAACCACGGGTTTGTTGGAATGGCTTTTGCTTTTTTGGGCATTGGCGCTGGTATTGACCAGAATTAACAGGAAGAATAACAAAAATGCAAAACCTGAACATGTTGGCGTGTTTTTACTATGGACAAAATTGGCCTCACCCCGACCCTCTCCAAAGGAGAGGGAGAAAGGAACCTCAGCCCGACCCTCTCCAAAGGAGAGGGGGATATGACGCGATGCTCCATTATTATTAAAGAACCCGTTCGCAGCACATTGTTTACTCATAAACACAAAAATAGTCATTTCATGACAATGTTAATTCCCTTAAGGTTTTAGTCTCAACGGAGCTGAAAGATTTTGTCAGAATGAAATAATAGTGGATTGATTTAAATATTCGGTTGTTGCTTATTGCGAATTTTCAGGTTAGCCGGATTTTTTCTGAAACATTGTTTTGGTTAAATGCAATTGGTAGCAAATGCACAGGGACTCAAAAGGAACCCAGATGACAGTGATAATTATGATAATCTCTGATTTTGATTTATTTATGATAGTGCTATTTGTGTATTTCTGCCGATCTGTGGTTAAAAATCTTTTGTTTATAGGTGTAGATTATAAATAATATGTATAGATATTTATTGACTTCTGTTGGGTTCACCCCGGGTATTCCTATTAAAGCCTTTTGGGCTTTTCAACGCAACTAAAGCCTTACACCACTCCGGGGTCGTGAAAAACTCAGGTAAGGGCAGGAATAAAAAGGGGATGCAATAGCCTTATGTTGTCAATTTGTTGGTTCCAAAGAATAAATGGCAATACGGGCTGAGGTAAAAAATGTTTTGGAGAAGAGGAGAAAAGTAAGGTGCCATCATACCGGTTCAGAACCGCAAATTGGCATGCTCAACAGGGCAGTTACCGGACTACACTTACTTGTTTTTGAGCGTGAAGAAAATAATTAAAAATTTACTTTCAAATTATTTTCCTTTGTCTATTTTTAGAAAATTTTTCGTTTGAGTTTAAAATTTTTGACGGCATCATTATTAATGCTGTTTGTGGTAGAAGTGAATGGGCGACAACTGAAGTTCATAGAAGATTCTATTGGTGCACACTTTAATTTGATAAGTGCGGGTGTCCGGTCTAACAAAAGTGGTGTGGGAGGTGGGTTGGATACCCGGGAATACTTTATGGATGTGGTTAAAACCTCGGGCGGGAAAGTTGATTTTGAATATCTGGTTGTGAATGGTAAGGCAATAAAGCTGTTTGAAAAACATAGCGAAAAACCGGGGGATACGCTGCATCTCAGAGCATCGGAGCCAGTGAAGAAAAAGACTGAAGCTGAAAAACTGAGACCAGGCTACCCTGAAAAAGGATATTACTTTGTATATAAAATTGGTTCAAAAAGTCACATTCTTAAAATAGATAAAATAAACCAGATAAAAGGTCCAAACAGGCCATAATTACAGTATTTATGAAACAGATAGCTATACTAACATTCATCGTGCTCTTTTTGAGCAATTGTTCATTTGCGCAGAGCAGCACCCCGGCAAGGCCTAATTTTTTTGATGTGAGAGAGAAATTTCTTGCGCAGCACGGGATGCTGGAGAAAGAGGAAGAGAAAGGGAAAGAGTTGGGGAAAGAGAAAGGGAAAGGGAAAGAAGAAAATGAGGAGAAAGACGGGGAAATGGAAAAATTTGGAAGATGGGAATGGTACTGGAAGCAAAGGGTAGGCAAAACCGGCGAATTTCCGCCGGCAGATGTGCTCTGGAACGAGTGGAAAAAGTATAGCGCCAACCACCCGGAAGCAGGTTTTGGTACGGAGCATAAAAAAGGAATCAGAAGCGCGTCAAGATCGTCGCACGAGGCGGAATTGCCGACGACCAGCGCTTCATGGTCGTTTTATGGCCCTACATCCAGCACCAGCAATTATCAGGGAGTAGGCAGGGTAAACTGTATCGCATTTCACCCAACCGACAGTAATATCTTCTGGGTGGGCACGCCCGGCGGCGGTCTCTGGAAGACAACCGATGGCGGTAGTACCTGGACAACCAATACCGATAATCTGCCGGTGCTTGGTGTGAGCGATGTGATCATCAATCCGTCAAACCCGAGTGTGATGTATATGGCGACAGGCGATGCAGATGGCGTTTCCAGTATATCTCAGGGCGACACCAAAAGCGTGGGTGTGCTTAAGTCGACCGATGGTGGCTCAACATGGAATACAACGGGTCTTACCTGGACACTATCGAATCAATTGCTAATCCGCAAGCTGGCGATGGATGCCACTAATCCCGGTGTGATTCTGGCTGCTGCGACTAATGGTATATACAGAAGTACGGATTCCGGCGCAACCTGGACAAAAACCGAGAGCGGCCTGTTTATGGATATAGTGTTTCACCCAACCAACCACAATATTGTTTATGCTGCTTACTCGAGCTTTTCAAGCTCTACATCGTCAGCCGTTCTACGTTCTACGGACAATGGCGTTACCTGGACTGTGACGTATCTGACTAACTCAACGCGGATAAAGCTTGCCGTAACACCTGCCGAACCCAAGCGGGTGGAGGCACTTTGTGTGGATTCGACGTGGGGTCTGCTGGGCATCTGGAAATCATTGGATTCCGGGGCAACATTCACTGAATACGTGACCGGATCCTCAACAAACAACTACCTGTCCAGTGAAATTGACGGCTCGGGTACCAGTGGACAGGGATTCTATGATGTTTGTATGGTAATTAGCCCAACTGACAGCAACAAAAAATTTGTTGGGGGAGTAAATACGTGGGGATCGACCAATGGTGGTTCGACGTGGTCTATAAAAAATTTCTGGTCTGATAACTCGTTATCCGTGCCAGTGGTGCATGCAGACAAGCATTTATTGGTGTACCGTCCTATCGTGAGCAACTGCCTGATTGAATGTAATGACGGCGGTATCTACAAGACCTACAACAATGGCGCATCGTGGATAAACCTGACAAATGGTTTGGGCAACAGCGAAATATACCGCATCAGTTCATCGGCTACCGATACAGCGAATGTATTGTGCGGGCTGCAGGACAATGGATCGAAAGAGTTGTTGAGCGGTAGCTGGAACAATAGGGTTGGTGGCGATGGCATGAATTGCATAATAGACTATACGACCAGCAATACCCAATATGCAGCCTATGTGAAAGGTGAAATATACCAGACAACAGATGATTGGGCAAGTGTGATGAATACTATAGCAAGCAGTGGCGGAACTGCAGGCACGGTGAACGAAGACGGCAATTGGCTGACACCCTACATCATGCATCCTACAAACCACAATACATTGCTGGTGGGCAAAACCCAGGTATACCAAACTACCGATGCAGGTACCACCTGGACTACTTTGGGATCGATATCGGGTGCATCAGGAGAAATAAATGCGATGGCTTATGCGCCATCGAATACTTCAGTGATTTATGTGGCTTATGATTACCAGTTGTATAAGACAACGAACGGCGGCACAACGTGGAGTGCAGTTGAATCAACCAGCGATGTGATAACCGATATTGTTGTGAACCCATCGAATGCAAATCAGGTCTGGATAACAACCTCGGGTTATGACTCATCGAATAAAGTGTTTGCTTCGGCTGATGGCGGTAGTACCTGGACAAACATTTCCGGCAGCCTGCCCAATATTCCGGTGAATACCATTGTGTACCAGAACAATTCGTATCCTGGTTTGTACATAGGCACAGATCTGGGCGTGTATTTCTATTGCCTTACCTGTACGGGTGCAGACTGGGTTTCGTATAATGCAGGATTGCCCAATGTGGTGGTAGACGATCTTGAAATTTCTGCGGCAGACAGCAAACTTTGGGCAGGCACCTATGGCAGGGGGCTCTGGAAAACCAGGCTCATTACACCCATAATTGTGGACAGCATCACCGGGCCAACAACAGTATGTGTTGGCGCCACAGCCACATTATCAGATTCTACCAGCGGCGGAAGATGGCACAGCAGCAATACTTCGGTGGTTACCGTAGATTCGATAAGCGGGGTAATGACCGGGATATCCGGGGGAATTGTAACGATAAGCTATATGGCATCCGGCGCTATGGCCACACTCAATGTGGCTTCCATTGCAACAATTGGCCCGATAACAGGCCCGGCGAACGTATATGTCGGACAAACCATAACACTTTCTGAAACTTCCACAGGCGGATCATGGTCTGCCAGCAATGCCAATGTTTCTGATCTTGGCACTAAGGTGACCGGCCTGAGTGCAGGGGTGTCGGTAATATCTTATTCTGTAACCGGTATATGCAGCATAACACCTGCTACCAAAACAATTACCGTGCTACCTGTGCCACCTGGTGGTACGAGGTGGTATGGGTACGACGACTATCTGAATACGACATGGGGTTCTTCAAATACCTGGTATACAACTATGGATTTGTGGAACGATACGACCGCAGTGTTTGGATACAGCGGGTCGGGGTATTTTATGAATTACTGGACATCTATCGGCATGTCGTTCGATCCATTTGCTCCGGGCTTCAATGATTCAACTTATTATCCGCACACCGTTTCGGTACACACAACCGACTCCTACATTATAGACTCCGTAAAAGTAGTTGGCGCTTATTACAGGAACTACAGTACGCCGGCTAAAATTGCGGTCAGGGATACTCTGCGTCTTGCATTTGTTTATGGCAATGGCGGTGCAACAACCGACCTGCCTTATTATTATTTTAATGATGCGGGAAGTACATCTTATTTTCCATACACTGACTATAGCGTGGACACGCTGTATTATCTCCAAATGATGCATGACAGCCTGAGAAATATGGCTGGTATCAATGATTCAGGAGTCACGCCTGTGGTAAGGGATATTATTCTTTCCGGCACGGACACCGCATCAGAATTCGACAGAGCTTTTCCGGTATATGTTACAGTTCCTTCTGGCAATTTTGCTGCTGTATCTGTTACTTTCATATCCGGCGATACGCACCCGGTTGGAGACACAGTGAGGAGGACGGCCGGAACCTGGAAATATAATGAATTCTCACCCTATCTGGCTTACGAAGGCACATCTTCAGGCACTGCGGTTTTCCCGGCTTATCATTTCAACGATCAGAATCAGGGATATTTTAAACAGGAAGGCTCGGGAGATGCAGGCTGGGCGGGTAGTTATGTGCCACAATGGGCGTGGACAAGTGCTGCATCGGCGTCAGAGTTGCAGTATCCCGATGTGTATTTCCATGTAGTATGCGGCACCTGTGCGCTCACCTCGGGCAATACCGTAAGCTTCATAGACGGGCATAGCCAAACAATGGCAGTTTGCAATACCGGCAGCGCCGATTCGATAAACAGCCTGCTATCGGTAACTGATATCGTGTCTGGCCAGTCGCTCATCTGGAGTGCTATCACGGTTCCGGTTCACGGCACGCTTACAGCGTCACATACTGCAACATCCACCGGCAGCGCCATAACGCCTCACGGATTGAGCTATACGCCAACTTTGGGTTACACAGGTACTGACTCGTTTAAGGTGCGCATCACCAATGGCACGAAATCTGATACCACCAAAATTGTGGTTACTGTTACCACGTTGCCCATAGTTGCTGGCATCACGAGTGCGGCATTTGTATGTACAGGTTCTACTATCACTGTTACTGATACAACGACCGGCGGCGCATGGTCGGTTTTGAATAGTAATGTGTCGCTTTCGGGTACAAGTCTCACCGGTATGACAGCGGGCGTCGACACGATATACTATTCAAAGACGAATAGTTGCGGCACGACCACCGCGAGTAGAGCAGTGAGTGTTAATGTTATGCCTGCTGCCGGAACTATCACGGGAGCGGGTTTCGCCTGCATTGGTGTGACGGATACATTATTGGATTCGGTTGCTACAACCGGCACGTGGAGTGTGACTGACACCAATATTTCTATAACCGGATATTCGGGAGGTTGTGTGATTCATGCACATGGCACGGGAATGGACACCATTAAGTATGCGTTCACCAATGTTTGTGGAACAGCAGCAGCAAGCAAAATCGTGAATGTTTATCAGGTGCCATATGTAGGCGCAATTTCTGGCGACAGTACAATTTGTGCCGGATCGACTACGACTTTTACGGATAGCTATGCCAGGGGGGCCTGGTCTTCAGGGAGCGCTTCTCTGACGATAGATTCGGTTTCGGGGTTTGCCTCGGCATCCAGCGCTGGTACGGCCACAATCAGCTATTCATGGGCAAATGTTTGTGGTTCATCGGCAGCATCTAAAATTGTAACCGTTTTGCCGCTGGCCAGTGCGGGAACCATTTTAGGGTCGGGAGTGGTTTGTGTGGGAGCTCATGACACACTAATGTCTACGTCAACTAGCGGTTCGTGGGCAGTTTCCAATGCTTCTGCGACGGTTTCGCCATCGGGGGTCGTGACTGGCGTGTATGCGGATACAGTACTGGTACGATACACTGTGACTAACACCTGCAATACGGCAACCGCAACCTTCCCGGTTACTGTACACGCACTGGCGGCTGTAAGTGCATTTACCCTGCCGTCGAATCTTTGCTCCGGCAGCACGTATACTGTGACTGATTCTATTTCCGGAGGAGTCTGGCATGTTACCAATAGCCACGCAACCATCAGCGCGGGAGGGATTCTGACCGGTGCCGGTGCCGGTATTGATACTGTGGTCTATACGATGACCAATATTTGCAATACTGCTTCTTATAGCTTGTCTGTGGATATCATTGCATTGCCTCATGCATCTGTAGTGACAGGCAATACATTTGACTGCATTGGTAGCCCCGACACGCTGAGCGATTCTACCTCAGGCGGAATGTGGCGCTCAGCTAATTCCCGAGGTATTATCTCGGGTAATGTATTATTGGGGAATGCTACAGGAATGGATACGGTGTATTACCGCGTATCAAATGTTTGTGGAGCCGATTCTGCAATGAAAGTGATAAACATCGGAACAATACCCAATCCCGGGACGATCTCTGGCACTGACAGTATTTGCGTGTCAGCAACTGCCACGATGAGTGATGCCGCGACAGGGGGTACATGGAGCGTTACGAACGGGAATTTGTCTATAAACAGCATCGGGGTGGTCCATGCAATATCACCAGGCATGGACACGGTAAAATATAGCTTGTCCAACTCCTGTGGTAGCGCCGATACTACGCATGTTGTTACCATACTTGAATTACCTGCCAGGCCCACCCTAACCGGATCCGATATTTCGTGCATCGGAATTGCAGACAGCTTCACAACATCGTCAACCGGGGGAATGTGGTTTTTAGTAAATGGGAATGCCTTACTTACCGGCAATGTAGTA
>Ga0007870_1000617_pt1 | contig 10667 bp, 11 predicted proteins | sample CryBogCBH04Jul08_FD_71207 | JGI IMG/M metagenome (GOLD analysis project Ga0007870, IMG submission 71207) | Freshwater microbial communities from Crystal Bog, Wisconsin, USA - CBH04Jul08 | ecosystem: Environmental > Aquatic > Freshwater > Lake | place: Crystal Bog, Wisconsin, USA | collected...
GGGATGTCGCGATGTGTGCTTTTGGCTTCTTTGAGGGCGTGTTGCAGCGCCTTTCTTTCTGAGCTGCCGGGAGCGTAATTAAGAACCGGTTCGTTTTTAGGCTCTAAAAAATCGAAATATGCGTTATTCATTGTTCTATCAGTTTTACGGGTGCAAAGGTACTCTATTGGGGATATTCGGAGGTAATTTTGGCAGAATTATGAATTTCCTTAATGGTTGGGGCATAGCCCACACTGTCTGAATGGAACTAATCAATTTCATATGACTCAAACATTAATTGGCGTTGTTATTAATATTTGTGGAGTTGAAATAATCCGAAAGAGAAAATTAAAAAGGTAGATCAAAATATAAATTTGCCTTAAACTGAATTACCATAGATTGTACTACCATATTTTTTCCAGTAATAATCCAGAATAAAAATTGCATTTGTTGCAGGGAGTACCCAAAAAACTCTGTTCTGATATCTGTTTAAGATTGTTGAAAATGCAGAGGTGACGAAAGCATTTATAAACAGAAATACCACAATGAACATATACGTTTGAATGTGATGGGGTTTTAATAAATTGAAATGAAATAATATCCATACGCAGGATAAAACAAAAAATAAGTTGTAATAGATATTAAAAGTTGTTGCTGAAATGCCTGCAGTGTTTTGCCAGGAAGATTTGTACTCATTGTGTTCATCGGAATAAAACTTTTTTATCGAATTAGATGGACTGGAGTTTTCTCCCAAAACCATATAAAAGTCCGGAGCAGTTATTTGTGTAAATTGCCGGAGAGTTCCCAATATAGCCTTTTGAAGAAATTTGACAGAATAAGCAGGGGTTGTGAAAATATCGTGTACTATGATATTGTTATCTACTTTATTGCTATCCCATCCGCCGGTTCGGGCAAGTGGGCTTTGTTCAGTCCACATAAATTCCCAGGATCTTGCCGGTATCTGATCTTTATAGGGGCACAGTCTTAGATTTTTCTTCCCACAGTTGTCATCCAGATATGTTTTTAGTAATCCCATCTCTGCTAAGCGACTTACTAAAAAAACATTTGAATTTTGAGAGTAAGTAAATCCTCTACCTAATGTTAAATTAATTGAGCATAAGACAACGTAGGAAAAAATTGCAACTATTGATATAAAAATACTTTTTTTGAGAAATGATTTATTTTTTATTATCAAAGAATACACAATCACAAAAACTGAAAAAATTAATGAGATTATAAAATGAGAATTATGGATCAGGTTTATAAGTAATAATAAAAATAGGTAGCCTATATGTGCGAAGAAGCTATTGTTTGACGAAGTTAGATATATAACCAGAACCAAAAGTAATAATGCACCATAAATATCGGGCATCAGGAAAGATGATATCCAGGAAATGCATGTAAACGAACAAATTATCAGAACATTTATAAAGTAAAATCTTTTTTCAATAGTTCGATCTAATATTCCTGAAATATACTTGTGCAGTAAGAATACAACGATAAAAGATTGTATGATAATTGCGTACCATAAGGAAGTCTTAAAAGAAGTAAAATTGATAAACCAACCGTAAAATGGGGGTCTATCATTTGGAATAAATCCTCCTGCTCCGGTATTTAGGTATGCGCCACTATCGCTGTCAACTAACGGATATCCATTGATAAACGCAACATAAACATTTATCAGAGCCGAGACAATAAAAACGATTATTAAATTCAGGTTCCTGGTTGCTATAGATTTGATATTTGTTTTTTCAATTGCTTTCATATCAGATCGCAAAATTATGGTGTCTGCAAAATTAAAAATTATTTTCCCATTTTTGCATATATTTCATTAGCCAACACCAGAGCCTGGCAATAATATATTATCATTTGCTTAAACCATGTTATGCATAATTCTACCTGTATAAAAAATTTGCTGGAAATATCAGAATAAGTAAGAAAATAAAAGACTTTTTCGGAACAAGAATTGACGGAGCGTGCCTCCCTATACCTCCACCTAGTAACGATAATCAATATTTCTCCAATTTATCACCCTTTATCAGGTGATTATTGGCCATGATTTCTCCTTTTGCTGATTTGGAAATCACCAGTGATGAGGCAGGTCGCAGCATTATTTCGTCCATGCAAATAAATTGTTCAGGCTTCTGGTATTCCAATTGTGATACCCTTAGTTTGCGAATATTTTTGCCAAGCGTAATGTATTTTGAGCATCGGGACCACAAATTATTATTGTCTACACTAAGCTTGGTAAACACAAGGGTGGAAGCAATTTCAGTGTTCGTAACATCTACAAACCCGATCCGGAGCGTCGGACTCATATAATTGCTTTTATTGAGCAGAAACCAACATGAAAATTCATAAACCTGTTGGTCAGAATCAGGACTTACTTTGATCTCTATGATGGTGCTGTCCTTCATGTCTTTTGCATCAAATGAGCCGTTGCCGAAATAGGCATCCCTGGCGGTTCTATTATCAAAATGCTCAATAAAAAACCTTTTGGAGGCACCTACAATAGTATCTGCACTTTCCATCACGCTCACTATTTTGGCAGCACTGTCGCGATACTTTTTGTCGCTGGCAAGAAGCTTGTCGGGAAAGAGGGCATAAACCCTGCAGCCATAAAAGTCGCCTATATAATCGGCATTGTTCACGAGGTATTGCTCATCCACTTTGAGGAGGCTTGAACCGGCAACCATCATGAGAAAAGGCTTTTTACTATGACAATCAGCAAGCATGGGCTTTTCCGTAAACGGGCCTGCAGCCAGTTTTAGCTGCTTGCGAGCCTGACCCCAGGAAGACCGCGACATAAAAACATCGACCTGGGGCAAACCTGTCTGCAGTGATGTAGCGAATCCTACTGCCATCACCCATGTGTTTCCATCCTCCCCCACCCATAATTTTTCGGTGCCTACGTGTATCATCTGCAAGGGCAGAATGGCTTGAAAATCGGATGTTTTCCAATTTTTGGTAGCCAGCCACGCATTACAGTTTAGTTTGTTGCCGGGGAAAACAAAGTCATAATTTCTTTTGACACGCGTGCCGCCTATTTCTCTGGTGCAATGGAGATAGGCGTTCAACTCGATGCACCAAATGGTGATTGCAAAAAATAGGGGTAAACAGCCCCACGATAGCCAGGTTTTGCCTTTGTGTTTCAGGTGCCAGTTATAGAGAACAACGACGCAATAAACAGTAAATACATAATAAAATATCCAGCTAAATCTGCCTAAAGTGCGGAACTGCCGGAAAATAGACAGATAATCGAGCAGCCACTGCAAATGAAACCTGAACGGGATTCCCATGCTGAAGGCAAGCGCCAGAAATGCGAGCGACAACCAGACCGGAGAAAAATAGTTTTCGTTAAGAACAAGTGATTCTTTTTTCTTTTTGAAAACCCTGATCAGCCCGGCGATAGAAGACGCGATGAATATTGCCATACACACAAGACCAACATAGGCAAATCCTTCGCCCCGGCCTTTCCAGGGTATCACCATTTTTCTGTCAGCAAGGTATTTCCAGAACGGCGATTCATCCATACAAATAATGTCCCACCGGCTTGTTGTATATTCCAGAGCGCCGAAAGGATTTTGAGGCCGGTCGGTAACCGGGTCTGTAATTTTCATAAAAATTGCAAACTCAGCGAGTATTGCAATGGTGCATAACAAGATCAAACCTGCATGACGCAGTTTGTTGGCACCGGTATCTTTTTTGAATATCCAGTAGGAAATAGCGTATACAAGTGACCAAATGAATATCAATGCCGTGAAGTAAGGTTGAATGAAATTGAGCACGCTGCCAAGAAGGAAAATATAAAGAAGATATTTTTTCCGGGACGATTCATGATAAAGGATTGTCCAGTAAAACAACATGGGGACCACGCAGGAAATGCTCAATGTATAGTGCGACTGTATCCGCAGCATTTGCGGTGCCGACAGGCCAATAAGGAGGGCGAAAACAAGAGCAAAAAGGTGGCTGAGTCGATAGTGCCTCAAAATAAGGTAGACGAAGATAATAGACACAACAGCTGCCGTGCAAATCATACTCCAAAGAATAGTTAGTGCAACGGGTGGGGAGACATGTATAAAATTTGCAAAGAAAACAGACAGCAAGGGCACACCATCTGTAAATATTATGTGCTCCCCATAGGGGTAATTCATGCCCTGAAACCAGATGCCTTTATCGAACTGAGCGTGATAGAGGTAGGTATAGATGTTTTTTAATCCGTCACCGCCAAGTTCGGGAATGCCATACCAGGGCTCCTGCGCAAGGTGGTTGAATGCATATAATATAGACACCACCCCGCAAACGGCAGTAAGTAGCAGCCACAACAAATTTTTTTTCTGAGACATCAATTACAAACTCAACCAGTGATGATCACCTTCACAAAATTAATCACCTCGGGCAATAACACGCGATAATTCATTTTGGTGAATTGAATATTGTCATTTAACGAGACTTCTACGGGTTTTATGCGAAATTTCTTCTGCCGGTAGCAAATTTTCAAAAATTCGAGGTCGAACAAATAGCGATTGATGGTTGTACCAAGAAAAACCGGCAATACCGCGCGGTTAAAACCTTTGAGACCACATTGGGTATCTGTAATGGGCATGCTCAGCAACAGGCGAACTGTGAAACGAAGAAATCGGGAGATGACTTTGCGTGCTTCGGGTACATGAGCATAATAGTTATTATCCTTCACACCGACTGCTATGTCGGTAGCGCCGCTTTTCAATTCGTTGTAAACAGCCATCAGACTTTCCAATTTGTAAGGAAAGTCTATGTCGGTATATATTAGTAAATCGCCGGTGGCGCGGGCCATACCCTGCCTTATTGCAAATCCTTTGCCCATATTTACAGGATAACCCATCAGCACAGCAAGTGGTATCTGACCGGTGATGTAGGATTTTGCCTCTTCAGTAACGGTTGGTGTGTCTCCGTCGAAAACAATAACCAGTTCAGCATTTATAGCTGCCTTGTCGCAAAACAACCTGAATGCCTGTACCACTCTCACCTCCCAGCCCGGTTGCGGATTATAACAAGGTAGTATTACTGAAGTTGTCATTATGTGTATTGAAGACCTGAGCGGCTTTTGCTTTACCAGGCCATTACCATTCCATATCGGGATAGGCGCGCTGCATAAACTGCATATCGGCCAGCATAAAGCCTAAATGTTCTGTATGCCTGCCGTCTTTTCCGCCCTGCTGCATCCAGCTATTTGCAGGTATTGTAAGCGTAGCTTCTTCTGTGATGGCTTTTACCCTTTCATCCCATTGCTGCTTCACCCGGCTAAGATCTGCTCCTGCTCCAGCTTCCAACATTGCCTTATCGGCGGCATTGGGTGTGAACATCTCACCTGTATAGGACCAGAGGCTATTCAGTGACTGCTGCATTAGTATGTGGCTTTCTTCGGTGCCATCACCCAGCCTTATTACCCATTCGCTGCTCCACCGCATATGGTAGGTAACTTCTTTCAGCGATTTTTCGGCTATCGCGGCGATAGTCGCGTTGTTGCTGCTTTTGAGCGCGGTGAACAGATAAAAATTGAAAGTATCGTACAGGAATGAACGCGCAACTGTAAAAGCCCAGTCGTTGTTGGGTTGCTCCACCAGCAACAGATTTTTATAATCCCATGCGTCGCGCAAAAAAGCCATATCGTCTTCGTCTACAACGGCGTTTTGCGTTGCTTTGTTGTACAGCGCTACAGAGGAAAAACAGCCTGCTTTTTCTTCAGCAGTCATCGCATTAAATTGCTCGGCCGCAAACTGATACAGATTTCTGGCACGGCCAATATGATCGAGCGAAGTATTGGTGAGTGCTATGTCCTGCTCCAGAATCGGGGCATGACCGCACCATTCTCCAAGGCGCTGACCCATGATCACGGCATTATCTGCCAGTTGTAAAGTATAATCGAGTAAATGTGTCATAAATTGATAAATGGAAAACGGATTACATGTACTTTACTTCGTCCGGCAGGTTGTAGAATGTCGGGTGTCTGTAAATTTTGTCGTTGGCGGGCTCGAAGAATGCTTCGGCATCGTCGGGGCTGGAAGCATGAATGTGTTTGCTTTCCACTACCCAGATGCTCACACCTTCCATCCTGCGCGTGTACACATCGCGTGCGTTTTCCAGAGCCATTTGTGCGTCGGCGGCGTGCAGGCTGCCTGCGTGTTTGTGATCAAGACCTGCTTTGCTGCGAATAAAAACTTCCCATAAGGGCCACTCGTTCCTGTTTGTTTCTGCTGACATTTTTCCTTTTCAAATGAAAATTAAACAATTGTATCTATAACCCTTATGCTGTTTCCAATACAGCTTCTTCTTTCTTTGCTTTTTTCTTTTCGGCATAGGCCATGGCTGCATCGCGCACCCATTTGCCATTGTCCCATGCTGCCTTGCGGGTGTTAAGGCGCTCCTTATTGCAAGGTCCGTTGCCCTTCACCACGTTCCAGAACTCGTCCCAGTTAATCGGTCCGAAATCGTAATGACCACGCTCTTCGTTCCACTTTATGTCTTTGTCCGGTACTTCAAGTCCCAATACTTTGGTCTGCTCAACCGTAATATCAATAAACTTCTGGCGCAGGTCGTCGTTGCTGATGCGCTTGATCTTCCACTGCATGCTCTGCTCGCTGTGCGCACTTACGGAGTCGGGCGGACCAAACATCATGAGCGACGGCCACCACCAACGGTTGAGGGCATCCTGAGCCATTCGCTTCTGCATTTCTGTGCCTTTGGCAAGGGTGTACATGATCTCATAGCCCTGGCGCTGATGAAAACTTTCTTCTTTGCACACGCGGATCATGGCTCTGGAATACGGACCATAGGATGTACGGCAAAGCGGCACCTGGTTCATGATGGCAGCGCCATCTACAAGCCAGCCGATAGCGCCCATATCGGCCCAGGTGAGGGAAGGATAATTGAATATGGAAGAATATTTAGCTTTTCCTGTGTGGAGCTGATCGTACAATTCGTCGCGGGTGATCCCTAAAGTTTCTGCTGCGCTGTAGAGGTACAAACCATGACCGCCTTCGTCCTGAATTTTGGCAAGCAAAACTGCCTTGCGGCGCAATGATGGAGCGCGGGTTATCCAGTTGCCCTCCGGCAACATACCCACCACCTCGCTATGCGCGTGCTGCGATATCTGGCGGATCAATGTTTTGCGATAATCTTCCGGCATCCAGTCTTTGGCTTCAATACACTGGTCGGCGCTAATTTTTTTATCAAATAACTCCTGTTGAGCTGCTTCCGTCATCATCACGTAGTAATCTTTAAAGTGCTACAAATGTAAGAAAATGGTAGAAAACAGGGAAAAGAATTTAGGGGGAGATACCTGGGTGGCACAAGAGATCAAAATACCATTAGTTTTTCTTGTACATATCCAGTATTTCCTTAGGGTAATCAATTTTAGGGTAATCAAGATCCATATAACATTTAATGCATGGTTCCCCTCCATCATAATCTCGCCATTGTTCTTTCGCGGTGTGCTCCTGAAACGGATACAGACCATCTGCTCCTACAGTATCTTTTTCCCATAATGGGCATTTTTCAAAAAAGTCGGTGTCCTGAACATTGTAGCCATTTTTCTTCCAAATTATCACACCTTTGTGCACTCCACCTTGTGTTACATAGTGATTTTCTAGGTTTTTAAAATCAATGAAACAAAATTGTGCCATTGCTCTATCACACATTTCTTTACTTTCACCGCCCGTTGATATTCCTGGAAGTATAGAGATTGTCCATGGCCGATTGATACTATCTCTAAAGCCTATCATTGGAGTTATGGCAAAATACGCATTCCAACCAGGTAAGCCTAAACAATCCCTTGTAGTGTCCCTATCAGGGCGATAATGTTTTCTTGTAAACGCATTCGGCATTTTTTCTCCTAACCAAAACACCATTTTTTTCTTATCCTTGCTGTAGAATACCGCCGAAACGTAGGGTTTGATATCATTGTTGTTAATCCAATACAATTCTGAAAAATTACGCCAATAGTGAAACCCTATTTTCATATTTCTCCAATACTTTGCAGTATAGACAATATATAAGCTGTCTCTTGATTCAATCTTTTGGGTGCAATATAATTTAATTAGCGAATCTAGTTTTGCATTTTTTTCAATAGTTGAAACATAGTTACCAGCCATTCCGGTGCATCCGATAAGGCTTAGTAAGATGAGGTAAATTGCTATGTTTTTCATAAATCAAGCAACAATAGCAGGGGGTGAAGTCTTTATCATATGGTCTGTTTACAAGGGTCAAGACATATTCTATTGACTGCTATAAATCTAAATGCAATTTAATAGCTTTTTCAATCTTTATCATATAATCATTAGGCAGAACGCCAATTGATTTAATAAGTCTGCTTTTATCAATGGTTCTGATTTGATCGGCTTTGGCCTTAGAATCTTTTGGCAGGTTGGCTATTCCTTTTGGCAGCAAAACTTCGAAAGAATATATCATATTTGTATTTGATGCAATGGGTACTATGGTCACTATATTATTATGAATATTATTGATGTTGTTAGAAATGATTGCCACAGGGCGTATCTTCCGAATTTCACTACCAATTGAGGGATCAAGATTTGCCAACCAAATATCACCTCTCTCAATAGTCGTCATCCCAGCCTTCATTATCAACATGAACAAAATCTTTCATCAGCATTTTATTTTCAATACTTGCCTGATAATATTCTTCGGCCAAAGATTTGGGTTGCTTTATTTCATCCACCCTTGTCTTTAATATATCAATGATAAAGGTTTCTATATCACCTGTAATACTTAAAGCTTTTTTAGCTAAATCATCCGGCAAATGCAATTGAATAGTAACCATTGTACAAAATTAGTGAAAAAGGTAACATAGCGTTTCAAAGAAGTTTCAACCGTCTGCAACCAGTCACAGTCTGTTTGAGTCTCCATTGGGTCTGATCCCCGACATAAACCCAAACGGTTGCAGGCAGCCTTTTGGCCATTGGTGGTGAACACCAACGGCGGAGGGACTCGTAGGGAAGGTGTGTTGTTGGTGAAGAACACACAACAACGGCGACGGTGCGTTGTTGGTGAAGAACACACAACAACGGCGGAACTCGTAGGGAGTGATCATAGGGACGGTGCGTTGTTGGTGAAGAACACAAGCAACGGCGGAAAACTTCTGAATTAATCGCTCCTATTATTTATTTATATTGATATTAATTGTATCTATTACCGGTTTATCAAAATATATTATTGCGCGTTCTACGTCTTCATCCCAATATTCAACTAAATAAGTTTGGCCAATTCCTAAGTTTGGAAACTGAGTTTTATATTGTGGCGACAAATATTGTTTTCTCTCCAACTTTTCATCATCAATTTTATATTCAAATACAATATATTCATTTGAAAGACTATCTGTACTTATACCAGTACTAAGTACAAAAAAGGAACCAGAAATTTTTTTTGTTACACCTTTTGTAAGATGTGTTTTCTCGTCGGAAGTAAATATTGGCTTCCATTCTAATGGAATGTATTTTTTAGGCATTTTAGGATTCACTTTAATTATATATTTAGATCCCAATATTTGAGTTTTGATACCCATATAACTATATTCTTCATATTTAACATTGTTATAACTATATTCAAATTTACTTGCACATTCTGCGCAATTATTAGCTTCAATCAATGTGCCTATGCAATTAACCCAATATTTATCATTATTATAATTATTCCTATCGAAGTTTAGGAACAATATTATATAATACAATAAACACAAAAATAAAAAAACAAATACAATCGAAACAAAAATAGTAATTATTCTATTGAATGTATATTTCATCGCTATTTATTCTTTAGGTTTTCCGCTGTTGTCGGTGTCATTCACCGACTACGCACCGTCTCTACAAGCGCTCCATGCAAGCGCAGTCATGGCTGAATTAATCCGAAACAGAATATCGTTAATTTTCCTGCAATTAAATGTAGCTTGTTTAACTACATTAAGCACGAGGAAATAAACCCAAAGTTATCGGAACCGGTTAAATAAAATGCAGCGCTGCTAAAATAGTAGTCTTCCGGATTGGTACATAAGCCAGCTTTGACGGGGTTCATATGAATGTATTCCAGTTTTTGCTTTAAGACTTCTTCACTCCAAATTTCGATAGTCAACGGATTTCGCTCCCAAATCTGATATTTCCTGTCTTTTGCTCCGACGAAATATTCCTTTAATTGTTCAGGATCTTTATTTCGTAAGTCTTTTATTATCATTTGAGCGGTGTATTTTAGAAAGTCGCGTTGCACATCGTCCGGCAAATACTGATGATTGATATGCCACAATAGATGTATATGATTGTCCATCAGAACGAATGCATGTAGCAATATTCGGTTTTGCTCCACAAGAAATCTCAAACTGTCAATTATTATATTTTTGTAGTCATTGTTTTGCAGCAGAAATTTCCAATTCAGGATAGTTGCCGTGAAATAGTTGATTTCATATTTTCGGGATGATGTCATTCAATGCTCAAAATTGTATGACAAAGATAGCCGGAAGTTGTTGGTGAAGAACACAAAACGACGGGGGAACTCGTAGGGAATGATCGTAGGGACGGTGCGTTGTTGGTGAAGAACACACAACAACGGCGGAGCTCATAGGGAGTGATCGTAGCGACGGTGCGTTGTTGGTGAGGAACACAAGCAACGGCGGAAAAAATTTGACAACTTTTTGAAAGTTGTCA
>Ga0007870_1000620_pt1 | contig 10615 bp, 7 predicted proteins | sample CryBogCBH04Jul08_FD_71207 | JGI IMG/M metagenome (GOLD analysis project Ga0007870, IMG submission 71207) | Freshwater microbial communities from Crystal Bog, Wisconsin, USA - CBH04Jul08 | ecosystem: Environmental > Aquatic > Freshwater > Lake | place: Crystal Bog, Wisconsin, USA | collected...
ACTGATAGCCGGATTCGCCTTCCGGGGAAGATGTCGCGGGCCTTTCGGTGTGTTGACGAGAGGATTCCCCATTGGCGCTGGATTCATTCCGGCGATTATTCTGCCGCGGTTGACGGGAACGTGGCTGATGTTGATTAGCTTCGCCTTCCGGTAAAGCTGCGGCTGTGTTCTCCGGATTTTGATTTTCTGCTTCTACCGGGTTGGCATCGGTTCTGCGTTCGCTATTATTCCGCGAATTGCGGCGGCGATTACGGCCACGGCGCGGATTGCGTTCCTGGGTTTGAACAGCTTTTTTCGCGGCATTTTCAGCTGTTCCCTGGCTTTCCTGGGTTGGTTTTACGTCTTCGGTGCCGGCTGCATTTTCCGTAACCGGATTATTAGGGTTGCGTTTATTGGTGTTGCGGCGTGGATTGCGACCCTGTCCAGGACCGGCAGGTCTATCCTTGCGGATGTTGTTTCGATTCTGGCTGGTTTTTTCTTCGGTTTTAACCGGTTTTTCGATTACCTCAGGGCTAATCGTGTGTCCGATAAGCCGTTGCCAGAAACGCTGCATCAGGCTGGTTGAGGTCTTTTTGTTTTGTACCGGTGCCGGGGCGTCAGGTAAAAATTCTTTGACTGCGGCTTTTTCCAGTTTAGGCCCTGCCTGTTTGGCAAATTCAGGTACGCTAATATCGTCTTCCTTGATGTGGAGATGGCTGGCTTTGTCTTCCAGACCTTCCAGAGACTTGATCCGTTCTATATCGTAGGCTGGCGTTTCCAGGTGCTTGCTGGGTAAAACCACGACACTGACTTGCAAGCGTGCTTCCAGTTCCTGTATCGCCCCCCGTTTTTCATTTAGCAGGAAGGTGGCGCAGTCGATGGGCAAATGAGCGATGACTCGCTCGGTGCCTTTTTTCATGGCTTCTTCTTCGATTAGCCGTAGCACTGCCAAGGTGACTGATTCAACATTACGGATGGTGCCCTGGCCTTTGCAGCGGGGGCAAGTCAACTGGGTGGAATCCCCGAGTGATGGCCGCAAGCGTTGTCTGGACATCTCCATCAGTCCAAAACGGGAAATACGACCGGTCTGAATCCGGGCGCGGTCTATTTTCAGGGCGTCGCGCAGGCGGTTTTCAACTTCGCGCTGGTTTTTGTTGGACATCATGTCGATGAAGTCAATGACAAATAGTCCTCCCAAATCCCGCAAGCGTAATTGCCTGGCAATTTCGTCCGCAGCTTCCAGATTGGTATTCAAAGCAGTTTCTTCAATGTCACTGCCTTTGGTGGCCCGGGCGGAGTTAATGTCTATCGAAGTTAACGCTTCGGTGTGGTCAATGACTATGGAACCGCCTGAAGGCAGGGTAACTTCGCGTTTGTAAGCCATTTCGATCTGGGTTTCAATCTGGTAGCGGCTAAAAAGCGGCACACTGTCCTGATAAAGTTTGGCTTTATGCAGATTGTGCGGCATCACCTGCTTCAGAAAATTGTGCACCAGTTTAAAAGCGGCTTCCGAATCAATCAGAATCTCATCAATATCGCCACGCAAGTGATCCCGTAAGGCGCGGATAATGACATTGCTTTCCTGAAAAATCAGAAAAGGCGCAATCTGCTCGCTACTGGAACGATCAATAGCTTCCCATAGCTGCAACAGGTAATTCAAATCCCATTGCAGTTCTTCAACATTTTTGTCGGAACCGGCAGTGCGGATGATCAAGCCCATGCTGTCCGGTATTTCCAGGGCGGACATGGTTTCCCGAAGTTCGCTGCGGTTGTCGCCTTCGATGCGTCTGGAGATGCCGCCTGCTTTGGGGTTATTGGGCATCAGCACCAGATAGGTGCCTGCCAGACTGATATAGGTGGTAAGTGCGGCACCCTTGTTGCCACGCTCTTCTTTTTCGATCTGGACTACAATTTCCTGACCTTCACGGATATTGGATTTGGAAGATTTACTTTCTTCGCCATCGCCGTTACGGTAATGCTGGGTAATTTCCTTGAATGGCAGAAAACCATGTTTTTCGGCGCCGTAGTTAACGAAGGCGGCTTCAAGACTGGGTTCTACCCTGGTGATTATGCCTTTGTAAATATTAGATTTTTTTTGTTCTTTTGAAGGTACTTCGATGTCAAAATCGTACAGTTTCTGACCATCTACCAAAGCCACACGCAACTCTTCAGGCTGCGTGGCGTTGATAAGCATTCTTTTCATTTTTTATCCTTGTTGTTCTTTGTATCCTGCTTAGAGTTGAGACATGTTTGGTTGTCGCGGATAAAGGCGGCGGTTGTTCCCAGCTTTTTAATGTAATGAGCGGCCTGGCTGACAAAAAACGGCAATTGCAATTGATGTTTGGTGCAGCGTGTATCAGTTTTACCGAGAGTGGCGCGTTAAATGCGGGGAATCTGTTATACCGAACTCTATTCTAGGATGCAGCTCACTCATCATGGGTTGAGTGATAAAACCCGAAAAATCTTTAGGTTGGAAAGGACGCCAAACGTCCAAACCATTGCGTATAAATTTTTATAATCCAAGTCTATCCACAGATAAACTGTCCTAATATAACAATCTTTACCTGTGGCAGCAATTTTAAACCAAGAAGACCAATATATTGGTATCATTTAGAAATGAATATTACATCAAATCAGAGTACTCCACAGGTACAATTGCTGGAAATTAGCGATGCCAATAGTGAGCAGCGTCTTGATAATTTCCTGATCAGTTATTTGAAAGGCGTACCAAAAAGCCGGATCTACCGGATGGTCAGAAAAGGTGAGGTCAGAGTCAACAAGGGCCGAACCGATGTCAGTTATAAACTGGCATTAGGCGATATAGTCAGAATTCCTCCGGTGCGAGTAGCGGAGAAAAACCCAGAAGCCATTGTGCAACCAGTGTTGAGATTCAGTCTGGAAAACCGCATTCTTTACGAAGACGAGGGTTTTATCGTACTTAACAAGCCTTCCGGGTTTGCGGTGCATGGCGGTAGCGGGGTCAGTTCCGGAATTATTGAGGCCTTGCGCCAAATCCGCCCGCAACAAAAATTTCTTGAGCTGGTGCACCGGCTGGACAAGGAAACCTCCGGCTGTTTGCTGATTGCCAAAAAACGCAGTGTTTTGAAAGCCTTACATGAATTATTTCGTGGCGATGGCGTCCATAAAACTTATATGGCATTGCTGGCCGGTCAGTTCAATCGCAAAAAACAATTGGTTGAAGTGCCGTTACTAAAAAACATCAATCAGGGCGGTGAAAGAATGGTTGTGGTCAGTCAGGCTGGTAAATCCGCCGAAACGCTGTTCACCCGCCTTAAACAGTTTCAGGAAGTTACCCTGGTTCACGCCGCCCCGAAAACCGGGCGCACGCATCAGATCCGGGTGCATGCGGCCTGGCTGGGACACCCGATTGTGGGGGACGACCGTTACGGCGAAGACGAAATGAACAAGGCGTTCAAAAAACGCGGGTTCAAGCGATTATTTTTACATGCGGAGCAATTAGAGTTTGCGCACCCGGTAAGTGGAGCGCCGCTGTGTTTTACCGCCCCGTTGCCAGACGATCTGGAAATTTTATTACAACATGAAAAGCCGCTTTGACTTGATAATATTCGATTGGGACGGCACTTTGATCAATTCAATCGACTGGATAGTGCATTGCATTCAGAATGCAGCAGCCCGGTTTGATTGTCCGGTGCCGGAAACTCAGGCCGCAAAAGACATTATCGGTTTGAGCATCGAGAACGCCATGCAGAAGTTGTTTCCGGATGCGGACGCAACGACCCGACAATTAATGACTTCAGATTACGGTCAAAGATTTGGCTCCCGGCAAATCACCCGCGATGACTTGTTTCCAGGTGTTTACGACATGCTGCAACAATTCAGGGAGGACGGTTATCGACTGGCTATTGCTACCGGCAAAAAGGCCACCGGTCTGGCAAACGCCATAGACGCTACTGGAGTTGGTGATTTGTTTTGCACCACCCGCTCTTCGGATCAAACCGCTTCAAAACCTGATCCGTTGATGATAGACGAAATTATAAAAGAGCTAAATGTGAACAGACAGCGTACTCTGATGGTGGGTGATTCGGCTCATGATTTGCAAATGGCAATTAACGCCGGGGTTTCATCCATAGGTGTCACCTGCGGCGCAAACTCAGCAGAGACTTTACAACAATACAAGCCGTTAATGTGTCTGAATTATCCAACGGATTTACTGGAATATTTTTAAAGGGTTATAGTTGTGGAAAATGATCAGGAAAAGATAAAAAATAGCGACGGTCTTCAACCGGGATGGGAAAAGGATGTCCTGGAAAAACTGATGTTTTCTGCCTTGAAGGAACAAAAATCCGCCAGGCGCTGGGGAATCTTTTTTAAGCTCTTGACCTTTTCTTATCTTATGGTGCTATTGGCGATCATCGCTGCACCGCAAATCAAGTCCGGCATTGGTGGTTCCGGAAAACAGCATGTGGCTGTCGTGGACGTTCTGGGGCAGATTGCCTCAAGCGAAGCCAGCAGCGCCAGTTCGATCATTGAAGGCTTGCAGGATGCCGCCAAGGACAAAAATACCAAGGGCATCATTCTGAATATAAATTCACCCGGTGGCAGTCCGGTGCAATCGATTTATATTTACGATGAAATCAGACGTTTGAAAAAACTGCATCCGAACTTGCCGATTTATGCTGTGGTGGCGGATATTTGCGCCTCGGGAGGCTATTTTATCGCCGCTGCGGCCGACAAGATATTTGTGAGCCCTGCCAGCATTATCGGCTCTATCGGCGTGATCATGAATGGCTTCGGTTTCACCGGCGTCATGGACAAAGTGGGGGTAGAACGGCGGCTGCTCACGGCAGGCGAACACAAGGCCATGCTGGATCCATTTTCGCCAGTAAAAGAGCCGGAAAACCAGCACATGCAGAGCCTGTTGAATCAGGTGCATCAGCAATTTATCGATGCAGTGCGTCAGGGACGCGGCGACAGGTTAAAAGAAGCACAAACCCCTGAACTGTTTTCCGGTTTGGTCTGGACAGGTGCTGAAAGTTTAAAAATTGGTCTCGCCGATGGTTTTGGCAGTGTTGAAAGTGTTGCCCGCGATGAACTGGGTACCGAAGAAACCGTGAATTTCACTCCAAAAGAACAATTACTTGACAGGCTGGCCGGTAAATTCGGCGCGGCTTTCAGTCACTCCATCAGCAATTTGTTAAATATTGGCAGTTTGCGCTAATCGGTGGCTTAAACCCCGCATAGTGATGTGCATTCATCACTATGCGCCGCCCTCTCCTACAAGTTTCGTAAAATGGGTAATGGCGACTGTTTCACCACTTTTCTAACGCCCCAATAACCCGCCAGACTCAAGACAATTGCACCGGCGACCGGCAGCACTATCCAAAGATAGGGGCTGGGCTGGTAATTCATTTGCATCAATCGGGTGTACAGCGTATATAAAATACTTTCCGAGCTTATCGCCGCCAACAGGCCGGACAGTCCACCGAGCAAACTGAATTCTATGAGCTGTGCGGTTCTCAAAAAACCAATGCGGATGCCCAAGACCCGCATTAAAGCACCCTCAAGGATGCGTTGATCCAATGTGGCTGTCACCGTAGCGAATAAAACCGCAAATCCGGCCAAAAGCGCAAAAGCGACTAACAGATTGATGGCCTGGGTCAATTGGGCAAGCAAGGTTTTAAACTGCTGCAAAATCTGTTCGACTTCCAGTACCGTCATGGCCGGATATTTTTTTAGCAGGCTGTTTAATTCGTTTTTTTGTCGGGCAGGCAAGTAAAAGCTGGTCAGGTAGGTGCTGGGATAGGCATCCAGAGTGCCGGGGGAGAATATCATGAAAAAATTAGGGCGCATGGTATCCCACTTTACCTGCCGAAAGCTGACGACACTAGCAGTAAATTCCTGAGCTCCAACCAGAAAAGTCAAGCGATCGCCGAGGCCGATTTTCAGGTTTTCAGCCAGTTTTTGTTCGACTGAAACCTGTCCGGGTTTGCCGGTTTGCCATGCTTCGCCAGCAATGATTTTATTGTCTTCCGGTAGCTTTTCGCTTGTCGTCAGACTCAGTTCGCGTTGGGTGGCTTCCTGACCCTGACTGTCTTTGGCAACCCGTTCCTGTACCGGGGTGGTATTGATTTGTATCAATCGGCCTCTGACAACAGGATAAAACTTGCTGCTGTAAATTTGCGCCTGCTCCAAATCAGTCTGCAATGCCGACTGCTGCTCTGGCATGATATTCAGCGCAAAATAGTTGGGGGCCTGTTCCGGCAGCTGCTGCTGCCAGTTATCCAGCAAATCGGTTCTGATTACAAAGCTTAATGCCATTGCCGTCAGGGTAATGCTGAAAACCAGAATCTGCACCACACTGGCCCGGCTGTTTCTTAACAGGCCCTGTAATCCAAACCGCCAGCTCAAACTCATGCCTTTGAACAGTTTGCGGGCTAATTTCAACACCAGGTAAACCATGACGCCCAGCACCAATAGGGTCAGACAGCCGATACTCATAATCAGGGCGCTGAATTGCAAATCGCCGGTTTGCCGCCAGATCAAGAGTCCAATTGCGCCCAGCGCGCAACCGTAAACAAGCCAGCCACTTACGGATACTGGCTCCAGATCGCGGCGTAGTACTCTAAGTGGCGAAACGCGTTGCAGCCTTAACAGCGGCGGCAAAGCAAAACCAAACAGTATTCCCATACCGCTGATGAAGCCAAAAAAAACAGCTACCCAACCGGGGCTGGTGAGCGTCTGGGGCAGTAACGCTCTTAACAGATAAAATAAACCCTCTTGAGTCACCCAGCCCAGCAGACAGCCCAGGCCGCAAGCAGCCGCACCCAGCAGCAGAAACTGACACGCAAAAAGCCGGAAAATTTCAGCCCGCTTGCAGCCAAGGCAGAGTAATAAAGCGATGGTGTTGAAATGACGTTCACTATAACGCCTGCTGGTCATGGCAATTGCAATGCCGGAAATCAACACTACAACTATACTGCAAAGGCCCAGATATTGTTCGGCGCGACTCAGCGCCGAACCAATTTCCGGTCGGTCGGTATGAATATCCAGCAACCGTTGCGAAGCCAACAGCTGTGGTTTGACCCAATCCTTGAAAGCGTTTATGGCGGCTTCCTGGCCGCTAAGTTGAAAGACATAATGTACCCTGCTGCCGGGCTGGATGATGCCGGTCGCCGGTAAATCGGCCTCATTGATCATCACTCGGGGCGAAAAGCTGTAAAAATTGCCGCTTTTGTCCGGCTCGTAATTCAATACCTTGCTCACGGTCAAGGCTTTTTCACCAACCGTCAATTGCTCGCCCAGTTTCAATCCAAGCGCCGGTAAAATACGGCTTTCTACCCAGGCCTGGCCGGATTCCGGCCCATGTGGGCTCAGTGTTTCCTGGTCAAAATCAGCCGTGCTGGTTTTCAGGTGACCGCGTAGCGGATAGTTGTCGCTGACGGCTTTGACAGCAGCCAGCTGCATCGCTTGGTTTTCGATTAACACGCAGGGAAACTCCAGGGTTTGCGCCTGTTTTAAACCCAGTTCCCCGGCTTTCAGCTGCCAAGTAGCGTCATTCGCCATAGGCCCGGAAATAGCCAGATCGGCTGCCAGAAATTCGGCGGCCTGATGCTGCATCGTGCGCTGCAACCGGTCAGCAAACAACAAAATTGCAGTCGAACTGCTTACCGCAATCAATAGGGCTACAATCAGCAGTGTTAATTCACCGGAACGGATGTCCCGCCGCAACATTTTTAAAGCCAGTTTAATGCTATTCATACCGGCTTACCGCCTTCCAGGCGAATGCTGCTTTGACAGCGGGCCGCCAAATTAGGGTCATGGGTAACCAGCACCAGCGTGGTGGATTGACCTTGATTTAACTCGAACAGTAAATCGATTATCTGGGTGCCGGTTTTGCTGTCGAGATTACCGGTAGGCTCATCGGCAAACAAGATGGCGGGTTGAGTTACAAACGCTCTGGCCAGGGCCACCCGCTGCTGTTCTCCACCGGAAAGCTGGGCAGGGGTATGGCTTAAACGCTTTGACAGCCCAACTCTTTCCAGTAAAGCTTTAGCGGCGTTTTCCGCCTGAGGGTCGCCTCTTATTTCCAGGGGCAGCATTACATTCTCCAAAGCCGTCAGGCTGGGCAATAATTGAAAGGCTTGAAAGACGAAGCCGATTATCTGATTACGTAATAGTGCGCGGCTGTCATCGTCGAGGCTGGCAAGATCGCGACCGTTGATGCTGACTGAGCCTGAGCTGGGCGTGTCCAGACCTGCCAGCAAACCGAGCAGAGTGGATTTTCCGGAACCGGACTCACCGATAATGGCGACACTCTCGCCGGGCTTGATGATTAAGTCCACTGATGACAATATATGCAATTCGCCTTCGGCAGTGGTAACCGTTTTGCCCAGGTTTTTGGTGACGATAATCGGCTGAGTTTTTTTATCTGAGTGGTATTGCATTATGTATAACCTTGTCCTGATTCTGATTCTAGGTTTATTGCCTGCGCTTGCAGCGGCTAACTCAATTCTGGTACTGGGCGACAGTATTAGTGCCGCTTACGGCATTGAAGTTCAGCAGGGCTGGGTGGCACTGCTGCAAAAAAAACTGGCCGAACGGCATGCTGGTTATGTTATCAGTAACGAAAGCATCAGTGGCGATACTTCTGCGGGTGGACTGGCGCGTATTGATCAGGCTTTGAGTCGCCATAAACCCAATATCTTGCTGCTGGAACTCGGTGCAAATGATGGTTTGCGTGGTTTATCGCCACAGATTCTGAAAGACAATTTGACGGAAATAGTGCGGCGGGCCGAAAAAAGCGGGGCCAAGGTACTGATACTGGGCATGAAGATTCCACCCAATTACGGTAAACGCTATATTGAGATGCTATATAATGTTTATCCGCAGGTATCCACCGATTTGCATGTACCTTATGTGCCGTTTATTCTGGAAGAGGTGGCTCTGAAACCGGAGTTGATGCAACCAGATGGTTTACACCCAAACGCACTGGCCCAGCCGGTTATTGCCGAAAAAATCTGGAGCCATTTATTGCCGTTGTTGAAATAACGCTGTAGACCAGCCTGGGCGAGAATAACCCAGGTTGCTAAGCTGTTGGATTTTCAGGGTAAGCCTTCCCTGTTTTTCTGGATTGCCAGCAATATACGGTTTCTCCTCTCCGGTTTTGGATAATGAGCTCACAAAATTAATGCAAACAGTTGAATTGGCTTTTGAGGTGTTTGGTGATCTGCACAGCGGAATTCCGTGCGTGATATTGCCAGGTTTTTTTGCGTCTTCCCGAAATTGGCGGGCAATTGCCAGGCAGTTGGCTGCGCAGCGTCCGGTTTATGTGCTGGATATGCGAAATCATGGCGTTTCGCCACATCACCCCCACATGGATTACCCGGCAATGGCGGCGGATGTGGCTGCATTTCTGGATAAAATGCAATTTGATATCGCCCATTTACTGGGCCACAGTATGGGTGGAAAAACCGCCATGTGGTTTGCCCTGCATTATCCTGAGCGGGTGGAAGCGCTAATAGTGGCCGATATTTCACCTGTCAGCTACCAGCACAGCTTCGATAAAACCATACAGGCGCTTAAAGATCTGCCTCTAAATGAATTCAGTAACCGTAAACAGGCGGAAGAATGGTTGGCGTTCGCCATTTCCGATCTGACTTACCGGCAATTTTTGCTGCAAAACGTTGAGTTTGTGGACGGAGTTTACCGCTGGCGGGTTAATCTGGATTTTTTTCAAAACAATGCTCATTATATTGTGGCTTTTCCGGATACCGGGACACTGGACGCATATGACCGGCCAGCCCTGTTTTTAGCCGGAGAGCATTCCCAATATATTCAGCGTGAAGCCATTTTTCAGCTGTTTCCCAAGGCGGTTATCCACGAAATTACTGGCGCTGGTCATTGGCTGCATGCGGATGCGCCGCAGTTGTTTGTTGAAAGTGTCGAAGAGTGGCTGGGCCGCTAGCGGGTTGTGTCAAAACAATATCTCAACTTCATAGCCGCTAAATTTGCGAATATTGATCACGCCGGTGTCCAGTAGCAGATACTGGCCTTTTATACCTTGCAAAATGCCGGATACGCTTGGCCCGGTATCCAGGTTAAAGGATTTGACCTTGGCCGGGTATGCTTGCACCGGGTAGTGTATTTCCAGAGCGGTCTCGTCAGCCAGAAAGCTTATGCTGTCGCCACTAAATTGTTGGCGCAAACCGTCCAGCCCATCCTGGCATTTCAGCAATAATTCGTCACGTAACGCCCTTAAATCCAGTGTTTGTACGTTGTTTTTCAACATTTGCTGCCAACTGGTTTTGTCGCTAACGTATTTGGCCAGGATCACTTCAATCAAGCCGGAAAGATGTCTGGAAGGCACTTCAAATACGGGTAGTGCTTGGACGGCACCTTGATCTATCCAGCGGGTGGGGATCTGGTTTTTACGGGTGATGCCCACTTTGATTCCGGAGGAATTAGCCAGATAAACCACGTGCGGCTGATAGCAGAACGCTTTGCCCCATTCAGGCTCACGGCAGGTACCCTGGTCGTAATGGCAGGTTTCCGGTTTCATGATGCACATATCGCACTGTGCCAGGCGGATAAAGCATGGGTAGCAATAGCCCTGATTAAAACTTTTACTGGTTTTCTTGTGGCAATGTACACAAAA
>Ga0007870_1000626_pt1 | contig 10563 bp, 9 predicted proteins | sample CryBogCBH04Jul08_FD_71207 | JGI IMG/M metagenome (GOLD analysis project Ga0007870, IMG submission 71207) | Freshwater microbial communities from Crystal Bog, Wisconsin, USA - CBH04Jul08 | ecosystem: Environmental > Aquatic > Freshwater > Lake | place: Crystal Bog, Wisconsin, USA | collected...
GGTTGATGGAAATAGCATCAAAGCCCGGGCGCAATATGAAGTTATCAAAGGCTTCGTGCGCCGAAGTAGAAACCCTGGCTGTGGCGATATTGATGAACAATTGCTGCAAATAGTTCATCTCCACATCTTCTTTTATGTTGCGGTCGCCTGCGCGCAGCGCCAGCTCTTTGCTGCCGCCTCCGCCGGGTATCAAGCCCACGCCCACTTCCACCAGACCTATGTACGATTCTGCAGCCGCCTGTACGGCATCGGCATGCAGGCACATCTCGCAGCCGCCGCCCAGGGTAAGCCCGTGTGGCGCTACAACCACGGGTATGCCCGAATAGCGCAGGCGCATCGTAGTAGCCTGAAACTGACGGATGGCCATGTCCAGCTCATCATACTCCTGTTCTGCGGCAAACATGAAGATCAGCCCCACATTAGCCCCCGCGCTGAAGTTGGCGCCATTATTGGCTATTACCAACCCTTTGTATTTTTCTTCCGCTATCGCAACCGCCTTGTTTACCCCTTCCAACACCTCGCCGCCTATGCTGTTCATCTTGGTGTTCCAGCGCAGCGCCAGCACATCGTCGCCAATGTCGTAGAGCTTGCAGGCGCTGTTTTTCCAGACCACTTTTTCATCCAGATGTTCCAGCAGGATAAACGAGCCCAAACCGGGTATAGGCTGATAGCTTTTTGTCCGTAAATCATAATACTTGCGCTGACCACCTTCGGTTTTGTAGAAGGTAGTAAAGCCATTAGCAAACATCTCCAGCACCCAGGGGGCGATTGCCATACCGGCAGCCTGCATATTGGCAATCGTCTTTTTCAGACCTATGGTATCCCAGCTTTCAAAAGCGCCTATTTCCCAGCCGAAGCCAGCCTTCATGGCATCGTCAATTTTGTACAATTCGTCCGAAATTTCGGGCACGCGGTGCGATATATACGAAAACAACAGGTGGTGGAATTGCTTATAAAAGTCCCCGGCTTTGTCCGTGCCTGCATACAGCGCTTTCAGGCGTTGGTTCAGGTCGTCTATGGGTTTTCCAGTTTCCAGAGTGGCGAATTTGGCTTTTGCCTTTGGCGCATACTCCATGGTTTGCAGGTTCAGCGTGAGGATTTCAGACTTATCGCCTGTTTTATCCTTGCTCTTTTTGTAAAAACCCTGACCGGTTTTATCGCCCAGCCATTTGTTTTCCAGCATTTTTTCGATGAATGGCGGCAATACAAAAATGTCTTTGGCTTCGTCGTTAGGCGCATTCTCTGGCAACGCTTTCGCCACATGTGCCAGCGTATCCAGCCCCACCACATCACCCGTCCTGAAGGTAGCCGAACTTGCCCTGCCCATCACCGGACCGGTAAGCGCATCTACTTCGTCGATGTTCAAACCCAGTTCCAGCATCGCTTTGAAGATCGCCATAAAGCCAAACACGCCCACACGATTGGCTATGAATGCAGGGGTATCCTTACACAAAACCGTTGTCTTGCCCAGGAAGCGGTCGCCATAATCCGCCAGAAAACTGATCACTTCCGGCTTAGTTTCGGGCGCAGGTATAAGCTCCAGCAGACGCAGGTAGCGGGGCGGATTGAAAAAATGCGTCCCGCAAAAGTGCGCCCGGAAGTCGTCGCTTCTGCCCTCTGCCATCAAATGGATGGGTATGCCCGATGTATTGGACGTAACCAGCGTACCTGGCTTACGGTATTGGTCTATTTGCGTGAATATTTTCTGTTTTATGTCCAGCCTTTCTACCACTACTTCTATTACCCAGTCGCAGTCGGCTATTTTTTTCAGGTCGTCTTCTATATTGCCGGTTTGAATCAATCCCGCCACTTTCCCGTTGTACACGGCAGCCGGTTTGCTTTTCAGTGTTGCTGCAAGCGCATCGTTTACTATTCGGTTGCGCACCGCTTTGTCGTTCAGGGTCAGGCCTTTGGCTGTTTCGGTTTCATTGAGCGCATTGGGCACAATATCCAGCAATAATACGCCTACGCCGATACCTGCAAAATGGCACGCAATGCGCGAACCCATTACTCCCGAACCGATAACGGCAACCTTTTTTATAGCTCTGTTCATAACCAGCAATTTTGACTCACAAAGTATTGAAAATTCCTGCACAAAGGTAGGGCGAAGGGAAAAAAGTAGGTTAGGAAATTTGGAGTTTGTCGGATGCAGGTTGGTTTTCGCTCCCGTAACATTTTTTGTACTGTGGGATTATGATTTTGTGTCCGGGTGCGGCGGAAAATATTTGCGATCCTCTGCGATAAAATTGGAAAATCATAGCCTGGATGTTGTCTCAGCAACCTGTTCCAAAAGTAAACAATTGAAATAATGAATTGAATGACTTAACGTAAAATTGACTATTGCTTAAGATCCGCAAGTAACTTCAAAATCTCCTCATTAGTAATATTGTTTTGTTCTGATTTATCATAAATAGTAAGCAGATAAATAATATTATCTGCAACATGGATATGAGTTATCACCCTTGCGCCGCCAGATTTGCCCACTCCTTTAGAAGATATTCCCAGACGAACCTTATAACAATTATTGCCTAAAGGTGTTCCATAAAATGGATTCTCTTTCAGAGTAGTAATGAGAGCAGCATACTCATCCTTTAAAGAGGGAAATTTTTTAATAAGTTTTTTAATTTGTTTTTCAAACCGACCGGTTGTGCTGATACTATAACTCATCAAGTAGTGCCTCGGCAGATTTTAGTTTCACTTTGCCCTGTTTTGCAAGGTTTACTTCATCCACAGCTTCTTTTAGTCCATCAAGAAATTCTTGCCTGGAATTCTTTTGGCTTTTTGCTTTCTTTATATGAACAAAATCAAATTTACCAATCAAGTCCATAAAAAAAGAAAATTCTTTGTCTTCTACCGATAAAATGATATTTTTCATAAAATCAAAATATAGTTGTAGCAAAATTATAAAAAATATTTCGAAGTACACCAGTCGCTTTCTCTGTCTTCCCGATAGGAACTCAGTTTTTCCGGGTTCTTAATTGGGAGCGAAGCGCATCCGGTGCAAATTGGAAGAGTTGGATTTTAGGGTATGGTTGAAAGATTACGGATTAGGTATGCGAGCAACCTGTTAAAACACCTTTTGAACAGATACAGTGCAATTCAGGAGATTGCAATCCTCGACGACGAAGTCAAAGACTTCGCAATTGTAGTGTTATACGACTAATTAATTTTTGAAATTGATTTTCATGTGCAATTCTTTGCGCTTTTTTTCATACTCAATACTATCTACGGGTCCAGTTATGTAGTTTTTTATTATGCTATCGATATTTACATGGCGATCCAATCCTTCAATATTATATGCTTTACTAATAATCCAATAATATCTCTTTTTCTCTTTAATTCTGAATGTCCTTGTAATAACCCAATCTTTATCTGAAATTGCTGTTTCGACGTATTCAGCATATTCTCCATTTTTATCGTAGTGGTTCTGATAACCTGGTATGATTTCCTCACCTACAATACATTGCCCAAAATCAGATTGTGAGCAAATAACCACGCACCATTCTTTTGGTTGGTCATTAAACAAAAATGATAAATGATTCCCTAAAGAACGAGTTCCATTTATTTCGCCCCATAATTCAGGACCAAACACACATACCAAAAATATACAAACAAATGTAAAAATACAGATAGCAACCCTTATTATCATATAATAATCAAATTTATATCAATTTTCACCAAAAGTATATTCATTTTTGTCCCAACCCAAATGCTTTCTGATTTGCAATCAGAAAGCATTTGGGTTGGGATTTGAAACCTCACTCAGCGAAGTATCCGACTTCGTCATTGTGGGCTATCATATGCGGAAAATCCAGAAAGCGAGGTAAAAACGCCGCCGCGAGAGCATCCACGGAGCAATCCGGACGAGGAATAACCAATTAATACATTACAAGTATTTTTCAATATCATCTATTGCAGCATCAAAATCTATTGCTTTAGCAGGATCTTTTTTATAATCTTCCAGCCTTTCATTTACAATTGCTATATGCCAATCCGGCACAATGGTTTCAGGTATCAATTCAACAGCATCCATTTTTTGCAAATCCTCAATTACTTCGGCTGCATATTCTTTTTTTATCCGTATATGATACGTTGTTTGCATTTATTCTGTTTTATGTAAAGTTAACGCTTGTGATTGCGATAGCAAAAATATAGTCCTGGCTTTTTATGAATTTTCTACTATGCATGTGTGTCTATGCCATGTGAGTCGGGATCCGGTACAATAAATACTACCCGTCCTTTGCGACGTAGTTTGAAAACTGCGCCTATCTGGTATTTCATAAAAATTCCATGACAACTTCCAATAACATAATCCCTTCAAATTACAGAAAATTCTAAGCCCCATTTACCCACCCTAATGTGGCATTTGGGCAATTATGAGAAATTAAAAACAATTTAAATCCATCTCGCAAAAGCCAATACAACCAATTCAAAGCAAACATAATGCAATATGCATATCCATCACTTTTTACGCCACATTTTAAAAAAGCATTGCCGCACTCCACTCATCTTCCCTACAATCTGTTTGCACAGTAAGCAGAGGTTACACTAAGTGAGGCTCTTTGCACAGATTTCAAAATAAATGACCATAAATTGCACGAGTCATTATGCCGACTTTTTGAGTATGGGCCATTTGCGAGTCCAAAATTTGCACTCCCTTTTAGGGTTAAGTCATTACCTTTGCGATAAAGTATATATTTACTTATATGGCCAACTATAGCAATTTCCGCGCAATGCGCGCAATGACCAAAGCAAGTCTTCAGTCTATCATGAAAAGCCCAAGCGCCATAGTTTTTACCATTGGTTTTCCATTGGTCTTTATATTGGTTTTTGGTTTCCTGGGTCGTAACGGCGGTTTTCATTTTTCGGTGGCGGATGCTCCCGGCTGCGATACCACATCCGATATGTACAAAATGCTGCATACAGTGCCTGTCCTGAACTGGGAAAAGGCAAAAGACTCAGTTGAGGTTGCCAAACTCTTCAAGGATAACGATATTGCGGCTACAGTGGCTATTATCAGGCAGCCTGATGGATCGAAACCGGCCTATAAAATCCAGCTCAACTCAGTAAGCACTGCTGCCGACAAAGCTCAACAACTCAATGCAGCGTTGATGTCCATCATATCCCGCATGGATCCGGATATACAAAAGAGAGAACAGGATATTGCCGACATTAATCTGCACATAGCTACAGTTAGGGAATACAAAACCATCGATTTTATCCTCCCCGGACAATTGAGTTTTTCCTTGCTGGCCTCGGGGGTATTTGGTACCGCATTCGTATTTTATAACCTACGCCAGACACTGGTTCTGAAACGCTTTTTCGCAACGCCGGTGCGCCGGGAAACTATAGTTTTCGCAGAAGGAATGGCAAGGATGACCTTTCAGATCGTAGGCGCTATCGTCATTATCCTCATGGGTCACTTCTGCTTCGGCTTTACCCTCATACATGGAGCCCTCACGTTCATAGAGATGCTGGTGCTATGCGCCATAGCATTGCTCATTTTTATGGGTTTTGGTTTTATTATCAGCGGGGTCGCCAAAAGCGAATCGGCCATACCGCCATTATCCAACCTCATTACTTTGCCTCAATTTCTTATGGCGGGCACTTTCTTCTCAATAGAGGTATTTCCGACATGGCTTCAACCCTTCTGCCGCATTTTGCCATTAACTTATCTCAACGATGCTCTCCGTCAGGTAGCTTTCGATGGCGCTTCTTTTTGGGATATTAGAATTGATGTTGTAGTGCTGGTGGTTTGGGGCATAGTGATCTATGCTATAGCCGGCAAAACTTTTAAATGGGAATAAATTACTGAACTTGGCAGAGACAAATTCCAACAACACCTTAATAATATACACAGACGGGTCTTCGCGCGGCAACCCCGGCAAGGGCGGCTATGGCGCCATATTGCAATGGGGTAGTGCAACCAAAGAGATTTCGCAGGGCTACCGCCATACCACCAACAACCGCATGGAGTTGATGGCTGTTATCGCAGCGCTGCAATCGCTGAAACGCTCAGGTCTGAATATTACCATTTACACCGATTCGCAATACATAGTCAATTCAGTAGAAAAAAAATGGTTGTTCGGCTGGGTAAAAAAGCAATTCAGGGAAGTGAAAAATGCCGATTTGTGGCAGACATTTTTGCAATACTACAATATCCAGAAAATCAAATTTGTCTGGGTAAAAGGTCATGCGGACAACCCAATGAATAACCGATGCGACAAACTGGCAACAGAAGCTGCCGACGGCGGTGCACTTATCGCAGATACCGGATATGAAAGTGGTCTTTATAATTAATCGTCGTTGCCTTCACGATCTGCAATCGCACGCAGATAACGCAAAAAAAATAGGATAACCCCTGATATTAAATACGATTGCTATAATATTTGGGTCTAATTGAAAATGGCAAACGGACACATTATCAATAAAAAATCATGTTTTATCATAATCATCTGTGTTATCCGTGTTCCATTCACAATTCGCAAGTCCCTAATCTTTCCGCTCTTTTAGTTTGAAATCCTTATGGTTCACCCATGCTTCCATTATGGCCGGGTCTAACTGGTAATAAGTGCTTTTGTACTGGATGGTATCATTGCAGATCCAGTAAATAGCAGGTACACCTCCTGCCTCACCGGAATCCACGCCAGCATCTATCATATTCTTAAAGTCATCGTGGCTCGGGAACAACAAGTGAGGCACATTTTGAGATTCTGTCTCTTTGAAGAAGTTGCTCACCAGCGGCTTGGGTCCGGTTAGTACAAAATAGATTGGCAGATCAGGATGCTCGTGATGAATAATATTGAACAAATGAGCTGCTTTTTTGCAGTGCGGGCAGGTGAGGCTCATAAAAGAAATGATGTGTTTGCCGGTGCGCAATTCTACATTGGGAATGCTATCGAAAGCATACAGCGGACTCAGATTGATGGGTTTGTGACAGGGCTTCGGTTCCGTGCCTGTATAAATGGGATTAAAAATATAAGGCAAAGAAAAAGCCACAAGACCTAACAGCAAACACACATATTCCTGAAATTTGTAGGGCTTTACCGGATACAGGTAAAACAAAATCAGCGTAATACCAATCATGATCATATTTTTGATAATAGCCGCCATAGGAGTCATCGCTACAGCATCACCAAAACAACCACAGTTACCCGTATTGCCCTGTTTCAAAATCACAACGCCCAGATATACAATAAAAACAACGAGTATGAAAATTACGGCCTTATAGGTGAACGACTTCAGATAAATGTGAAATAAAAGCATTAATCCAAGCATCAGTTCAAATCCTATCATCATTCGAGCTATGACTCCTGTGATAAATATGGAATTGATGCCAAGATCCAGAAAAGACCACTGAAAATTATCAAATGCATTATCGTTGGCATACAACTTGAATCCGGAACCAGGGTAGCTAACCCCTGATTTTGTGTAAGCAGAATAGAAAAATACGCAGGATAATAACAGAAGAAGAATTAGCCCCAAAATCCTTTTTACGTAAAAGGTGATATCAGACGTTTTGTTCGGCATGTTGCCAAATTTTGCACACCGGAAATAAATACCGGATAGTAGTTTTTTTAAAAAAAAGAAATAATCAGACTAATATAAATAGCAACTGTCTATAGTATAAATCCAGTTATTGTAAAAAACACCGGACTTCTGCCTGCACAAATTTTGAGCATTCCCTTTGGTATCTGTGATGTTAAATTCATTGTAAGTTGTATCTGGCAAACCCGGTGCGCTCGTATGAGTAAGCAAGCAATGACAAGTGTAAGTTTTTGTACATGAAAACAATAACACAATCCCTAAAACACCCATTAATGGGATCAACAACCTATGAAGTCTCATATCCTTCCTCAAATTTTGGGTGAAGTTAGCTACAGTAGCCTACATGTCAAAATAAAATTGGCCATAAAAGCACTTGCAATGTATGTGTGCCGACTTTTTACGACATTAATTGGAGTGTTTTTTTTAAAGTATACATCAGAAACTGGTTGGGCAGTTCATGCTTATTTCCTCCGTGGTTAAAATTTTATTAGGTTTGCGCCTTCAATCTTCATTTTCATGCAGGAATCAATTATCGAACAAATGCAACTGAACAACCACGAACAAGTGGTGTTTTGTCAGGACAAACAGACCGGACTCAATGCAATAATAGCTATTCATAACACAACTTTGGGCCCGGCATTGGGAGGCACCCGCATGTGGAACTACGCATCGCACCAGGATGGCCTCACAGATGCTTTGCGCCTTAGCCGCGGCATGTCGTACAAGGCGGCAATCAGCGGGTTGAATCTTGGTGGTGGAAAAGCTGTAATTATTGGTGATGCCGGCAAATTGAAGTCAGAGGTGTTCTGGCGTCGTTATGGCAAATTCGTAGATAGTTTGAACGGAAAATATATTACAGCAGAGGATGTAAACACCTGCGCCGCTGATATGGAATATATAGGCATGGAGACTGAATTTGTGACCGGTAAGCCCGAATATCTGGGTGGCAGCGGCGATCCTTCGCCATTCACGGCTTATGGGGTATATATGGGAATGAAAGCTGCTGCCAATAAAGTTTGGGGCAATGACTCTCTGAGTGGCAAAAAGGTGGTGTTGCAGGGAGCTGGCAATGTTGGTCAGTTCATTATCGGTTATCTGGTCGCCGATGGCGCAAAAGTTTATGTCTGCGACATCAATGAGACAAGACTGAAACAAACGCTCAATAAGTTTCCGGGTGTTGAAGTTGTAGACGGCAATACCATATTCGATATGGATATGGATATCTATGCCCCTTGTGCACTTGGTGCGACGCTTAATACAGATTCTATCACAAGGCTCAAGGCTGCTGTTGTAGCCGGTTGCGCCAACAATCAGCTTGCCGATGAGAATGTACACGGGCCTATGCTTAAGGATAAAGGCATCGTTTATGTACCTGATTTTCTGATCAACGCGGGCGGGCTCATCAATATCAGTGTTGAGCTGGACGGGTACAACAAGGAAAGGTCGCTGAGTATGGTGGAAAAAATATATTCCCGTACTCTGGAAATTTTTGCGCTGTCAGAGAAAGATAATATCCATACACAACTGGCTGCTATGCAAATAGCAGAAAGACGCATTAATGATATTGGTCAGTTGAGAACCAGGATGTAAGATGGGAAAAAGAGAAAGGGAACGAGGAAGATTGTTTTACTAAGGGTTTTCGTTATTCCTGTTTCAATATTGTTTATTCCCGGTATCGGGTTGTTTTTAATACTTTTGTTGCAATTCAAAAATCAGGAAAATAAATTCAGTATATGGCATACGATATTATAGTTATTGGCAGCGGTCCCGGTGGATATGTAGCTGCAATCAGAGCTGCGCAACTGGGCTATAAGGTTGCGGTTGTGGAAAAAGAAAACATCGGCGGCATATGCCTTAACTGGGGATGTATTCCTACCAAAGCATTGTTGAAAACAGCAAGCGTGTTTGAAAGTATGAAGCATGCTGCCGACTATGGCATTATTGCCGGGGATGTACAACCTGATTTTACTGCCGTTGTAAAGCGCAGCAGGGGAGTGGCCGACAAGATGAGCAAGGGCGTGCAATTTCTAATGAAGAAAAACAAAATTGATGTCATTTTGGGATTCGGCAAGCTTACTGCCAATAAAGAAGTGGAAGTGACTGACAAAGATGGCAAAGCAACAAACTATCAGGCGCGCCACATCATTCTAGCGACCGGTGCGAGAGCCCGTCAGTTGCCAAACCTGCCATTTGGCCCTAAAGTGATAGGCTACAGAGATGCAATGGTGTTGCCCAAACAACCTGCGAGTCTAATTGTAGTTGGTAGCGGTGCAATTGGTGTTGAGTTCGCTTATTTCTACAATAGTATTGGTACAAAAGTTACAATAGTTGAGTTCCTGCCCCGTTTGGTGCCGGTTGAAGATGAAGAAGTATCCAAAGAACTGGAGCGTAACTTCAGGAAAAAAGGCATCACTGTAATGACCAATTCCAGCGTGGAAAGTGTGGATACTACCGGTGAAGGCGTGAAAGCTAAAGTGAAAACTGAGACCGGTGAGGTAATATTGGAAGCCGACCTGGTGCTGAGTGCTGTAGGTATTGCTGCCAATATTGAAAACATAGGTCTGGAAGTACTCAACGTGAAGACAGAAAAAGGTAAGGTTCTGGTCGATAAGTATTACCAAACCAATGTAAGCGGTGTTTATGCCATCGGTGATATCACTCCGGGGCAGGCATTGGCTCACGTGGCTTCCAAAGGCGCTATTATTTGTGTTGAAGCGATAGCACACGCCGAAGGCAAGTACAAACACCAACCCGAGCCGCTGGATTACGGCAATGTGCCGGGATGCACCTACTGCTCGCCGGAAATAGCAAGTGTTGGCCTCACCGAAAAGCAAGCCCGCGATGCCGGTTATGACATTAAAGTGGGTAAATTCCCCTTCTCGGCTTCGGGCAAAGCAAGCGCCTCTGGCGCTACAGAAGGTTTCGTAAAAGTGATATTCGACGCCAAATACGGTGAATTGCTGGGTACACACATGATTGGTTATAACGTGACCGAAATGATAGCCGAAAGCGTGG
>Ga0007870_1000629_pt1 | contig 10512 bp, 9 predicted proteins | sample CryBogCBH04Jul08_FD_71207 | JGI IMG/M metagenome (GOLD analysis project Ga0007870, IMG submission 71207) | Freshwater microbial communities from Crystal Bog, Wisconsin, USA - CBH04Jul08 | ecosystem: Environmental > Aquatic > Freshwater > Lake | place: Crystal Bog, Wisconsin, USA | collected...
TGAAGGAGCAATAATATCCTGGGCTGACACAAAAATTGAATGACCGAACAGGCACACACAGCACAACAAAACAGACTTTGAAATGTTTCGGAGCAACATCTGAAAAGCATTACTATTATCTACCATAGCAAAAAATATTAAACAAAATATAATTCAACAACAAATGAGATCAATGGAAACGATTCAAATATTGCTGTTCAGACAAAAGTATTGATAAAACTATCTTCGTGAAACTCCACCAATATTACCAAATTGTTAATCGGATGAGTTTCAAGCGACTAGCTAAAACAAGTCGGAGGATATTCTACCTTTTCGGTTGTTTAAGGTCTCTAAAGGCTTGGACATAGCAGATTTTCAGGCATAGGGTCATTTTCCCACTCGTCCGCGATTGCATCGCGGATGCCCCGGCTGCGCGTTTTGAACGCGCTTGATAACAGCAAAACCTTTTTTCATGACATGACACAAAATGTACTGCCACAGTACAAAAAATGTCATACCATGGAAATTAACCTTGCCCACGAATCAGTTGCTTCTTAACTTGCATCATAATAAGCCCGGCAGGCTTCGATACCAGTAGGTGTGAGCACAACGCTCATCAGGAAACATTATAAGTTTATTCATAATAAACCATCCAATTAACCAACAAACAACCAAAACGCGATTTTTCCCGGAAAAAAGTGCCTGAAAAATAAAAATAAAGCCAAAATAAACACCGTAAATACCACAAAACCAACAACAAACATATGCCTGACGAAAAAAAATATGGTAATTTCCGTCAAAAAATTACCCGAAATTACCCAAAAATTACCTGGTTATTACCCTGAACTACCCAATATTACCTGAAAATTACCCATAAATTACCCGTTCCTCCGTTATTACAATCCAATAAATCCGAAAAATGGGAAATCCAAAAATCATTGTTACGCAATCATCTTACCAGCGTCACATCTCCCTTGCATTTGCCGGTAATGCCATACCTGTCTGTGTATTCTATCTCCCAATAGTAAGTGCCCATATCACAGGCCTGACTTTTGTAGGTACCATCCCAGCCTATGTCAAAACTCTGACCTGAATAAACCATCTGGCCCCATCTGTTGAATATCTTAAAATAATTCAACTGCTTATACCCAATTGCCAAAGGCCTGAAATAATCATTTTTACCATCACCATTGGGTGAAAAAGCGGTTGGCATAAAAAATGCGGCGTTGTCTACTACCTGCACCTTTACCGAATCTTCGCCCCTGCAGCCGTAAGCACTCACAACATTCAGGAAATATTTAAAAGTACCTGTATCTGTATAATAGCCCAGAGGACTTTGCCCCACTGTATCATTAAGGTACGCGGAAGGCGACCAGACATAGCTGATTCCTCCCTGCCCCTGTAACTGCACATGTTCCCCTTTCAGTACAATAGTATCATGTCCGGCAAACGGAGTAAAATCCTGAATGGTAATCTGCTGAATATCAGTGTCTGCGCACCTTTCGTAATTACCGGATATGAGTGTCACATTGTAAGTTCCGCCAAGAGAATAGGAATGAACAGGGTTCTGGAGTGTAGAAACGGTTCCGTCTCCAAACGCCCATGTCCAGTTTGTAAGCGGCTTGAGCGTGCTGCTCGACCGGTCAATATAGCTTATGGAGCTTCCGGGGCACTGCGCACCTGTATCAGCAAAGTTGGCAATAAAATAGGGGTAAATCTTCACATATCTCCAGATACTATCCGTGCAGGTGGAAGCGGGGTTCACCACGAGCTTCACAATATAAGTGCCTGTATCCGGATAGGTAAACGTAGGCTGAAATGCCGCCGATGTGTCGTAATCAGCAGAATTCGAGCCAAAATCCCAATGATAGGTTATTCCGCCGGTACTGGTATTTGTGAATTGAACCGAATAATTGTTGCAATCAACCAAATAGGTATTGGGCAAATCGGAATACAACGGAATATCTGCTACCACCGACTTTGTGCAGGGTGTAACCACAAACTGAAACTCCCTGAAAACCGTGTTGATCAATTTCCCATTGCGCCACTCTTTACAACAAACCGTAACAAGATACCGGCCTACCGCGGTTGGTGTTCCTGTAATGAGGCCTGTCTTCGGATCGATCTGTATGGCAGGCGAGCTTGTAATAGGATTGCCGTAAGACCAGGGGTAAACGTAAGTTACCTGAGTATAGGGTGGTGCAGACGGTATTGGCTTCACCAGCGCGCCATTGGCCCCGGTAAGCGAGGGAAAGAATGAGTAGGAGAGCGAGTCGCCATCGGCATCGGTTGCAGAATGGTCGTAAATCAGTGGATTATTGGCACAAATGATGAGGGGAGGGTAATTCTTAAAAATAGCGCTGTTGTTGTGAACGGCAAGACCGGATGGAGGAATCTTACAATAATAGGTAGACCCAGTACTTCCGGGACTCAGAATATTGGATATCTGTGCATTACGGCAGCATCTCTGGTAGGCTATAATATAGCCCATGGTGCTTGGAGGGAAGTAATAGGTTTTTACAAAAGTGGTTTTGAGCAGGCACACCGTTGGTGGATTTGAAACACACAGATTGCTGAAATTAGTTGGAATAGATATTCGGCTTCCTCCACTATTATAGTCCACACTATCGATATTAAAAATAGCGCCCGAACTATCATAGGCAGCAACGTAGGCAGGATTATCCTGCTCTATCGCAGAAGGCTGCCCATTCAGGCAATCTTCATACACAGAGATGCTCACAACATAATGATTATATACAATACCGCCACTATCCACTGTGCCGATAAATGCATAGGTAGCCTCACCACCCACAATATGCGATGCCCATGCCTCTGAAAACAGGAGCAGGCAACAAACAAAAATCAAATATTTCGCACAATCCTTCATTGGTGGTTTACAATCCCAAAACTTAAAAAAATAAATATTCGCTTAACGCTGTTTCAGGCATTCCTGATGTTTCAATCTTAATCAAGCGACCAAATCGGCCGTATAAAGATACAAAGTTAATATTTGCGACGCACAAAAATTGGACTATTTTTTTATAATTATCGCCAAAATCTACCGGTATCATAAGTCAGCCGGGCTAGCAGCAGTCATCTATTAACTAAAAGAAATAAGAATGAAACAAGATGCCAACATTTAGAAAAATGAGCACGGATCATTGCAATCAAACTCTACCCGCAATCGGTTGCCCGGCGAATTGCCGGTTTACCTGATGAGTGTGACATCTCCTTTGCATTTGCCCGTGTTGCCAAAGCGGTCAGTATACTCTATATCCCAGAAATAGGTACCCAACTCGGCAGCCTGTCCTTTGTAAGTACCGTCCCAACCATCATCGAAACTTGTGCCGGAATAAACCATTTGTCCCCATCTGTTGAATATTTTAAAATAATTAATCTGCTTATAACCAACGGCGACGGGCCGGAATATATCATTTTTCCCATCACCATTGGGCGTAAAAGCAGTAGGTATATAAAAAGCAGGATTGTTTACGACCTGTACTTTAATCGAATCTTCACCTTTGCAACCGTACTCACTGGTAACATAAACGTAGTATTCAAATGTGCCGGTATCAGGAAAATAACCTACCGGATTTTGCAAAAAGGGATTTTCGAGATATACAGACGGAGACCAGACGTAACTAATACCACCCTGACCTTCAAACTGAACGTGATCTCCCTTCAGAATTACTGTATCATCACCGGCAAAGCAAGCAAAGTCTTGGATGGTGAGCTGTTCAACTATGGTATCTTCGCAATTTTCGAAATTGCCTGATGCCAGCGTCACATTAAAAGTTCCTCCGTAGGAATAGCTGTGTGTCGGGTTCTGCAGTGTCGAAAAAGTGCCGTCGCCAAATGACCATGTCCAATTGGTAAGAGGCTTCAGGGTTGTACTTGACTGGTCGAAAAAGGCAAGCATACCACCCGGACATTGTGCACCTGTATCGTTAAAATTGGCATGAAAATAGGGATATACTTTTACGTACCGCCAGATACTATCGCTGCAGGTAGAACCAGGGTTTACCACCAAATTTACTTTATAGGTGCCTGTATCGGGATAAATAAAAGAAGGCTCAAATGCGGATGAGGTATCGCCGGGTACCCCACTCAATCCAAAATTCCAATGATAAGTAATGCCACCGGTACTCGTATTTTGAAAAAGCACCGCATAACTATTGCATTCGACTATGTACGTATTGGGTAAATTTGGCAAAAGTGGAATATCTGCAACAACCGACTTCGTGCAGGGAGTAACAACAAATTGGAATTCCCTGAAAACAATATTGATCAATTTTCCGTTGCGCCATTCCTTGCAGCATACCGACACAAGATACCTGCCCACCTGGGTAGGCGTGCCGGTAATAAGCCCGGTAGCAGGATCGATTTGCAACTGAGGCGAACTGACTATGGGATTCAGGTAAGAAGAACCACCTATATAAGTAACCTGCGCATAAGGCGGCGGAGGCGGCATTGGTTTGGTATCTGAGCCCTCAGCACCATTAAAAGATGGGAAAAATGAATAGGTCAAAGAGTCGCCGTCAGCATCCGTTGCAGAATGATCGTAGACCAATGGAGTATTCACACAAATAATTAATGGGGGATACTGTTTGAAAATGGCGCTATTGTTGTTTGCAGCAAGCCCGGATGGCGGAATTTTGCAGTAGTAAGTAGAACCAGTATTTCCGGGGTTTAATATATTCATTACCTGCTGATTACGGCAACACCTCTGATAGGCGACAATATAACCTTTGGTGCTTGGTCGGAAATAGTAATGTTTTACAAAAGTAGTTTTCAGCAAACAAACTTTCGGCGGATCGGTAACACACATATTGGAGAAATTGGTCGGAAGCTCAATCCGGCTTCCCAATGTATCGTAAAACACATTGCTTGTGTCAATCTCCAGACCTGAACTATCATAGGCGGCCAGTTTCGCAGGATCATCGGCTGCAATGGCCTGAGCAGATCCGTTGAGGCAATCTTCGTAAATAGCTATGCTAACTACATAGTGATTATAGGCTATGCCGTTGCTGTCTTTGATGCCCAAAAACTGATAGGTAGCTTCACCACCCACAATATGTGTGGCATGAGCCTGTGTGTATAGCAACAGACAACCAATAAGTAACAGATATTTCCGAAACGCTATCATTCAAGATATTACTGGCAAAAACTGAACTTCAAAAATCTACTTAAATCATCAACAAGGTTTTCAGGGGCTTCCAACATACTCATGTGGCCGCACTGCGGATACAGTGACACAAAGTTAATGTTTGATATGGAAGTAAATGGGATTATTTTTTTATAATTCAAAACATTATCTTCCATACCCATTACCCACTGAACTGGGAAACCGGCTTTTATTAGCACACCGGAATAATCTTCGCGCAACATCATGGCTTCGTAAAAATTTATCAATGATTGCGGTTCCAGCAACAGGCTGGATTGTATTTGTTTTTCGACTTTTTCGGAACAATTTCGTTTAAAGGTTCCGGAAAATAAATTGGGCACCATCTGGCGCACAAAGGGCTCTTTGCCCCCATTTCTGATGATGTCAATGGCCCGGTGCCTTATTTGCTTTCTTTCTTCGTCGTCCGGCAGCGGTGTGGAGTGTACAAGGCACAGACCTGCAACACTGATCGGAAATCGTTTCGCAAACTCGAAAGCTACATAACCGCCCATCGAATGCCCGGCTATGACGGCTTTGCCAATTTGTTCCTGATCTAAAACAGCCTTCACTCCCAGCGCCATTTCCGGTATCGTGGCAGACACGCGCAACTGGCTTTTTCCTGCACCCGGTAAATCCGGTACGATCACCGTAAACCTTTCTGCCAGACGGAGAAGCACATCGTGCCATAAACTACCGTCTGACGGAAAACCATGCAGCAATACAATGGCATCACCATACCCTGCTTTGGTGTAGTGCAGATCGGGAACAACTTTTTGCAACATTGAGAAAAGATTTAGGCTACACGAATACTTCTGAAATAAATTCCGGCATAGACAAATATCAGTGCCAGAAATAAAGGGCAAAGTTCGTAAATGGTCACCATTTGCACCTTAAAAACATGCAATATTAAGGTTACAAAAATGAGCGCTATACAAACCAATGCATATTTCCCCCTGCCTTTTGGCTTACTAAAAACCAGTAGCAGATTGGTGGGCAGCAGCCAGAGCAGATTAAAATTGTTGGCACACGTCTGATGATCGGTGCCAAACCACATGACCAGCAAAAAGCATCCCAACAGACCGGTCAAAATCAACAATAATTTGGTCATGATTTTACCCAGAATTACCAGCGGTTTTATGGTGAGTCCACATAAGGTAACAATAGCAATGGTCCAGAATACCAGCACAGGGCCATTGGTTCCTGTTGGCGGTTCCGGCGCGCCTGCTATAAGGGTAATTGGTTGTCCCGCAACCGGCTTGCCGTCCACCTGGGCTCCGGCAAGACCTTTGCTTAGAAAGTCCGGCAAAAACATAATTTCCAGATTGGTCATTTTCCGGTCTATTTTGCTGCCCAGCAGAATATTTACCCCAATTCGGGTCCAGTGCTTGTAATAAAAGTATTGATTAATAATATCTCTGAAACTTAGTCCATAAGGGGTGGGATAAGCATTTCCCCACTTAAAACTGCTGCCTATAGTGTTGGGTATAATGTCGCGGATCCGGGTAGAACAGTTGTCGAAAAAGAAATCGTATTTATAAAAACAGTTTTGTGGCAGAGTGTTGAGGTCAAGCGCATTTTTCAGCTGTAGCTTTTGCGCTACAGTCATAACGAGTTCCTGTTCAAATACATTGCGGTTATACCTCAGATATTCGTCCATAAACTCCCGAAAGGTCTCAATGCCCACGAAATAAGGCAGCTTGCCCTTCATGAAGTTGATTTCAAAGTCTTTGTCAAACCCATTGAACATGCCATAATTGTACACCAGATCCCGTTGCTCGCCGTGCGCACTGCTGTCTACGATTCGCAAAGCAGTGTGCCCAAACGTCTCCCATGCCTGATCGCCGGTGCCACAGGTGAGCAGACTAATCCTGATACGCCCTGCGGCTGTTGAATCTCCAAATCCAAACGAACAGGCTGCAATCACCAAACAGGTACAGAGCAAACAAATTTTTCTGAGCATGGCACAAAATAAGTAAACTATAAGAAGATACTATAAAGTTAACAGTAACCTGATTCAGGAAGCTGCAATATTGTCGGGCCGGGCTACTTTGTTCACCAGGTGCAACACCCATTCCATTTGTTGTTCGCGGGTCATATTACTATTGTCCAGCACAACAGCATCAGGTGCTTTTCGCAGCGGACTTTCATCCCGTGTCGAATCCAGATAATCACGCAATTCTATATTGGTCCGCACGTCATCAATGCTGGTGTGCTTGTTAGCCGCGTGCATTTCCTTGAACCGGCGCATCACGCGCACCTCCGGATCAGCCGTCATAAATATTTTCAATTCGGCATCCGGAAATACCGTTGTGCCAATGTCCCTCCCATCCATCACAATCCCTTTTTTTCTGCCCAGTCTTTTTTGTTGTGCCACTGCAAATGCCCGTACTTCACGCATGGCAGCCACCTCACTTACTTTTTCAGAAACCAGCAAATCGCGGATATATCCTTCTACATTTTCGTCATTGAGACAAATTTCCGATGTCTGTGTTGCCGGATTGTTTTCAAAAGTAAGGTGTATGTTGGCTATTGCGTCCAGCACCTGCGAATGATCTGAAAAGTTTACATTATTGCGCAAAAAATATAGTGTTATTGCGCGGTACATGGCTCCACTGTCTATGTAGTGGTAGTGCAGGTGACGGGCCAGCTCTTTGGCTATCGTACTTTTGCCGCAGGACGAATAACCGTCTATCGCTATTATGATTTTCTGAGAATGCATATAGCAAAGTTAATGAAACAGAGACTAGTTTGTTTGATTGATAAAATTTGCCAACTTTGATAAAAAAAAGTCATGAAAATTAAATTACTCATTGTAGCAGCCGGGCTTTTTGCCACAACCGGCGTTGGTGCCCAACAAAAACCGTATTCCATAGGCTACTCAATACTGAAAACAGATAATAATATGCTGAGCGATGGCGCGTTTGAAGTAATAGTAAACCCAAAATACAACAACGACAGCCTTAAGAAAGTATGCCTGAATCTGGCAAAAAAGAGTCAATCGGAATACATCTTTGTAAAATTCTGGAACAACCTGCAAGCCTATAAGGAGCACAAAGAACCAATTGCCCAGTACAAAGGCGACAAATATTCGGGTAATATTACAATGACTTACCCTGACAATACCATAGAAAACGCCTCAAAATGGCCGTTCAAAGAGACAATGGGACAGGAAGAATCTACACAAAGATAAAATGTAAATCCCGCAGCCTGTCTGATAGCTGCGGGATTTTTATTCACACAAAAAATATTGATTGTCCGGACTGCCCGGGAAATTTTACCAGCTAAAAGTAGTTGTATAGCCATTGCTCAAAGTAAGCTTAGCTTGTCCATTACCTAAGAAAGTAATATTTGCGGTCTGATTGTAAGAATTGCCGGTTGAGCTAACTATAGCCATTTGCAATGTCGCAGTACCTGAAACAATCATAAAAGTGGTGGGCGATATAGTAATGTTGCTAGCAGAATAAGTCATATTAATATAACTTGTTTGAGTTTTGGGGTCTGAAATACTAATTGTGTCTTTGGCAGTGCTCGTCTCATTAACAACTAAATTTGTAGCAGTTCCGTTTAAACCCGAAATCGAAAAATGGGTGTTTGTTGCCAAACCAAAATAAACACTAGTGTCCACTCCGCCTTGTATTTTCATATCAACAAACCCGCTCAAGCCCATGTCAACTCTCGAAACGACTGTTCCCGTGCAAAAGGCAGTATCGGTAGTGGTCATTCTGTAGTTGGTAAACATACCTCCCAAACTACTGGTGTCTCCGTAGGTTGTGTCAGATACCTGACCGCAATTCATCGTGGCATTTGCCACAAGCTGTGCATTCGATTCCGTTTGAGGAGCTAAACCACCACCACTGGCGGATACAAAATTCTGGATGGCTGTGGCAACAGTTGCTGAAGCAACAGTATCTGCCGCAGGTTTCGTGTTGTTGTTGCTGCTTTTCGAGCAACCATTGTTCAGGGTCATCACAGCAGCGCCGGATGCAAGCACGAGCAGGTAGCCAAAGCCCCTGACATTGCGAAATAATTTGTTCATTTTGTTGATTTTTGTTTTCAAATGCGAAGTAAATACGCTTTTTTGAATATTAATAATTTTTTGGAAGATTTTTTTATTAAGAATGAGCTTTTTTGGACTATCCCGACCTGTCGCGCCGAACCAAACAGTGCTGCAAACAAATAATGGCGCAACCAAGAATAAGCACTCCAACAATAAACGTATTGCCGATAAAGCTTTTATTTTTAATTCACACGTTTTACCTTCGCCTTAAAAAATTGCCTTTTATGCAATACACTGATCAAGCAACATCTTCCCCCTAATAAATAAACTCAAGAATTAATACAATAAAAACATACAAAATTGCATGAAACACATTTTTATTATCATCACTATGCTCATTGCCTGCCGTGCCTCAGCCCAGAATGCTAGTGACAATGACAAAATAAAAAACCAAAAGAAAGAGGTAAAAAAAAGGCGAGGACATAATAGGACAACCGAACTAAAATATTTGAAATTGGGAATTGGCGAAGGTTTACCTGTAGGAAGCTTCGGCAGTATGGAGGCGACCAATATGTATGCCGGTCATGCAAACTCCGGGATAAACGGTTTTGTAGCGTGTGATTATTTGATCTGGATGTCGAATCTGGGCTATTGCCTGAAACTGAACGTCTACAGCAACTCACTGAACACTGGCGCCTTACCGGGGATAGCTTATGTAAAAGCGGCCTCCAATGCTCCATATCGCGCGCTTTGTGCTATGGCTGGTTTTTTATATAATATTCCTGTGGACAAAAAAACATCTTTCCAACTGAAACCAGAATTCGGTATAGCGATTTGCACCAACCCCGAAATTTCTGAGGATGGGGTAGAATTAAAAAAACCGGGACTCGGAATTGCACCTGTTGTTGGTTTCGACGCAGCATGCACCTATTTAATATCGTCGCATTTTGTTGGGTCTGTTTCGTTGAGCTATGCGTACACAAAAACAAATTACAATTGCGATGGTAATTATCCCCCAACCGGTTCTATTTCTTCGTTTAACGTGCAGCAACCTATCGCGATCGTCAACTTATCATTTAGTTTTGGATGGCGATATTTTTAAAGGTCTTTTTTCTGCCGGTTCAGTCAATTTTTGAGAAACACTGGTCCGGATTTTAAACTGGGACGCCACGGTCGCTCAATTGAAAAACGCCTGTTTCAAACCCATTTTTTCTCATAATGTTACCAAAATAAACATTCAATGAAAAAAGCAGCCCCCCAAACCCTACTCCTTCACCATTTTCTTCACCACTCTACCACCCGACTCCCTGCCGGTCATTTCCACAAAATATATGCCGGCGGGCAATTTTGAAACATCTATCACGATAGTATC
>Ga0007870_1000632_pt1 | contig 10458 bp, 2 predicted proteins | sample CryBogCBH04Jul08_FD_71207 | JGI IMG/M metagenome (GOLD analysis project Ga0007870, IMG submission 71207) | Freshwater microbial communities from Crystal Bog, Wisconsin, USA - CBH04Jul08 | ecosystem: Environmental > Aquatic > Freshwater > Lake | place: Crystal Bog, Wisconsin, USA | collected...
AACAGAAGAAAGCGAACTGGTATTTGCGCTCAGAAACATCAATGTCTATTATTTAGTCCCCATTTTTATCATCGGGTTCCTTTCTCATTTCGTCAGGGCATTGCGCTGGAGGCTATTACTGCATACCATAGATGTTAATCCATCTGTTACCAATACCGCTTTTGCTGTTTTTATCGGCTATTTCGTTAACCTCGGTATACCAAGAGCTGGTGAGGTGGCTAAGTGCACGGTGCTGGCACGTTATGAAAAAGTGCCTCCTCACAAAATGGTGGGCACCATTCTTGCCGAACGTGCCTTCGATATTTTATGCCTTATTCTTTTGTGGGTGCTTGCCGTTATCCTTCAGGCATCGGTGATAAGCGATTATGCCGTTACTTTTTCGCAAAGAGCCCATACCTATTTCATGAAACACGAAACAGGGTTTATTATTGGCCTGGCAGCGGTTTCTGTGGCAATTGTAGCGCTTATACTGGTGTATCGTCGCCATAAAGAAAATAAGATAGGCCTGTTTATCAAAGAAATGAGCCTTGGGGTCTCGTCTATTCTGCGTATGAAAAAACGCTGGGCATTTCTGGGCTTTACGGTTTTGATGTGGTTTTTGTATGGCTCCCAGATTTATCTGGGTTTCAAAGGGCTACCGGCATTGGATGCTTACCAGCTTACAGGGCTGGCGGCTCTGGTTGTGCTGGTTTATGGCAGTATCGGGATGATAATAACCCCTGGTGGAATTGGCATGTATACCCTGCTGGTAGCCGAAATATTGACAGCCTATCATGTTAAGGACGTGCCGGCGCAAGCATTTGGCTGGATTGCCTGGGCAGTGCAGACCGTCACCATCATCATCGGCGGTATTATTTCACTGGCATTTATTCACCTTTATAACAGCAGGCGAAATGGAAAAACTACATTGGATACAGAGCAAAATTTTAGACCGTAATCAGCTACAGTTTGAATGTAATGTGTGGCGGGCAATGCAAAAGAAAATAGTATTTACCAACGGATGTTTTGATATTCTGCACCGCGGACACCTGGACCTGATAGCAAGAGCCGCAGGACTGGGCAATATCCTGATAATGGGTGTGAATACTGATGCTTCTGTGAAACGTCTTAAAGGCCCCGAAAGACCGATGAACAATGAACAGGACAGAATGTTTCAGCTAGCCTCTCTGCTTTGTGTAGATGCTGTATGCCTTTTTGATGAAGACACCCCTCTGGAATTGATTAAAACAATAAAGCCCGACGTGCTGGTAAAAGGCGGCGATTATTCTTTTGAAACCATTGTAGGCGCCGATTTTGTGACTTCCTGCGGCGGCTCGGTGGAGGTGATCCCTTTTGTAACGGGATATTCCACTACATCACTCATCCAGAAAATAAGGAGCAATTAGCATTGTCGAAGACATCAGCCCATTTGTCCCCCTTTAGGTAATGGCACTAACTTAACAAATTTATTAGCCCTGTAAGGGCGGCATATGTCAGCGATGGGCATCGCCCATCGGGGAGAATTGAATGAGATGTCAGCCCTGGCAGGGCGGAATTATTTTACTACATTAGCGTCATCTCCCCTTCAGGGCATAGGGTAAAAATCGAGAGCCAATATTCCGATTAACTTTCCCAAACCCTACCACAACACCAGCTTTCCATAATAAACCGCGCCATCCGCAAATACCTGAATCAGGTAACTACCGGCCGATCTGCCGCTTATATCAGCAATTATTTTGTCTGTATTCTCATATCTGGCTTCAAAAACGGTCTGCCCCGGCATATCTTTGATAACCACGCTGATTTCCTTTGCCACAACGGGCAACTTAACCTCATACCGTCCCGTACCCGGATTGGGGAAAATATCTATTCCGCCATTTGCATTCCCCTGTACTCCCGGTACAAGATTTATGGAATCACAACCCCAGTCAGTAAATACATGTATGGTAAACCTTCCGGACATAGTGCCACAGCTATTCGAATAGGTATATACCAATGTATCAATACCAGCCTCGATACCCGTAACTACGTTTTCTGAACTAATATGTGCCTTACCGTTTAAAGCTGTAACGATACCACCGGCAGGGGTAATTTCAAGCGTATCCTGACCGCCTATACATACAAAAGTACTCCCTGCAAATGTTACCGGTGCAGCGGAGTCAACTATTATTAATTTCATAGAAGTATCGGCGCCACAAAAGTTTGTACTGATGTGCATAATCGTAGTGCTTCCTGACAGACCTGCTATAAATACCCCTCCGGACGAAATAGTGTCTGCTGAATTGGTTACCAGCCATGCTCCACCTGCAACCGTATCATTAAAAGTGGCAAGGTTGCCACGACATACAGACGACGGGCCCGTAATTATATTCCCGGACGGCACTGTAAACACCCTTACTTCTTTTCGAACTTCAACCACTGAATGGCAGCTATTGATGTAGGAATAAATCACGGTATCGGTGCCGGGCCATTCCGAATACACAACCCCGTCGTAAACAGTGCCGCCTCCTGTTATGCTCCATCTTCCGCCTGTCGTGCTATCGCTCAGGGTGATGCTTGATCCTGCGCACAAAGTATCCCTACCCGAAATGGGCGTTGCGGCTGGGAAGGGCGCAACAGTTATTACTGCTATCGCTGAGTCATCACCGCAATAATGACGGGTAACATAATACACGGTATCTACGCCTACAGCGATCCCGTCTAAACTGGCAGACTCACCCGAAGAAATAACAGTGGCTGTCGGGTTTGCAGCCCTCCATTCGCCACCTGCTGAGGAATCCGCCAGTGTAATACTACCTCCGTCACAAACTGTTGCAGGCCCGATGACAGGTGCAATACTGGTAGTTGGCAGGCAGTTCAATACATGAGAGGTTGTGGTCGACCCGCAATAGTTATGCACTTCATATTTCACTGTATCATACCCTGGCGAGACATAGGCCACGGTACCGGTGGGTGTAATCGTAGCATGGCTGCCTGCTAAAGACCAATTGCCTCCGGACACCGTTTCCGTAAAGGCTGCCATCGCTCCGGGACACATTGAGTCTGCACCAATAATTACGCCGCTTTCCGGCAAGCCTTCAATTATCATTCGTAATCCTGACATTGCAGCGCCACATACATTAGCTTGAGAATAAATAACTGAATCCTCACCGGTAGCCAGTGCCGAGACTGCATACATCCCTTCGGGTGTTATTGTGCCTGCGCCGGATGTATTGGTCAGCGACCAAACGCCGCCGGATGTACTCGCCATAAAAGTTGCTGTACTGCCCAGACAAAGGGTATCCGGTCCGGATATGTTCAAAACGGGCAGCGTGTCCACAAAAATCGATAAAGTATCAGTAGCCGCCGCGCCGCAGGCTTCCATCTTGCTGTAGACAATAGAAGTCGTCCCCGCTGACAATGCATGAACCACGCCACCAGAAACTGAAACTACGCCGGTATCTTCTGAAATCCACGTTCCGCCACTTGCCGAAGCTGAGTAGGTTGTGCTTGTTCCCCGGCACAGGCTATCTGTTCCGCTTATGGACACAGGCGTCAATACGCCTACTGTTACAGCTTTGCATGCAGATGCAGCTACGCCACAAACACCAATACCCGTATAACAAACTGTATCTACACCTGAAGCAACAGCCGTGATTAAACCGGAACTATCGATGGTAGCAAGTGAAACAGAGGAAGATGTCCATGTGCCACCCGCTGTCGTGTCAGTCATGGTATCAGAGTAACCCAGGCAAAGGGCGGAAACACCGATTATTGGCGACATAAAAGATTCAGGCAGGACATTGACAATATGGTAGTAACCGTAGATACACCCGCTTGCAAATGAATAAATAGCAGTATCTCGACCGGAAGTAACACCTGTTACAGTAAGCCTGCTTCCAACCGTATCCGATGTCAGGTGATTATTGGTCACGGACCAAACTCCAACCGTTGAAGTTGGGTTGACTGTGATACTTGCACCCATACAAATAGAAGAAGTATCTGCGATGATGTATCCCACCGGCGCAGTTACTGTGATTGTTTTTTCCGCGGTAAGCGTTTCACAGCCCGTATAGCTATAGTAAATAGTTACAATCCCTGGCGATATACCGTAAACAATACCTGAAAATACCTCTGCTATACCGGCATAGGATGAGCTCCAGTATCCACCGGGCAATGTATCAGACAGGCTAATAGTTTCTCCATAACACATCACAGAATCTCCACAAATGGGCGGAATAGTGGACCCCGTGGGCATTTTAAGGATATGGATGTATTCGTCCGTTCCGCAGAAGGTTGCGAAGTTATAGACAGCGGTGTCGCGGCCGGGCGAAACACCCAATACATTACGGCCGCCGCTGCCTGCGGTCGCAAATTCCGCATGTCCATTGGCCATGGTCCAGCTACCTCCTGCAAAAGGCACAGTCAGAGACAGGGTTGACCCTTCACATAAATTCGTGGAATCTATGGAAAGGCTCGGCAATGGGAAAACCGTAACAACCGCAGTTGCCGACGCATGGCCACAAGCATTGCTTACGCTGTAGGTTACGGTAGTAGTGCCGGGGCTTGACCCAACAATGGTGCCACCCGAAACAAAGGACATCGAAGACCCCGAACCGGACCAGATACCGCCCCCTACCGAAGAAGTGAGCAACCCGAATGAACCGGAGCATAATGCAAGACTACCCGAGATGATGCCGGCATCGGGAGATGATGAAGAAAACCGGAAAAAGTACTTATCTGTTATTGTTCCGCAAAAACCTTCCAGGGAATAGTACAACGTATCTGTCCCGCTACTCGCAGCCGACAAATGCACGCTATCGCCGGAGGCAGAAGCGGTAGCCCTGCCAAAAGCTGTGGTCCACGAACCGCCGGAAAAAGGATCCACTAGAGATATAGAAGCGCCGGGGCACAGGTCAAAAGAATCGAGCACAGAAGAAGAAGTGGGTATGGGGTAAACCGTAAGTTGAAAAGTGGCGATGTTGGTATCGCAGCTATAAACAGAATACGTAATCTGCGCCACGCCCGGCGAAACAGCGGTAACAACACCCGAACCGGAAATTGAAGCAACAGAAGGGCTGCCACTGGACCAATGCCCATCCGTAGCCAGATCGGCCAAAGTTTCCGTTGAGCCCATACAAAGCTCGGGGGTACCAGTAATCGTGCCTGCTGAAACAGGGCCGGAGACATTGACCACGTGTTTGTAAACCGTTGTGCCGCACATACCGGAGACCGTATAATATACGGTGTCTGTGCCGGGATAAAGCCCGGAAACAAATTCAGTATCTGACCCGGATGACAGCGCGACGGCTGAGCCGGATGAAGACCACGATCCGCCCCCGGCTGGAATGGCATAGGCTATGCTCCTGCCCACACAAAGCCTTATAGAATCCAGACCATTCAAAGTTGAAGTAGGATAAACGGTCACCGGCTTGGTCAGCACAATGGTGTCGCAGGTATTACTGGCAGCGTAGGTAATCACCGAAGTTCCGAAAGCCAGACCATAAACCACACCACCCGCGTTTACACTGGCTACTGCTGGTCGGCTGCTACTCCAAACACCACTCAGCGGATCGGCAGATAACGATATGGAATCGCCGATACACAAAACAGAATCGCCGGAAATTGGGGTAGCAGGCAGGTAAACATCAATGAGCAATATATGCCGGTTTTCATAGGTTCCGCAACTGCTAGTGATGGTATAATTAATCGTATCCCTCGGCTCTGTGAGCGCTTCCACACGGGCATAAAACACACTCGAACTCACATATGAATAAAGAACAATGGCATTGGTATCGATACTGCTCCAAATCCCTCCAAGATAGTGCGCAGAAAATACTGTACTTGTGCCTTCGCAAATATGCATCGAGTCCGTAATCAATTCTGCCGGTGGTTCCACAGTCACGCCTTTTTTCGTAGTCACATAACAATGACCGGAAGTAAGTGCTGTATAGCTAATGGTATCTATACCTGGTGTCCACGGATAATAGATACTATCATACATTGTACCATAACCACTTTCCAGATTCCAGTATCCGCCGGCAATCGTATCGGTATAGGTAGCTTCACTGCCAAAACAAATAGTTGAGGGCCCTACGATGCGCATGGATTCAGAAATCGGCCCAGTCTCAGGAAAAACAATAACACTCTTTGTTGCGGTAGCCGGACAATAGCCTGTATAATTTACCGTATAAATAATTTCTGCAAGTCCGGGTGCGTAATAAGCATAAAAGATACTATCAAGCATATAACCGGTGTAACTGGTACCGGTAACACTCCAGTACCCGCCGGCAGTGGCATCTGTATAAGTAGCTGTGCCGCCCCAGCAAATACTGGATGGCCCCCCGATAGGGCTGATAGCCGTATCCGGAATTATCGAAACGATATAATACCTTACACTGAATCCACATACATCGCTATGAACAAGAGTAATCGTATCCACGCCAGCAGAAACCCCGGTTACTAACTCACTGTCACGGAGTGTCGTCAATGACATTATCGAAGCATGACTGTTGTAGTTATGCCAGATGCCAGCTGCATTGGTATCCGAAATGATCAGTACCGAACCCACACACAAATTAAAGTAAGAAAATGTATTGCCAGATGCCGGATAGACTGTTATTTGTCTTTCTGCACTAAAAGTGCCACAGGCATTCGAAACAGTGTAGGTAAGGGTATCGGCACCTGACGCCGAACTTGAAAAATACAATCCGCTCGATGTGCTAAAATATTCCGGATATGCAATTGAATAGTTTGAACTGGTCCAGTGTCCTCCACTCACGGATTCCAGGATACCACTATGCTCCCCGAAACCACAAAAAACCGAATCACCGGATATTGCAGATGTAGTTGCGGGAGCGTCTACCTCCAAAGCATGGCTGTACACACAACCGGTTGGAAAGGTATAATTGATAAATACATCTCCCGCCCCGGATGGCGTATAAACACCGGCCGTGGAAATACTGCCGGGTCCGGTAACGGACCAGGTACCACCTGTGGATCCTTCAGAAAAGGATGCCGTTGACGTACTGCACAGATAATCGTCCCCGAAAATAGGATCGGGCGATGGAAAAACAGTAACCGCACGGGTAACCTGACCACAACCATTGTTGTAAGTGATTATCGCCGTGCCTGCGCCCACCGCCACCATCTCATTGCTCACCACTGCAGTATTGCTGCTTATCCACACCCCGTGCGCAACACTATCCGTCAGGTTCAGGTATTCTCCGGCGCAAAAGGTGTGATTACCCAATATGGGAGCCGGGCTTACTGTCGACACAAAAATAGGTGCAGTATTGTAGCAACCGGTTGGCAGGGCATAATAGATCATATCCCAGACATCATGAACTGCGCTCACTACACCTGCCGATGTGATGGATACATTGCCATAAGAAGTGCTCCATGTGCCGCCGGGTGTGGCATCGGTGGCAGTGATCGTACTGCCGGCACAAATATCATAAGGCACATCGGGTGCATCAGGCTGTGGATTGATGGTCACGGTGCGCGAAACCGTAGCACAGCCGCTATTGTAAGTGAACGTGACAATACCCGCCGTAACATTGCTGCAGGAATAATAATTCTCAAACGGATCTGTGGCAGCAACGCTGGCAACACTAATATCAGTAGTAGTAACCACGGGATTAGAACAACTCAGATTCCACATATAATACCAATATCCGGAATACAACCAATAATAGGAATAATAATCATATAAATTACGCAAGCGGTTGGAATCTACGACTACCAAACCAAAATCGGAGCCGGGGCAACCTATAGAGTCGCTCAGGATAGAAACATTGGAAGAAACCACATTTACGGATAATGTTGCCGAGCAGCCACCTTTCGTATAAATGATCTTATCGATCGCAGTTCCCGAATAATCCAGAGTATGGATGTTTCCAACCGAATCTATCTCAACATGCCCTCCCGATGCAGACCATGTACCGCCGGTTGTTGTTTCATATGCCAGATAGGTAGCTCCGCTGCACAATGCATTGCAATATGAAAAATTATATGGATCGAATAATTCATACATGCCAACTATCCCTATAGCACCGGGCATAGCATTTACTATAATTGAATTGGAAGCCGTTCCACAGGAATTAGTAGTCGTAATGACAGATACGCCAGTGTCATACGCATATCCGTAAAAATCGTGGGGGTCGATATAAATTGCATAAGGATTGCTGTTGGTCCAGGTTTGATCAACTCCGCCTAATAAAAAACCATAACTACCGGAACAAACCAGAGTATCTGCAGGTAACAGGTCGATCAACCCCACCTGAACCTGCTTTCTCGCACTACAACCTGCCTCTGAAAACACGATGGTATCCAACCCGGTTGTAATTCCGGTTACAATACCGCTGTCTGAAACGGTTAAATGCGTGCCCGCAGCACTCCAGACACCTCCCGGCATCGAAGCTGAAAGCATGATGGTATCACCAATGCAAACCAGCGAACTACCCGATATAACAGGCGCAGAAAATGTTATAGTTTTGGTCGTCCACGTACATGCGCCCCAAAATTCCAGTACTTCAACACCCGGAGAATAACTTCTAACCATTACCGTATCTGTACCACCAACGCCACCATACCAGGTATCATAACTGGCATCCCAGATAACCGGAGTGGACAGATACAAGGCATGCTCACTACCGTCTGCGCACAATACAGAAACACCAAGAATTGTTTCATGCATAATTACCGATATACGTACAGTGTCGAACAATGTTTCCACTCCGTCAGATACGGCGATGATAAGCGTATCGATTCCTGAAAAACCGGAATCAGGAGTATAAGTGATCCCGGAAGGGGTAAGCAGGCCGGATGTCACGGCTAAGTAATCCGAGCAAACCAGCACACCATGGGCTGGCGGCGTGGCTACTGTCCAGTGCACAAAAGTGCCCGCTGAATCATAAACAGAAAGATACCCGCTCAGGTTGATCACATCATAGCTGCAGGCACTTAGGTCATGACTATTGCCGTAATAACTAACCAGCTCAGCACCATGAGTTGATATTTTAAGCAACAAATTCCATACAGTATCCAGATAATATAAATTACCCGCACCATCACTCTGCAAACTGCCGCCGGGACTAACAACAGTCTGATCAATCGGGTATTCGGGAGACACAAGACTGTAGTATCCCCATCCCCAAAACCAATAATGATTCATTCTTGCCACTGTTGTAATTGTGCCAATTGCATCAGTTTTTCGAAGACTTGCGTAATCAGCCAAAATACTGTCTGTAATTTGCATTAAATAAAGGTTGCCGGACCGATCAACCGAAATCGTCCCGGACGAAACGGAAGCAGATGTTGCCGGTCCGCCATCGCCTGCGTAACCGGGCAGGCCATTTCCCGCCACAGACCTGATCATCCCGTCTGTGCTTATTTTGCGTATGTTGGCGCCTACATTCATATAGATATTTCCTGCTGTATCCACAGTCATATTGCCGGTTATCTGCAGGTCGGCAGCCGTTGCAGGCCCGCCGTCGCCGGTATAACCATAAATACCGGTTCCGGCTATCGTGCGTATTATGCCATTGGTATCCACTTTTCTGATCCGGCTATCGCCGGTCTGGGCTATATACACGTTCCCCCATTTATCGCAGGCTATAGCGGTTGGGTTATTGAGCAGCGCAGTTGTAGCCTCAACGCCATCTATGGCATAAATAGAAGAACCGCCTCCCGCAAAAGTGGTGATTATGCCGTTGGTATCCACCTTTCTCACCCTCAGATTGCCATAGTCCAGCAGGTACACATTTCCCTTGTTGTCTGCCGCCATACTGGTGATTTCCCCTAAAGTTGCGGCTGTAGCAGGCCCACCATCACCGCCAAAAACAACCCAGCCGTCACCCGCAAACAACTCCCAGGGATTTAAATCATTTGTTCCATTCCACTTGTACACATAGCAGCTTGTTACAAATCCACTTGGCGTTGTACTGCCTGCCACAAAAATCCCGCCCTTACTATCTAACGCAAAAGCAGTTGGATTAATATAATCGTAGTAAACAGATGGAAAAGCCATTATGTATTGTGAGAAAGCTTTTTGGGCAAAAGCCATAACAAAGACCAGAATAGCCAAACCACGGTAAATAGAGCTATATTTCATAAAGCGATGATAATTTTATTTTCATAAATTCAACTCTACAACCTCAATCCAATACAGATGGTAAATTTAATTTTCTTTTTTGAATTTTCACAATTTTTCTCCAAAAAAATTTAACAATTTCACTCGCCCTCTTATCGTCCGCGATTGCATCGCGGATCCGCCGGCTTCGCGTTTATAACGCGATTAAGCCTCGTGCCCCACTAGCGCAAGAGTTAGCATAGCGTTCTTGTGCCTACCAAAATGAACGGGTCTCTGACCCGGCGAAACCCTGGACCTGCCGTTCGGGATTTTCAATCCCGAACCAAATGGGCGGGGGTTTGAACCCCCAAACTCCCTGTGAGAATAACACGTGGTCCAATGCAGCTCAGTGTAGTATTTTACTACGT
>Ga0007870_1000634_pt1 | contig 10433 bp, 12 predicted proteins | sample CryBogCBH04Jul08_FD_71207 | JGI IMG/M metagenome (GOLD analysis project Ga0007870, IMG submission 71207) | Freshwater microbial communities from Crystal Bog, Wisconsin, USA - CBH04Jul08 | ecosystem: Environmental > Aquatic > Freshwater > Lake | place: Crystal Bog, Wisconsin, USA | collected...
CTCAGTTTCATATTGCCCTCCTATCATCGCTACAGCTTCCGCAAGCATGTCTGGGGTATAGTTATCCAGCATAATCCGGTGCACACCGCCTGTGTTCAGCACTTGCTTCACTTCTTCGAGATTCCGGGTTTCAACTTCAATTTTCAGATCAAGATGCTGATTTTCAAGCCAGGCTCTCGTCTTTATTATCGCTTTTTCTATACCTCCACAATAATCTATATGATTGTCTTTCAGCATCACCATATCATACAGACCCATTCTGTGGTTCACACCGCCGCCTATTCTCACGGCTTCCTTTTCATATTCACGAAACAATGGTGTTGTTTTGCGCGTGTCCAGTATTTTGGCCGGATAATTACTTATTTTGTCCACATATGTGCGGGTAAGTGTAGCAATGCCACTCATGCGCTGCATACAATTGAGCACCAGTCTTTCTACTTTCAGTATGGTGTGCACATGACCCTCAACTTCAAACGCCAGATCGCCATTGGCAACCCGGTCTCCATCAGTCAGATAGCTTTTTATTACAATCGCCGGTTCTACATACTTGAATATCTGTTCGGCCAGCGCTATCCCGGCTATGATGCCGTCTTCTTTCACTTTGAGTGTTGCACCGCCTGTTTCATAAATAGGTATACACGCCAGTGTAGAATAGTCTCCGGAACCAATGTCTTCAAAAAGTGCGTCATGGATAAATTGCAACATATTTGATCGCTTCTTAATTTTATGGAAACAAAGTTAATGAAAATGCCTTTTTTAGAGAATGAATACTTTTTGAAAGACAATCTGCCAAATTTTAAAGCTTTAAACTACCGTTTCGTTCGTGCATCAAGTTTATGCAATAAGAATATTAAATGAGTCGATTATGCCCATAAAAAAATATTAGCCGGTGGTTTACCGGCTAATATTTTCAAAATATCATAACTATTTAACCTTTGCTACGAGATTCTTAAATGTTTCAGGCTCATTCATTGCGAGATCAGCCAGAACTTTACGGTTCAGGTTGATACCATTTTTCGCGAGTCTGTCTATAAAGGTAGAATAATTCATACCCTCTTCGCGAACTGCTGCATTGATGCGCACAATCCAAATGGCGCGATAATCGCGTTTTTTGTTTTTACGACCTACAAATTTGTATGTAAGGCCTTTCTCCATAACGTTCTTGGCAACGGTATAGACATTTTTACGTTTGCCATAAAAACCTTTGGCACCTTTTAATATTTTTTTCCTCCTGGCGCGTGACGCAACCGCATTTACCGAACGTGGCATTTCTTAAGCTTTTTCTTTAAATGGACACGGATCTTTACTTTCCAAAGTCCCTATTAATAAAAATATTTTCCTTATTTACGATCCCTAAATTACATACAAAGCAGACGCTTCACTATAGGTTCGTTTGTTTTATGAACCATACCGGTAATGCGTAAATTTCTTTTACGGGATTTGGATTTTTTAGTCAACAAGTGACTTTTGAAAGCCTTATACCTGCGTATTTTTCCAGAACCAGTTACACTAAATGTCTTTTTTGCACGTGAGTGCGTCTTCATCTTTGGCATGTACTTTATTTTTTTGGGACTGCAAAGGTATTAAAAAATCAAATAGAAAAATACTGTTGAAAAAATATTTTTTGCCCGATATTTTCAGACCTGCAAAATGCACCCATCAACCTACTTTTTTGTAATAGCAAAAATTAAAAACGACAACACTACAGCCATACCTATCATAACAATGTATACAACTACAGATTTGGGATTGGCAAAATTGATGGTCCATCCAATTCCTATCCTTTTCCGCGGAAATATCCTTTTGTCTTTTGGATTGTAATAAAAAATCCCTGCTCTCCAGTTGGCAGGGTCATCGTGCCATTCCTGATATTGCTCCTTTTCACTTTTTAAATCATTTGTCATAAAACGATTTTTTAATTACAAAAAACTGTCCTGCATTCAAAAGATTAAAGCCTTATCACTTCCTTGCAAAAATACCTTATTTCTGGAAAAAGTGCCTGAATATATCCAATCCATTTGCATAGACCATCAAGGCAAGCAATATTACCAAACCAACAGATGTAGTCCACTCCATCACTTTATCACTCACTTTTTTGCGCGTAATCAACTCGAACAAAAGGAACATCACATAACCACCATCCAATCCGGGTATCGGCAACAAATTCATAAATGCCAGTATGATAGACAGAAAAGCGGTAAACATCAGAAAATCGTGCAAATCGAATACCGGCGAAAACATGCTGGCTATGGTGCCAAAGCCTCCCAGGCTTTCCTGAATCTTCACTTCTTTAGACCTGAAAAGTTTCATCTGGTTTATGTAAAACAAGAATCTATCGTAGGTATACGTAAAGCCTTTTACGATTGCGGTAGCCGGATTGTATTTTATAGTATCAAATTTAAAATAGCGCTCAGGTTCCATTGTACCATAGGTAAGAAATCCTACAATACTGTCTTTTGGCACTACCATTGTAACAGAGTCAAGCTGGCCGCCTCTGTAAAAATTTATTTGCATCGGCATCCCATAATTCGCTCTTTTCAATACATTAAATTGATCAAGGAACAAGGCCGGCGACCCATTCACCGACACAATACTATCGTTCTTCCTCAAATATTTGGAGGCAAGAGAATTCGGCGCAAAGGTATCTACAACCGTAGGCGACCTGGGAACAATCACTGACCCTCTGCCGCTTTTTGCAATTTTCCCAACAATGCCATCAGGGATGTGTATTACCAAATCTTTGCCGTCGCGCACCAATCCTATTGTGCCCCCTTCTTTATGCAGCAGGATTTTAACAATAATGTCGTTGAATTTCACCACAGGCTCGTCGTCCACTGTTTTTATCATATCCCCGCTTTGCAAACCAATGCTTTGCCCAATACTATCTACTGCAATGCCGTATTTCATATTTTCGGTACGCAGGTATCGCTCTCCCCATATACCAAACGTAAACATATATATCACAATGGCTGTAATCACGTTGAATATGATGCCGCCAAGCATAATCAGCAAGCGCTGACCGGCATTTTTTGAGCGGTATTCCCAGGGTTGCGGAGGCTTGGCTAGAGCCTCTTTATCCATGCTTTCATCTATCATTCCGGCTATTTTCACATATCCCCCCAGAGGGAACCAACCGATACCGTATTCAGTGTCGCCTACTTGCTTTTTAAACAAGGAAAAATTCAGGAGTCCTCCAAAAGGAAAAAGAAAATCGAAAAATAAATAAAATTTCTCAACCCTTGTTTTAGTCAGTTTGGCGCACAAAAAGTGGCCTCCTTCGTGCAGGGCGATGAGTACAGAAAGAGCTGCAAACAACTGAATCCATTGAGACGCATTATTGGAAATCAAAAAAAGAGAATGATGCATGAACGTTTAATAAATAATTATACTTTGTGATAAAAAATGATTAATAAATAGATAGCTGGCTTTTTTTCAAAAATTCTGTGGTGTATTTGCGGGCTTCCTGATCAGAATGGTAGTAATCTTCAAACGTTGGGTGTTCAATAAATGGAATGCTGTTCATTGTTTTTTCAATCATTTCACTCATTTCCAAAAACCCTACCTTATTGTTGAGGAAAGCAGCTACCACCATTTCATTGGCCGCGTTAAGAACACATGGCGCATTCCCGCCTTTGAACAAAGCTTCCCTGGCAAGTGCAAGGTTACGAAAAGTCTTGTAATCGGGCAATTCAAAAGTCAATTTTGAGATTTCTTTAAAATCCAATCTCTTATATTTATTTTCTATCCTTTGAGGAAAACCTAGAGCAAATTGAATCGGAAGCTTCATATCAGGCAGCCCCATTTGTGCTTTTACGGAGCCATCCACAAATTGCACCATAGAATGAATGATGGACTGCGCATGAACCACAACTTCAATCTGCTCGTTTTTTAGTCCGAATAGCCATTTCGCCTCTATCATCTCGAGCCCTTTGTTCATCAAAGTAGCGCTGTCTATCGAAATTTTTGCGCCCATTGACCAGTTGGGATGTTGCAAGGCATGAGATGCTTTTACATTAACAAGGTAGTTGGGCTTTCTACCCAGAAATGGTCCGCCGGACGCAGTAAGTATTACCGTTTCCACTTTCGATACGTCTTCACCCAAAAGGCATTGAAACACTGCAGAATGTTCACTATCCACCGGTATAATCCTCGCTCTGTAATGATTGGCCATTTGCATCACCAGTTCGCCGGCTACAACCAGTGTTTCTTTGTTAGCCAGAGCTATACATTTACCGGCCTGGATCGCTGCAAGTGTGGACCTGAGACCGGCAAATCCCAATATTGCTCCCAAAACCACATCAATGGCATCCCATTGTACCACATCAACAAGCGCATCCTGCCCTGCAAAAACTTTGATTTGGTTCAGAATCAGCGCATCGCGTACTTCTGTATATTTGGTCTCATCGGTAACAACTACTACATTAGGCTTATACTTTTTAGCCTGCTCTATTAATAATGCAGTATTGCTGTGGGCGCTGAGCGCTTCTACTTCAAACAGTTCGGGATGCGCGCTGACGACCTCCAAAGCCTGTCTGCCGATGGAACCGGTTGAACCCAGAATTGCGAGTCGTTTCATTCGGTATTTTGCTTTCGTTTTTTGAGTAAGTCGGCAAAGTTATTGAAAATGCATCTTAATAAATTTTTGACCGAAATAAATAACATTATTCTTATTTAATTCCTGATTTCTTAATGGCTTCCTGATAAATTTTCTTTATGCTGTTTTTTTCTTCATTGTCTGCCAGGGTTTTCAATGCTGGTACTAGTTCTTTGTTGATTTCGGTCTTCAGCAAAACTATTTTCAGCAGCGCAGTTGCTGCGCTCCAGCGTACCACAGTTCCTTCATCAGTAGTATTTACCAATAGGTGATTAGCAACCTTTTCTATTTTATCCGGGAATAAATGTATGCAATTGGCCACTACCCTCCCCGACTCCATCTTTACACGCGGCGCTACTGATGCAAGGCTTTCAATCACAAAATCAAAGCACTCATTTTCAATAAGTTGCGGCATTTCTTTGCTAACATGCTCCATGGCTTCAATACAGCTTCCTTTTATTGCATCCTTTGCAGTCTTCGCAAATTGCGCCAGTTCATTGCCGGATAATTCCTTGTTTTTCAGAAGTACGGCCAGCAAACCAATTTTTTCCTGCGGCTTAGTAGCCTTGTCCTTAAAAAAAATAGCTAAATCCATAATACTAATTTAATACAATTATTTTTTCAATCAAGTCAGGATCGTCGGCCATAAACCAATGCATCCCTGCTTCCTTGCGAAACCAGGTAAGCTGCCGTTTGGCGTAGTTGCGGGTATGCTGCTTTATTTTATCAATGGCATCCTTCAAAGTCAATTTTCCGTCAAAGTATTCAAACAATTCAGAATAACTCACTGTTTGTAGATTTTTGAAATGCCGAAAAGGATACAACCTTTCTGCTTCGGCTACCTGCCCGGCAGCAATCATGATATCCACTCTCCGGTTTATCCGGTCATAAAGAACCGGACGCGGCAAGTCTAACCCTATTTTTATGATATCAAAAATTCTGTCTTTTTTGGTAAAAGTGCGGTAACCCAGAATACTTGAGCCGGTGCTTCTTATAAAGGACAAAGCACGCAGCATCCTGCTAGGATTTTGAATTTCACCTGCCTCAAAAAACGCGGGGTCTTCAGCCTTAAGTGCTTCCAGCAGCCAGCTAAATCCATGTAAAAGATATTGCGATTCAACTTCTTCAACAATGTCTTCCCTGACCTCCGGCATTTCATCCAGTCCGTCACACAATGCTTTGATGTACAAACCCGTCCCGCCGCAGACTATCGCATAGTCATGATTTTCCAAAATCACTGCAATTTTTTCCAGTGCAATTTTTTCAAAATCTGCCGCCGTGAGATTTTGCCTTAATGGATATTCTGCTATGAAATGATGACGCACAGCGAGCAATTCTTCAGTCGAGGGGCGGGACACCCCGATGTTCAATGCCGAATAACACTGCCTGCTGTCGGCAGAAACAATTTCGGTAGGTAATTTCTGAGCCAATGCTATAGCAATTGCCGTTTTGCCCACTGCCGTGGGTCCGCAAACAACAAAAACCTTTTTACGGCTCATCTAAATAATCAAATTAAAGAAAAACAGGCTCAAAAACCGGTATGCAGCAATGGAATAATTTTTTTGGAAAGGCCGCAGCCAATGCGCCCAAACCCCTACTCTTCAAAACCATCCACCGCCATTTCTTCAGTATTATCGTCCGTCGATTCCTCATCATCTTCCGCTTTTTCCTCACTTTCATCATCATCTCCGCCCTCCGACGCAAAACCATCAAACGAGATAGCTGCCACATCGTATTTTTCTTCTATCTCCATCAGCTTGTCGGGATTCACACCCTTAATGCCGTACTGCGCCGGCGCAATGCCCTCAGAACGAAGGATGAATGGATAAGTGCGTTTCAACTGTGCCTCTTTGCTTACATTGATCAGTTCAACCAGAAAAACCCATTTCTTTTCAGGATTATAAACATACATGAACTTCTGATCCGGAACTGTAAGCAGCGCCGAAACCGGAGTCTTGATCATAGAAAGCGATGGTGCATTCTTCTTGTTCACCAGCACTTCCGAACTGATCTCCATCCCATATTCCCACTTGTCATTACTCACAAAAAAAGACGCAGGATGTTTTCCATCAAATTCATACGCCTTCACCACGCATTGATGAAATTCAAAAAACGTTTGATGTCCTTCGATTTCGATATCACGATACGTTTGATCATCCTCTTCCCAGTAAACCCTGAATCTAAATATTGGCATTGCGTTTATATTTCAATGCAAATTTAACATTCCTAGCGATAGCTTGCACCAATTTATCAGGGGTGTTAATATCTATGTTCAAATTGTGCAAAAAACTTTCTTTTGCCCTACTCAAGCCTGTCATCCGCTTCTATCTTATACATCGTGCGGAATAAATAACTGCATTTTTCTTCATTTGAATGCTCTGAGCAACTCTGTGGTTTACTCTGTGTTACTCTGTGCCTGCCCCGCTGTTTTGCGGGGGTTTAAATTCGCTTTTATGATGGAAATTGTTAGCAAACAAAATGCACAAAAAAATGCCTCACGAGATTATAGAACCTGAGAAGAATCCAGCAATAACATTCCCTCAAATTCAGCGATGATCATATTCATCTATGTCATCTGCGTTCCATCAACACCTCAAGATTATCCAGAAAGTTATTGCGTCATTTCCTCTTCGGCTTCCTGCAATTCCTGTATGTGCATATGCATTTCCTGGGCATGAGCCTTGTCTCCGATTGCCATATACAACTGCTCCAATATCTGATAGGTCTGGGCATCATTAGGCGTGATTTTCAGTTTTTTATTCACTACCGCTATAGCCCCGTTTATATTGCCCTTATTGGCAAGCGTTATGGCATAATTAATGTGCGATGTTTCATCATTCGGGTCTTTCGCAAGCGCTTTTTGATACCATACTTCAGCGCTGTCGTAGTTTTTAGCTTTCATGTATTCGATTGCGCGATAGGCTGCCTGTTCCGGATCAGCCTGAACTATGGCACAGAGTGGCGTATTATCTGCTTTAATTACTTCGATGGTATTTTTGGGCGGGAAATAAGTTTCCCCATTTTCACTTTTCAGTATGTCTTTATCTATAAAACGGGTATAGATCAGCGCGTAATCCCATTTTTTCTCATACCGCTGGTAATACCTGATATAGACGCAAATTATTTTGGGGTTAATGCGTTTAAAATACTGGATCACCGGTTCTATGGCGTTCGATGCAATCGTAACCGTATCTTTGGTATTAAACAGGTCTTTCATCTTCGCCAGTTTATAGCTGGCTTGTTTCAGGCTGTTCATATAGTAGTCCGTTTCGTAATGGCTGTAAGCGCCGTCAATACCACCAACCAGCTCATTGAAATAAACAATTTCATTGGGATGATTGGCAAGGCACCATTTAGCAGGCAGGCATAACCCGATCACCACAACAGCTATTGCCACCTTTTGTACCACTTGTTGTTTAATCTTATCTATTAACACGATAAATACAAGACTTGCCAGGGCTACCAAAGGTGGAAAAATGAAAAACAGGTGCCTCCATCCGTCATAAAGCGGTGATTTTTTGTAGATGATATAGATCAACGGAAATAGCCCAGCAAACAACAGGAAAAACACCTGGCTGAACTTAATTTCTTTGGATACAAATAAATAAGGCGAAATCACGATACCCAGCAGTACAATTACCGGCGTAGAAATAAAGATCCAACGGGGTATATAATACCAGGGCACATGATCGCTGATTATCTTCTTGTCATTAAACAGCATGGATATCGAGGTCGAAAAATTGGACATTTCGCCAAGCGCTGTAAGTGGATTTCCCAACGGATTTTCCAGTCCATAGGGCCAGAAAACCAGCCCCAAAAGGTAACCGGCGCCTGCGACTATAATACATTGCAGCAAAAGCCCTTTTATTTCTTTGGAGCCTATCGCATACTGCTTGCGCCACTCCAGAAAAAACTGAAGTCCTACTGCCACCGCAAGAAACGGCAACAACAAAATACCGCCCACCCGGATGCTGATGGCAAAAGCTATGGAAAGGGTCAGTTTTATGATTTCAATCCGGGGTATCTTAGGAAAAAATTTCATCATGCGCAACATATAATATACTCCCATCAGCATACCCAGCGCAAAGGGAACATCTTTGGGGTTGTTCATACACTCGCCCAAAAACCGCGGCGACAAAAACAGCATCCAGACCACAAGAAGCGAAGCCCGCCAATCTTTAACAAATCTCAGCAATTTGGCAGCGAAAAAAATAATCAGGAATCCAAAAAACGCATTGATAAAGTGTCTCGTATCGAAGGTGTCGAATGGAGTGATTTTGTTCACCGTCACACAAAGCAGATCGTAGAAACCACCATAATAAAAAGCATTAGTGATACGACCAAAAGGCTCAAAACAACTCCTGTCTTTGCCAAAAGTGGCATAATAATCAAAAACTTTCTGGCCATAAGTATTCTGAGTCATTTCATCGCCCGATATGCCGAAATCCTTGCTGGTAAACAACATGATAAGCAACATAACCGCGAGGCTGCCCCATGTGGCATATTTGTAGATATCTTTATTTTTTAGTATCCCGCTCATATAAAACAGATTAAAAAAATTATTTTCTTGGCTTGTAAGTATACTTTGTTTTTCTGGTGATGGCCAGTATTTCCATCAGCATATAAAAACCATCGCGTAGCACTCTTATTTTACTGCCCTCCACAGCGTGCCAGTCCAATGGCATTTCTATGATACCGACGCCATCCAGTGAAGCTTTGTACAATATTTCCACATCATGAGCCCATCCATATGTAAAAAGCGTTTCGAATATACGTTTTGCCTCGGCAGCCGGATACAATTTAAAACCACATTGTGTATCCTTCATTTTCAGCGGAGAAATAAGCCTCACTATAAGATTAAATATATTTCCAATAAATTTACGATTGCCTTTTTTGGTGATATTGGAATCCTTGTGTTCCCTCGAACCAATGTAAATGGTATCCGGTTTCGGAACATCGCCCCACATTTCTATCCATTGTATGAGTTCTTCCGGTGGCGTCGCCATATCAGCATCCAGAGTAAGAACATAATCTCCTGTGGCCCGTAAAACGCCATTTTTCAATGCACCACCCTTTCCGGTATTGGCCTGACCAAATACTTTTATTTTTGGCGCATATTTTGCAAAAACAGGGTGATTACGAATCAGTGCTTCAGTGTTGTCCTTGCTACCGTCGTTGATGATGATAAATTCGGAAAAGCCGGTCCACTTTTGGATGAACGATTCAATACCCTCAAACATCAGCTCTATGCGGTGCGATTCATTGTAACAGGGTATTACCACCGATAATTTTACCCGGTTCATCAGTTCAGGAATATTTTTATTTACTGTCACTACAACTCGACTTTGGCTTCAGAAAGCAATTTACAGATAACGAATATTATGAACCCGCGAATATAGTGCAAGATTGTGAGATAAACCGAATTGCATCCTTACCAAAATGAGGCGACTGTGTAAGCACAAATAATATTTGCACTATGTTTATTGCCTTGCCCCACCAGTGTTCTTCAACAACAAAGAGTAGCCTTAACTGAATCCCTTACTATAGATCACACGTTGTACAAGAGTCTTTAATGTATCGACGTACCTTTCTCGCCTCCCCCCTCCTTTTTTCAACTATCCCTTGCCCAAAATATATTGTTGTTTATCAATCATCTAAACAATGACAATTTTTTGTTTTTTAAAATCCCGAGGATTGAATGTGAATAACCGTGGGTGAAACCCACGGTACGGGTTGTATTCTGAACAGCCCTGCAAAAGGCTGAATGTGAATATACATGCCATTCCAAAATGCTGGACGGAGAATTAGGCCATAAAACAATGATTTACAGATTATTAAT
>Ga0007870_1000635_pt1 | contig 10422 bp, 9 predicted proteins | sample CryBogCBH04Jul08_FD_71207 | JGI IMG/M metagenome (GOLD analysis project Ga0007870, IMG submission 71207) | Freshwater microbial communities from Crystal Bog, Wisconsin, USA - CBH04Jul08 | ecosystem: Environmental > Aquatic > Freshwater > Lake | place: Crystal Bog, Wisconsin, USA | collected...
GTGTTGAAAAAAAATCGCAATTGTATGCCGATGAGCAGATTTCTCAAAAATGTTTGCTGGTACAAAGCAATGTGTACAACGACATACAGCCGGTGCGGTATTTTGAATGGCAGACACTTGATTTTTACTTTATTGTGTTGTTGTGCCTTTTTCTAGGGGTGATCAGAGCAATAGATCATAAATATTTCAACAGTCTTTGGCTGGCGCTGGCCAACAGATCGTTGAGTAGCGGGAAGATACAGGACCAGCTTGAAAATGCAGGTTTGCCCGACTTGTTGATGAACTGTTTTTTTACTATTGTTTTTGGATTATATGTTTATTTCATCCTCAGGTATTTTGTCCCGAACCATCAGTTCAGGCTGCCACACGTTTTCCTGATCGGGATTTTGGTCGTCGGCACAGGTCTGATTTATATAATGAAATACCTGTCTATCAGGATAAGCGGTTGGGCTTTCAGGGTTGAAAGTATTACAGAGCAGTATTTGTTTAATGTATTTCTTCTCAATAAAATAATTGCAGTTGTGCTGATGCCATTTGTGATTTTTATAGCTTTTGGCGCAGACAAGTGGAGATTTGAAATGATCGTGGTGTCGTTTGTGGCCGTAGGGCTATTGTTGCTGATGCGATACGTGAGGTCGTGGCAGGTTTTTGAGGCCTTCCTTCAATACAGTAAATTTCATTTTTTTTTGTACCTTTGCGCCTCGGAATTGTTGCCATTAGCTGTATTGATTAAACTGTTAGCTCAGGGATTGATATCTTTTTGATCCGCAGTGGCTGATTATTAATGATTTATAGTAACAATGCTATTTTTTCGAAAATCCTTACTTATGGCAAAAGTTGTTAGATCGCAAAAAAAGGATGCTGAAATGAAGGATAGACAGGTGGCGAACATATTAATTACACAGCCACGCCCTGAAACCGAAAAGTCTCCGTATTATGACCTTGCAAAGAAATATGGTATTCAGGTAGATTTTCACGCATTTATCCGCGTTGAGGGGTTAAGTGCCAAAGAGTTTCGGAAACAGAAAATAGATATAATTGAGTATACCGCTATTGTGTTCACCAGCCGGAACGCCGTAGATCATTTTTTCAGGCTGTGCGAAGAAATGAAGATTAAGGTGTCGCAGGAAATGAAATATTTCTGTATCACTGAATCGGTAGCCCTGTATCTTCAGAAATTTATTCTTTACAGAAAGCGCAAAGTGTTTTTTTCCGCCGATGGTTCGATAGCCGGACTGGTTGAAGTGCTCGGGAAACACAAACATAACGAGAAATTTATTGTTCCCATTACAGATAGTGCCAAAAACGAAGTTGCTCAGTTTCTGGGCAAACATAACGTGAAGTTTGCCGAGGCGATGTTGTACAGAACCGTTTCTAACGACATTTCTGAAATTATGAAGTCGGAGTACGATATGATTGTCTTTTTTAGCCCATATAGTCTGCAAACATTGTTTGATCACAACCCTGAATTCAAACAAAATGGCACTTTGATAGGTGCTTTCGGGCCGTCGACCACCAAAGCTCTTGAGGATGTTGGTTTTATTGTAGATATCAAAGCACCGGCACCCAATGCACCATCCATGGTATCTGCATTGGAATTGTTCCTGGCTGACAAGCTTAAGAAGATTGGAGAAGTTGAGGTTGAAGGATAGCGGCTATTCCAAAACTTTCGTGTACACTTTGCAATCGGAGGCTTTGTAAAACCAGCCGATTTTTGAATTTCTTTCTGCTTTCAGCGATTTGAAGACTAATTCATCGTCGAACACAGCTGTCCAGCCATTAGTTAGCGTCACTTCATACCCACGTCCATCGACAGGTTTTTCACTTTGAATCATTTTTTTTGGAATATTGAAGAATCTCGTTCCTACTGCGATTGTACCCAGGCGGAATGCGGTATCGGACGTGCTCACGAATTCTATTTTTTTCTTCTTGTTCACGGTGATATGATAGTTGATATCGTTGACTTGAACAGCATAGCCGGGAATAAAGTTGCCGGGGGTAACCGCTACCGGAACCGGCTCGTATTTGGGCACAGCAAAAGTGTCGCAAAGATTAATTTGTGCGAAACTATTGAGGGATACCAACAATAAACCGCAAACCTGGAGAATAACGAACCGCATGATATGTATCTGAATAAATTAGTTACAAAAAAATTCTGCGTAAAAATAATCAATAGAAATGCTTTACCAAAATAAATGAATTTTGAGCTTGGACCAGGGTGTGTTGCAGGCGGGCGACAATGTTCATGAAGGAACTGGTGAAATGGTTGTTTGTGTTATGAATCGAAGTTTACGCCCGCTAAAAAACAGACTGGCAGGCGCTGGGTTTCGTTGAGTTCAACACAGAGCAGCAAAAAGTGGTGAGGAAAGTCCCAGCATTTTTTAGTAATCATTGCCTGAAAACTAAGCCTAAATTGGCAGAATACTTCAATTAAAGGCTCAGAGGACGCAAATAAAAACTTCTTGAGTTAGCGGAATTTATCGCATATTTTTTATGCGACACATTTTACGTAACTCCTTTTTGATTCTTCACTGTTTAAATGATATGCGTCAAAATACGACTGGAAAGGCAAGAGCTGAATTTATTTCAGATTTTTACCCTATTTTTGTATTGCGGAAAACAAAAATTTAAATCTACCTATGTTTAATTTTCTCCCAAAGGACAAATGGCAGAAGGCTCTCCTTTTTATTGGAGCGGCTATAGTTTTTTTGGCGCTCGCTGTGCTATCACTGTTCTGGAAGTAGCCGGGCAAACAATATTTTTCCTATCAGGCTATTTAGATAAATTAGACAATATTTCACTACTTTTGTTTCAAATTATAGTTTATGAAAAAGAAACAAAATTTATTTATGCTTGCCGGTTGCGGGATTGTTTTTTTTGCATCGTGCAATAACGGTGCCCCTGCTGACAATAAAGCCGCAGGACTGGCACCGGTAGCGCTGGCAGCGGTGCCGGCATCACCTGATTTTGCTGGTGCAACTTTGGGTATCCAGTCTGTAACAGCTATAAAAATCGGAACAGATTCAGCCAAAGTAACGTTCAATTTCGATGTGAAAAACTACGAGTTGAAATCACAAACGGCTGACAAAGACACCAAATTGTGCAGCAACTCAGACAAAGGGCAACACATACACTTTATTCTGGATAATGCGCCGTACAAAGCTCTGTATGAACCCACGAATGACGTAACACTGGCAAAAAATACAGAACATTATCTGATGGCGTTTCTATCCCGGTCTTATCATGAATCGGTCAAAAGTCAGGGAGCCGCTGTGATTTACCATTTTAAAATTGATGAAAACGGCGAGTTGAAAAAGTTGGAAGATCCAGCCGGTCCTATGTTGTTCTACAGCAGGCCTAAAGGGGACTATATAGGGAAAGATACAGCCAATGTATTGCTCGACTATTATGTTTGGAATGGCACGCTTGCACCCGATGGTTACAAAGTGAAAACCGTGATTTTGCGGCCGATGTCTGATCCTTTCGTGGTGACTTCCGATAAATGGGAATCACATTTTATTCAGAATCTGGGTACAGGAAAAGTGAAAGTTATGATTCAATTGGTGGACAAAGACGGTCACCTTGTAGACAGTATGCACAACTCCATAGTTCGCGAAATCAACCTCGCTGCCAGCGAGCCGCTAAAGAAGTAATCAGATAACGAGCATAAAATTGTTTGGGGTGGACTACTATTTTGTAGTTCACCCTTTTTGTTTGGCTGCCTGCAGTATTTTAATTGTTGGAAAAATGATTTGATTGGTGTTAAATTAATTAAAAATATGCTTAAAATGTTGCAGATGTCGTAAAATTCAGGCTACAACATGGTAAATTAGCGGTTTGAAACTATTTTTGAATTTTATTTTGATGAAATATTTAATTCTCTTCCTGCCGGTTTTGTTGACAAGTATTAATTCGTTTGCACAGCGCAGGGTCTCTGCAAATTGCACTTCAGCCCAATCTCCTTCAGACCGCATATCCGGGCACTCGCATGAGCGCATTACCGGGGTAGGGGATACTACGACAATGACAAATATAAACTTTGGCGACCCGCTAACTATTTATTATTGTGGTAGTGGAGAGGCTGCCGATAGTGGTTATGCTACAGGTACAAATGCATACAATGACCTCGCGTTTGCAGAAAGGTATGATTTTAATTCCGCAGACAGCAATCTTGTTGTGATTGGGTTGATTGGGGCGTTCGCTGGAAAGGTCTCTTCTTATTCCAACACGAAGCTAACTTTTGATGTCTGGAATGTTGGCCAGCCGGTCAATTTGTCTGTTACTAAAAGCTTCAGCGGATTTCCGGACAGTGTTATAGACAGTGTGCAAGTGTCCGCCGGTAGTTTGTTCATCACTATGCCGCCCATCAGTGAAAGGCTGTTTCTTTTTCCGAAACCAGTTGGGCCGCTCAGTGCACCATTTTTTGCAGGGTATACTATCTATTACAATTTTCAGAATCTGGTATCAGATAGTAGCGGTGGGGACACAATAGGATTGATGAGTACGCAAAACGGACATCGCGTCAAGCCTCCATTTACGATCACTGGTGTGAGATACGATACGATGGCTTTTTTGGACTCTGATTTTATGATTGATACGATCACTGATACTGAGATCAATGTGCAGAATGCAACAATGTGGTCTGACGGCAATTGGCATGACAATTATACACAAAACGATTCCTTATTGAATGATCTCGCTATTTTTCCTGTTGTGGTATCAACCTTTCCATCTGACGTGCAAGGTATTACAAAAAATGATCTTACAGTTTTTGGCTGTTATCCAAATCCGGCCAGAGATGAAACCAGTCTTAGGTTTAGTCTTATGGGCGGCGGCAATGCTTCGGTGATAGTTATGGACCTGACAGGAAGAATTTTGCGAAAAAGCGACTTTCTTAATTTACCGGCTGGTGACCAGAGTTTGCAGTTAGATACACAGGGTCTGACCCCAGGTGACTATGTTTGTTTGATAAAAGTGCCTTCGGGCGCGGGATTCGGGGTGAAGTTTTCCAGGCATTAGCAGTCCCGATTTTTTTGCTTCCGGAAAGAAAGATTCGTTCATTTTCTGTGTAGGTTACCGGCTGATACAAGCTGGAGTTCGGTGGATACCTTTGGTTTTTGGTCGAGTGTTGCCAGACTTTTCGATAATTATTTTAGCCCCGGAAGGATTAGAAATCAATCCTTTTTAGAAATAAATAGTATTTTTGCTTTAGGGTTCAAATTGAATTCTTTATTAAAAATAATTGTGTGGTCGACACCCTGACTGTAACGCATTGTCTCGTTATTTTTATTTAGGAATATCAGTAGAACCCGGAAACTCTTAGTTTTGAACCCCATACGTATGTATTTTTATACGGGAATTATTAAAAGCCCAATAGCATGTCTTAGCCTTGTGAAGCTTAGTCGTCGCTTCAATCACAAATTTCTGTGTTATCCGGATGCTTGTTTGAATTTTTACATTGAAGGTTTGCAGTCGATTCCAATACTTTTTGATTATTTAGATAGGAATAGTGCTACTGTTATCAATATGCCGGAATATGATGTCTGAAAAAAAATATATTACTCCCCTGGATAAAAAGAATGACGAAATGGATGATTGTGTTGATGACAATTACAAGAGCCTGGTAGCCAGGTCCGCAGAAGCTATTGTATTGCTTGGTAGGCAAAAGAAAATTGTTTACGCCAATCCCACATTCTGTGGATTGACCGGGTTTAGCGGTGATGATTGCAATGAAATATCCAACTGCTTAGGCGATGTGCTGACCGGAATTGACGGTGCAGATGTTTTTTTTGAGCGTCTCCTGCAAAGCCCCGGGATACCATTGGTTTGCAAAGCAAAAATTGCGGTAAAGAGCGGTAAAAGCATTTGGGTTGAGGGACATGCGGTAAATTTACTCGATACGGAATCGATCAAAGCTATTGTATTTAATTTTCGCGATATTACCAGCCGCGTTGATTTTGAGGAACATATTGTCAATCTGAACAGAGTTTATGCTTTCATCAGCGAGGCAAATCATATTATTGTTCAGGTTAAAGAAGAAGAAGAGCTTTTTAAAGAGTTTTGCCGGATAGCGATGGAGCACGGCAGGTTTAAACTGGCCTGGATTGGTCTGCTGAAAGAGGAAACAGGAGATATTGTCCCATTGATGTCTAGCGGCGAGGAGGCGGGTTATTTGGCTGTAATTGGCAGGCTCAACATTTTCGATCCTGTTCTTGGCTGTGGACCAACCGGGCGTGCAATAAGGAATGGTGTATATTGTGTTTGTAACGATATATATCAAGACCCAATGATGATGCCCTGGAGAGAACAGACATCCTCACGTAATTTTCTTTCTTCAATAGCGCTGCCGATAAGGAAAAGCAACAAGGTGATTGGCTGCTTCACGATGTATTCCGATAAAGTGAATTTTTTTACCGATGAGGAAATCTATCTCCTGGAACGAGTTGCTTCGGATATTTCGTTCGCGCTTGACGTGATTGATAATGAAAAGCAGCGGGCTCTCGTGGAGCAAAAACTTGTGCGTAGTGAAAACAGTTTGAAGCAAGCGCAGGCAATGGCGCACTTAGGAAACTGGGAACTGAACCTGGCGACGGGCAAAACATATTGGACCGATGAAGCCCGCAAGATATATGGTATAAAGGATCCTAACGAAAACCCTTCATTCAATGACTGGCTAAGTTTTCTGCATCCCGAAGATATGGACCGGATCAGAGGTATCATCAGCGAATCACGCAACAATTTGTCTAATACTGCGTTTTATTCCCGCATCGTGAGCCGGACAGGATTGGTGAGATATATACATACTTTGAGCCACTATGCCTTTGAAGATGGACAACCAACTGTGCTATACGGAGTTGTACACGATGTAACCGATTTAAAAGCTTCTGAAGAAATGATTCGCCATTCAGAAGCAAATCTCCGGCAGATCGTAAACCTGATACCACACTCTATTTTCGTGAGAGATTATGCTGGTACTTACATTCTTGTAAATAATGCTTATGCCGGCTTATTTGGGCTGAAACCTGAAGAGCTGATTGGAAAAAACCGTGTTGGATTAATCAATTTTGAAACTCAAACCGAGCACTTGATTGATGTGGACAGAGATGTGGTGCTACAGGGCAAAGTAACTGTGTTGCCGGAAGTGGTATTTGTGGATTACAAAGGAAACAAACGATACTTTACAACAATTAAGGCGCCATTCAGACCAATAGGCAGCGAAACAAACGCCATATTAAGCATTGCCAACGAAATTACGGGGCAAAAACTGGCGGAGATAGAACGGAATAATGTGCTGGACGACATGATAAGGCGGAATAAAGACCTTGAGCAGTTCTCTTATATCACCTCGCACAATCTGAAATCGCCCATTGCCAATATCTTGGGTCTGCTGGACTTGATGTCGTTTCCCGATACATCCCAGGACGAAAAGGATTTCATGTTAAGCGAATTGGTCAAGTCTGTCAGGAAGTTGGAAGGTGTGATAAACGACATTAATATCTGCCTCAGAGTAAAGAATGTAATTAACGAACATAAAGAATCCGTGAAGCTAAGCCTGATACTCGATGATATTGAACAGAGTATTGATATGCAAATGAGGTCGGAACAAGTGCAACTGCACAGAGAACTTCAATTTGATGGGGAAATACGAACGATAAAAAGTTATCTGTACAGCATTTTACTCAACCTGATTACCAACAGCATCAAATATCGCCGCAAAGATGTGCCGCCGGTGATAAATGTAAAAGTTATTGATTTAGGCGATAACATTGAAATAATTCATTCAGACAATGGTATGGGTATAGATATGGAGAAAAACAAAGACAAGGTTTTTGGACTCTATAAGCGATTTCATAACCATACCGAGGGCAAAGGAATGGGATTGTATATGGTGAAGTCGCAGGTGGAAGCCATCGGTGGTACGATTGACTTATTCAGTGAAGTGAATGTAGGTACGACTTTTAAAATTATGCTGAACAAGAATTAAGCTATCCTGCTAATCGAGCCTGCTGAACATTTCATTCAAATCTAATTCAAATCCATCTAAGACCAAAGACCTGAAAATATCTCTTGCCACCATTAATCGGGTAGATTGATATTTATTTTCAATCAAAGTATAAACTAAAAAGGTCTTGTTTTCAGGTGATACTACCCAATATTCTTTCACACCAGCTTCTTCATATATCTCATACTTATTTTTTAGTTCTACAATGTTATTGCTCGGCGATAGAATTTCAACAACAATATCCGGAGCACCGAGGCATCCTTTGAAATCCAATATTTCTAAGTTGCAAATCACACAAATATCCGGTTGCACTACTGTTATTATGTCTTTGTCATCCTTAGACTTGCGGGGTAGGCGAACATCGAAGGGAGCGGTATAAACCTTGCACTTTTTATTATATAAAAAATTTCCTAGTTTTAAACTTAAAATGCTCGAAATTTCCTGATGCATGCGGTTGGGAGCGCTCATCTTGAAAATCTTTCCCTTGATGAGTTCTACCCGCTCTTCAATTTGCCATTTCAGGTAGTCGGCATAATTATATGCCAGATTTAAATTCAAGTCAGAGAATACCATAGTTAGTTTGCAATTGTATTGATGAATAAATAAAAAATATAATTTAATCCAATCTCGTAAACATTTCATTCAAATCTAATTCAAATCCCTCTAAGACCGAAGACCTGAAAATATCTCCTGCCCCCATCAATCTCGTAGTTTGATATTTACTATTAACCAAATTATAAACTAAAAAAGTCCTGTCGCCAGGCGATACAACCCAATATTCGTTAACTCCGGATTCTTCATAAATCTCATACTTATTTTTTAGTTCCACAATATTATTGCTCGGAGATAAAATCTCGACAACAATATCCGGCGCACCGAGACATCCTTTGAAATCCAATATTTCAGGGTTGCATATCACACAAATATCTGGTTGCACTACCGTTATTATGTCTTTGTCATCCTTTGACTTGCGTGGAAGACGCACATCAAAGGGAGCGGTATAGACTTCACATTTTTTATTGTATAAAAAATTCCCCAACTTTAAACTAATAAAGCCTGAAAGCTTCTGGTGAGCGCGGTTGGGAGCGCTCATCTTGAAAATCTTTCCTTTTATGAGTTCTACCCGCTCTTCAATTTGCCATTTCAGGTAGTCGGCATAGGTGTATGCCAGGTTCAAATTCAAGTCAGAGAATACCATTGTTCACTCATTTATTTATGCAAAAATAGTAATGAAAAATGGAACAAAAATTGAATTGCCAATTTTCATTCGCCCTCAACAAAAGCACCATTTTTCTTCACAAAGTAAATTCTGCATAACCGGGCTGTGCTGTCAAGGTCTTTGTGGCGAATTTTTCGCGACTTCTGCCCCAGAATGATGGTATGAGGTGTGTATTTGCCAAACAGCGTGGAGAGGCGTATCCAACCGGTGTCATCAATATATAAATCATCCACATGAAAAGTGTCTAATGGTATAAAGGAATTACGTATAAATAGTATTTTCTTGTTGGCAGTTGCAAATAACGCGTCAGTACTACCGTCGCTCCGTTTGCGGTCAAGCGCCTGCCACCCTATATGCGCCGGCCGCACGGCATAATCTTCAAGACTATGCGGTAGCGTATCCTCTTCAAGGATTTGATATTCATGTCCCGTTATCCATTCTGCACGACTATGTTTGCCTGCATTATATACTACAAATTTGTTTTGGCGCAGATCATGCCACTCGTCCACACAAAACAACAGGAATAACAGGCATAAGGCAGCCATACCCACAAACAAGGTCTTTTTATTCTTATGAATGACGAATACACTCAAAAATGCAATCACAAAATAGATGCAAACAAGTTCTGCAATCGTTATGCGGATAGTGAGGAAAGAAACCGGATTGAAAGACTCTAAGAAATTGATGGTTGGATTTACTATTTTTACAAACAGGGCGGTGAACCAACCCAGAATCAATCCTGCCACCGGCACGCCGCCAACCACACAAAGTATCATGCCAAGCACCTGTACTACCCCCATAAAAAACAGCCCAATAATATTGGCGACAAGAAACATGACCGGAAAGTTGTGGAAATAAAAAACCACCAAAGGCGCAACCAGTATTTCTGCCGCAAGGCTGGTTGAAATGGTTTCCCATAGCCATTTATCGGCTTTGTAGCGGGGTTTGTAATGGCTGTGGATGGGCTGGTAAAACAGTATTAGCGATAACACCGCAATAAACGACAATTGGAACCCAAGTGCATAAAGCCACATGGGCTGCGCTACCAGCATACAAAAAGCTGTAGCCAGCAACTGATTGAGTGCATTGCCTGGTCTTTGTGCGACAATGCCGCCGGCAAGCAGCGAAAACATGACTGCCGCTCGTATAGCTGAGGGCTCGCCGCCTGCCATAAGCACATAACCCCATACCAGTGGCAGCG
>Ga0007870_1000640_pt1 | contig 10330 bp, 15 predicted proteins | sample CryBogCBH04Jul08_FD_71207 | JGI IMG/M metagenome (GOLD analysis project Ga0007870, IMG submission 71207) | Freshwater microbial communities from Crystal Bog, Wisconsin, USA - CBH04Jul08 | ecosystem: Environmental > Aquatic > Freshwater > Lake | place: Crystal Bog, Wisconsin, USA | collected...
GCAACGCTCGGATCTATAGCTGGACCTCCCATGTGAAAAGGCTACTGCCTAGCCGTTAGAGCGTGGCCCGTGTGAATGCCCTGGAAGGATAATAAGTTAAGGAGCATTTAAGGGTGGGGGGTCTAAAAATTCTTTAAATTTGAAATGCATGTAGGACATGCCTGGTTGACGGGATGCTCCTTCTCTAACCGATCATTTAAATCTCGAATAGTTGACTTGTCGAACTCTTTAGAGTCGACAGCGGTTTTACAATCAGGACAAAGGATTCCCCAATAGTGCATGTCCCTGGCGAATTTCTTGAAGTGTTTCCGAATCACTTCACTTTTAACATTCCCACACTTTGCGCACTTCAAAATCGAATTTCCTTGATAGAACCAACCACCGGATGAGAATCGCATGGATTGCTGTCGATCCAGGGAAATTGCAGGAGTAAACCCAAATTTGCGCTCGCAAATAGACACCAAACTGTCCGCAGGTAATTCAGAGTCACGACTTTCATGAATGGCTGGCAATTCAATCAAAGCTGCGACAAGTTTGTAATGCCAGCTTTGGTTAGTCGGTTCCCAACGAGGTTGCCATTCTTCACCCACACTTAGGCAAAGCAATGTGCGGAATATCTTGCCATCTTCGCCAGCGTAGTTATCGTCCGTAAAGGGCAAATCCCATTTGAATTTTCCAACTTCAAATGTGATTCTTCTAGAACCTGCCTTATTGTGTGCAATTTCTGCGCTCGCTACCTCGATCAGCGCCAAAGATGGGGCATTGGTCTTGTACCGAATATAGTCTTCAGGGTTAATCCGACTCTTACCGTCCTGAAGAAACCATGGCTGGCTTTCTATCTTCGGGGAAATCTGCGCTAATGCACTCTCTACCTCAAGACTTCCAACCTCGGTAATACTTCCGGGGTCACAAACCCAGTTCTCTCGTTGATATTTAAATGGTTTTGGTTCGATCAAATCCACCTCTATTACATCAAGTGGCCTGAACGGAATTTTGGTGTGGGCTTTCAAAGAAGCTTCGGCAGGAATCGAATTATGAGGTGCCAAAGTTATGGGCCGAACCCACTCGAGAGTATCGAGCCGAATGCCCGCAAGACATCTACCACCGGGTTTTTTAGAATTGGCCAGTAATAAGATTTGCGTTTTCATGTTTACAAATCGACTACCGAAGTTACGTTAGGCAAGAAGTTTTTTAAGAATTGACTGGCAAGCCTCCTGTGACAATTCTCGGGACTTTCCTCGCTGCAAAGCAAAGCAGGCTTTTCACCCCATTGGCTAAAGTCAATACTTTCATGGGCTTTACGGCTCGCTAATAATTCTTTATACAAATGAGAATAGATTTCCCAATCGATAATCCCATCTCGGTAATTCTTGAGATCAGTCGATGTTGGGCAGAGAATTGGTTCATGAATGTACGTGACTCCAAGAAGCTCTTTTGCAAAGTATTTCAAAGATTCGCTTTTTGCATAACCTGCTAGCTGTGAACTCGGATGGGCCCGTGTGTCAATAATAGAAGTAATTCCTGCCTGCTTTAATCGAAGAAAGAATCGCTCTGCTGGGACTCCTGACGTACCGGTAGTATGGATTTCCAAGGCTCCTCCTCTCCTAAATCTAGAAGGGGCATCTGGGTGGGCTCGGGACTTAGCTCCGTATACTTTTTTGTACTTCCGTCGACCAGTATGTTTTCAACATCGACGTTTAATCCATTGAGGACCCGCCCAATAAGAAGGTGCCTATGGCAACCATCTGGCTTTCCTTCGCTGCACATGATCGCAATGCGATACTCCGAAATTCCATTTAATATTCTTTGTATCCCGGACTTGAAAAGATCCGAATCCGCAAGCTTGTTGTATAAAACCCTTCCATCCGAGTCATACATATTGTCTTCGGTTGGACGTCCGCCAAGCTCATTTCCCATAGCTAAATAACTGATGCCTTCACCAGAAAGCGAACTCTTTAATGCCGGCTCGTTGAACTGTGGTGCCATTTTTGAAGATCTATAAGTTCTAACATCTACTAAGGCGGAAATCTCGTGCCTCTTTAAAATCTGGATGAACTCTTGAATCTCATGCCTGGAATGCCCGATAGTCCAGATTCGGGTTGGCGTGGGCATGGATTTCATGTTCCTATCGTTCCACGGGTTACCGACATATGGAATCTGACCTAGAAACCCACCTTAATGACCATATTTTCTTTAAATTTCAATAGGAATTCGTGCTCCGCAGCATTATTCTTAAGGAAATCAACCGCAAGGATTGCGCTGTAGCCGTGGGGCTGTCAGTGCCAGTCTTTACTGTTAGTTAATCGGCATTCGTACAGGAGTAAGGGGGTGTGACGTGGCTAAGACTAGCTTGGAGCAGTAATGAAATTCCATCTACCTGATGACCTGTTGCGGTATAAAACTTTCCACCCGCTGCTTCGACATCGGGGAGCCAAGAGATATCAACGCCGTTCTTAAGTTTCCTGGCTGTGGCAGCCATAGAAGAGCTGGGAATCGTAATGGCGAGAAGGGCTGCTAACGAAGTGCCGAATAGTTCGCGCCTAGTTAAGAGCATGAAAGAAGTAAACACGGAACTCTCGTTCCTGGGTAGATTGAATCAAATAGTTTGATGCGTAATTTTCGCAACTAATCCCAGGGCAATTGCAACGGAGTGGCCGATAAGAAGTGCGAAGAGGGCCGTGCCGATTCCAAGGCGACCACCGAGGAGCCAACCAGTGATGAGCGCCGCTCCTTCAATGCAAAGTCGAATGCGGCTCACACGAACACCAGTTTTGCGATGCAGAGAAGTCATGAGTCCATCACGCGGACCTGGCCCCAATCCGCAGGTGATGTAAAGCCCAGATCCGATTCCAACTGCTCCGATTCCAATTAAGTCATAGATCAAACCAACTGGCAGTGAATGAGCTACTGGGAAAATATCTGCCCCCAATTGAATGCCAAATGCTATGACAAACATATTGGCGATGGTTCCAAAGCCAGGTCGTTCACCGAGTGGCCACCAGAGCAGAAGGATTACTCCAGAAATCAAAAAGGTACTAACCCCAAGATCCAAGTGAGTGTGTTTTGAGACGCCCTGTGAAAGAACCGCCCAGGGGGAGTTGCCTGTATGGGATTGAATCAGGCACGCCTCGCCTAATCCGAAGATAAGTAATCCGAATGTAAGAATGCCAACTCGGCTGGGACTTAAATCCCAACGATGCCTCGCGGTCCATTTGATTTGCGGGATTGTCTTGTGCGGGCGTAGGAACTCAATTATTGAGGTAAAGCTCATCATATAGGTGCGCCAACATTTCTTATAAGGGAGACCTTCTTCGCGTAATCTACTCGCGTAGGTAGTTCAGTCGAGAGGAATATCCATGTTTGCTACAGGAAAGCCCAAGATATGGTTGAGGTTCGAAGGGTTTGTTCTGCTGGTAGCAACGATCATTCTCTTCACCGGCCAGCATCAAAAGTGGTGGGTGTACCCAGCTTTGCTACTTGTTCCAGATATCTTCATGCTTGGCTACCTAGCGAATACAAAGGTGGGGGCCTTCTTTTATAACCTAGGACATAGCTACTTGGCGCCAACTTTGATGATCTGGTACTCGTCGCATTTTCATCACGCGCTAGCCCTCGCCATCGGATTCATCTGGTTGGGGCATATCGGCTGGGATCGCTTCTTTGGTTACGGATTGAAGTACGACTCCGATTTCAAGCACACCCATCTTGGCGATTTAAACAAGCCCAAGGAAAATTAATTGTTAATTCAGGCGAGCGATGCTTGCGCTTATCTATACTTAGTTCATGACCTTGAAGAGATTTTTGATCGGTGTGATTGACGGCCGAAGTGTGATTGATGGACCCGAGGTTATGCTGGTGGAGGAGTCATTCTTGCAGATGTGCAAAGCCCTCACGGCGATGTCTTCGGAGTTATTTACAATCCGCATTTCAAGGCATAGTTAAGTCATGGCTAAGAAAATTAATTCTCATGGCCCGGTGACTCGAGGAGAAGTAGATCTCGCAAAATATGAAGAGTTAGATGGCGAGTGGAGAAAGATTGGGCTAGCCGCACCTGCGCGCCGTGCACTAGTGGATGCCAAACTCTACAAGGTTTCAGATCTGAGAAAGATTTCACTTACAGATTTAAGCGAACTGCATGGAATGGGAAAGTCTGCAATTGCAAGACTGAGTGCAATCATGGAAGCTAAAAAGATTCGCTTTCGTTAATTGTTAAGGAAGAAAATATTTTCCGTATTTATAAACGATCGCGATGGCCAAGAAGCAATAGATAAAGGTGTAGAGCACGCGACCCCAACCCTTGTTGAGGAAATGAACTAGTTTTTCGTGACGCTCAGGAGATAGCGCCCAGGTATTTTCCATAATGTTGATGCGACTCATAGTTGAAAAGACGGTGATGGTTGAAGCTGTGACCAAGAGACACCAAGGGCAGAATGCCTTGATGACGAAGAATGATTGCGAGAGCAACCAGAGAGCAAAGATCAGTCCAGCTGCGTAGAAAGTATGGGCCGCACGCAGGAACCAACGTGGGAAAGCGACTAGGCCAAGGCCCGCTACAGCAACTGCGATAACCACAGGTTCAGACATAAGTCCTAGGAAGGCATTAGGGAAGCCGAGCAGATGAGACTGCCAAGATCTTGCGACCTTGCCACACGAGACGACTGCATTTACATCGCAGGAAAGTTTTCCAGCTGGGTTTTCGGCCAACTTGATGGCGTCGTAGGAAAGCACAAGGGAGGCGACGAGGCTGAGAAATGAGGAGACCAACATCGCAATGTAGGTCTTACGGTAAACGCGCAGTCTCTCGATAACCCCGGTTTCGCTCATGGCGCGAGTTTAATGGGTATGTGGGAAATAGGCCTCGGCTACTCGTATTTCGTGCTTAAAGTCATAGACTTTTGAGGTGACTAAGGCACTTGTGACTGCACATCTCAGCAAATACTCACCTGAACAACGCAAGAGTCTTGAGGTTATTCGCGAGCAGATTGCAGCCGAACTTCCAACCGCCAAAGAGATCATCAAGTATGGAATACCGACCTTCGCGATTGATGGAGTTCCTATACTCGGATTTAGTGGATACAAGAAACACAACAGCCTCTTTCCCTATAGCGGCAGCGTTACTTCGCGACTTGAGAAAGAGCTCGCTCCATATGCGCAGACGAAGGGTTCCATTCACTTCGAGATTGGAAAGCCCATTCCCAAAACTCTGCTTAAAAAGATCATTAAGGCAAAGATGGAGCAACTAAAAGAGAAGAATAATTAACCTTTAACTTTCAGGATTAATTGGACTATTCGGACACCTTTTCTCCTAGCTTCATTCAGTTTCTAGACTCTTCGGACTAGCCTGGCGGTGTGAAAACCATTCTCGACGCCATTGGAAATACGCCCCTCATCAATATTGAAGGTATCTACGTCAAGATGGAATACCTCAATCCATCGGGTTCGGTAAAAGCCAGAATCGCCAAGTACATGATTGAACGCGCGGAGAGTGAAGGCTTGTTAAAGCCTGGTGACACCATTGTTGAAGCGAGCAGTGGCAACACCGGAAATGCGATGTCTATGGTGGCGGCCGTCAAGGGATACAAGATGTTGGTTGTCATGCCTGAAGGATTGAGCCAAGAGCGCACCGCAATATCTCGAGCATTTGGCGCCGAGGTGCGCACGCTCGGTGACTTCCATGTAAACCGTGCTCTGGAAGAAGTTCGTCGTATTGCCGAACAACCAGGGTTTTATGCGCCGCAACAATTTGATAGTGAATGGAATGTGATCGAGAACTACGAGTGGCTCGGAAAAGAGATTCTTCGCGAACTTCCAGCTCAACCCGATCTGCTCATCTCTGGAGTAGGCACTGGTGGAACCCTTGTCGGAGTGGGTCGCGCCTTTAAGGAGGCAAACCCCACTTCAAAGAGTTATGCGCTGGAACCTTCAGAGTCGTGCACGATTGCGTGCAGCGAAGTCGCGAAGCATTTAATTGAAGGAATTTCAGATGGCTTCGTTCCAGGCATCATTGAACGACATGCCAAGGATATTGATGGTTTCGTTCACATTCACTCTAACGATGCGGTCGAAGAGACCCGCAGATTAGCCCGCACCCATGGAATTTTTGTAGGTCCTTCTTCGGGGGCTCATATGCTTGCAGCGAAGAAATTGAAAGAGGAACTGGGCGCCGAGACTGTTGTCACCATCTTCTGCGATGAAGGCGAGAAGTACATCGCCGATTACTGGTTGAAAGGTTAGGGGAGTACTAGTTCCGCTGCGCCATGATCGCATCATGTACGTATTGAGCAAGGCCTCGCGCTCTACTCTCGTAGTAAGCCTTGAATCTTTCATCGTTGAGATACATCACCGCTAAATTCTTCTGCATCTCAACAGAGCAGTCGTAGAACCATTTTGAGATCGCGGCTCTGTGGGCGACCACGATTTTTTGAACTGTCTCAGACCTGACGCCGACCCGATTACCAAAGGCATTGGCAAAATCTTCCGTCACCGCTTCTTGATCAATTTTTGCAGCAGCGAAATCTGCGTGGGTGTACTTGGCTGTGCGGGCTTGGGACTCTTTGTATTGCGCGCTTTCGCCCCAGCGCTCCTTTGCTTCATCTGCATACTGATCCACACCCAGAGTTTATTCCTCAAAAGCGGGTATGAAGAAAGGCCCCACGGAAAACCGTGAGGCCTTTCTATTACTTCTCTATTACTTCTTTATTACTTAGCTGCGATTGCTGAGATTTCGAACTCAAGCTTTACATTCTCAGAAACCAAGAGTCCACCGGTCTCAAGAGCTGCGTTCCAGGTAAGACCGAAATCCTTGCGGTTGATCTCTGCTGCGCCTTCGAAACCGAAGCGTGCGTTGCCGTAAGGATCTGTTGCTGTGCCTGTGTATTCGAATTCGATTGAGATCGACTTGGTTACATCGCGAACAGTGAGGTCACCCTCGACGATGACCTTATCTGCGCCTGCATCCTTGATTGATGTTGAAGCGAAGGTGATCTTTGGGAATGTAGCTGCATCGAAGAAATCAGGGGATTGCAAGTGACCATCGCGGTCAGCGTTGCGGGTATCGATTGAAGCAACTGAAATTTCTACGTTAAGTGATGCGACGCCATTGTCGACTGATCCTGAACCAGAGTATTCATTGAATGAACCGCGAACCTTGGTCACCATTGCGTGACGGGCGCTGAAGCCGATGCGGCTGTGGGTTGGATCGATGTTGAAGGTACCTGCTGGAAGTGATGAAAGAACTGACATTTTTATCCTTTGTTAGGTGTGCTACGAACGTTACGCCGTTCATGTGAACTAGGGATGAAGATAGTTGAAACTTCAACCAAAATCAAATTGAGATTGAACGCCAGTTTGCTAACGATTTGCTTAAGCGGTCGGGTTGCATTTAGAACTGACAGGTCCCAGATTGCTGGCTAATATCGCCGCATGGAAATCATCGAATTTAAGCCCGAAATCGAGGAACTCGCCTATACCTTTGGTGGAAATGCGCCCCGCCGCACCATAAAGCCAGGTACCGCCGTCCGACTTTGGACTCAAGATGCTTTCAATAACACTATTAAGACTGTAAATGACCTCTCGAGCGAGAAGGTCGATATGCGATTTGTGAATCCGCAAACTGGACCTTTCTTTATCGAAGGTGCAGAGCCAGGTGACGCACTTGCTATTCATATTGTTGATATGAAGCCAGCACGATCCTATGGAATCTCATCAACGATTCCCTTTTTTGGAGGTCTGACTTCAACCGATCGCACAGCGATGTTGCAAGAGCCACTACCGGATACGACATGGGTTTATGAAGTAAACACAGAACGTCAAACCGTTGGGTTCGAAGCTCGCTACGGAGATATGAAAGTTGAATTTCCAATCGAGTGCATGTTTGGAACCATCGGAGTTGCGCCTGCCGGTAACGAAGTTCGCTCTGCTCTTGTGCCGGAACGTTTCGGTGGCAATATGGATTCACCTGAAGTGCGCAAAGGTTCCACAATTTACTTAGGAGTAAATGTTGAGGGCGCACTCTTCTCTATTGGAGACGGTCACTATCGCCAAGGCGAAGGCGAGGCCTGCGGTACTGCAGTAGAAGGTGCAATGGATGCCATCATCATTATCGATCTCATCAAAGGCGCTGCGCCAGCGTGGCCTCGAATTGAAGATGACAATTTCTATATGACAGTTGGCTCCTCTCGCCCAATGGAAGATTCATGGAGAATTGGCCAGGTTGAATTAGTTCGTTGGTTCCAGGAGCTCTACGGATTACACCAACTAGATTCTTATCAATTGCTCTCTCAGATCACGAAAGCGCCCATCGCCAACGTGGTTGATGCGAATTTCAGCGTGGTCATCAAGGCCGCCAAAGATTTGGTGCCTCACGCTTCGGCATTCGCTGGGATGCACGCGAGCCTCAAAGAGCGTGCAAAGGGCCTTTCTCTCTAATATTTATTGACTAGTCAGGGAGAAATTTCCTTCACGGATTCTGAGACTTTCCTGCGATGTTTCGTTACAGTTCCCACTTCAGCGCCCTGCTGGAACATCGTGAAGGAGAGTGAATGAGCAATTCCGACGGCAAACTCGCGAGCAACGCGATTGGACTGCGCGAAGTCGTATTTCAATCTATCTGCTCAATGGCACCAGGTGCTGCAATCGCAGCGTCAATTCCATTCGGTTCCCCTCTCGCTGGTGGCGCACTGCCACTCGCAGTTCTTTTCGCATTTATCGGCATTCTTTTCACCGCATCGAGCATTGGCCAATTGGCTAAGCACATCCCAGCAGCAGGTTCAGTAGCCACATACTCTGCAATCGGACTTCGTCCCTGGGTTGGGTACCTGGTCGGTTGGGCTTATGCAGCCGTTGAAATTTTGATCGTTCCACTTGTCATGCTTCAACTTGGTTACACAGTTGCCGGCGAATGGAATTCAAACGCTAAGGGCTTCCCACTCTCATCATGGTGGGTCTTTATGACTCTTGGAACCCTCTTGGTTTCCTACCTCGTCTATCGCGGTATTGGCACATCCGCAAAGGTTGGAACCTGGCTTGGATTCTTTGAAATCACAGTCTTCGTCCTGCTCGGTATCTTCTTGGTATTTAAGGCCGGGCACCACAACACACTTTCAGTATTCACAACCGCTCACGCAAATGCCAAGGGCTTCCATGGTTGGTCTGGTGTAATCGCTGGATCTGTCTTCACCTTGCTTGCTTTCTCAGGCTTTGAAGCCGCGGCTCCACTTGCCGAGGAATCTAAAGATCCTCGCAAGAACGTTCCAAAAGCAATCATGATCGCCACATTCTCTATTGCGGCTGTTTACATTTTCACAACCTACGCTGCCACCGTCGCTTTTGGTCCAGATAAGTTTGTTGGTTTTGCAGCAGATAACAATGGAAATCCATGGGATCACCTAGCCCGCGGCATTTCAAGCTTGATGTATGTATTGATCTTGCTCGCAATTGTTAACTCAACGATCGCGAACGCAAATGCTGGCGCAAACGTTTTCACTCGTACCGCTTTTGCATTCGGTCGCGCAGGAGCTTTCCCTAAGTGGATGAGCGCCTTGGATCCTAAGTACAAGTCACCTAAGAATGCACTCATGGTTCAACTCCTTGTTGGTCTGGCACTCGGACTTGGTCTCGGTTTCAAATACACCCCACAGGTTGCTTTTGGAATCGTAGCTACAGGACTAGTCGTCGTTGTCGTGATTGTGTACATGGTCGCCAACTTGGCTTGTATCGGTTACTACATCAAGCATCGCAAGGAAGAGCGTCGCCTCTTCTTGCACCTCTTTGTTCCAGCGCTTGGATTCTTGTTCTTGATCCCTGGCTTCTTGAATGCAGCAGGTATCACAGGTATTCCAGGACTGAAGTTCATTGTCTCCCTTGCCGCACCACTTTCATACGCTGCATATGCAATGGGTGTCTGGATGGTTATCGGTGTCGCAACTCTCTTCTACCTTAAGAAGAAGAACCCTGCGGCTATCGAAGCCGTCGCTACGGTGCATATCGAATAATCAGTAGTAAAAGAGAAAGAGGTGGTTCCCGTACTGGGGACTACCTCTTTTTTATTTTCTAGAGTTAATCCCGGACGCTCTCGATAAAAGCATTCACGCAGGTGCGAATGTCTTCGGGGGTATGTTGTGCCGAGAGTTGAATTCGAATTCTGGCCTTACCAAGTGGAACCACCGGATAAGAAAATGCAACGGCGTGGATCCCGCGGGAATGTAATCCCCTCGCGACTTTCCCAGCCTCTTCTTCGCTTGAAAACATCACGGGCACAATCGGATGCTGACCTGGGAGCAAGGTAAAACCAGCTTCTTGCATCAACTCCCTAAAGAGTGTCGCATTGTCG
>Ga0007870_1000645_pt1 | contig 10282 bp, 8 predicted proteins | sample CryBogCBH04Jul08_FD_71207 | JGI IMG/M metagenome (GOLD analysis project Ga0007870, IMG submission 71207) | Freshwater microbial communities from Crystal Bog, Wisconsin, USA - CBH04Jul08 | ecosystem: Environmental > Aquatic > Freshwater > Lake | place: Crystal Bog, Wisconsin, USA | collected...
TGAGTCCTACCGCTATGTAGGATATTCGCGTCACTGCCTTGTGGCCGTAGTATTCGTTTACAATATCGGTCATGATGAACTCAAGCGGCCAGAGCAGAACACCGCAGGTGAGCGTATAGGTGAGCCCCTGCTCACCCAATAAGGAGAACGGATGTGGCTGAAGCCCGAAAACTTTTTCGAGAGAGAACAACTTGCCGCCAATGCATTCTGCAATCAGTGCATTTGCAACAAAAAAAGCAGAAAGAATTACAAATAATTTAGTTGGCTTGTCGTTTAGAAGCTTGTGTATCATAGATCAAAAAACTTTGGCTAAAGTATCCAAAATTCCTGTCCATCGATTCAATATTTCATGAATTGCTTATAGGAAACATCAATACTGACCCAGCGGCAAATCACCGGGCCATACCCGGCGATTTTGACCGGACAAATGTTCTTAATATTTTACTATGTTCACTTTTTTTGAGAACTTGTAGCCTATTTTGACTGATACCTGGCTCAAACCTGTTCTCTCCTGAGATTGACCATCAAGATTGTTAGCCCAGGTATAACCGAAACCAAAATCCAAGCCAATATACAAATGTTGGGTTGGATTAAGACTCCACCCGAAATTAACAATCATCCCAAGCATTGATCTCGAATGAGTGGTAGTACTCGTTCCTGTCCAATAGTCCGCATAAGAAGTTGAATTTCCCGATGCTACAGCTAAACACGGATTGATGTAAAACTTAGCTTTCTTTGAAGTATTAAGGTTCGTGTAAATACGCACACCAGGGTCGAGGTAAAACATAGGATTAACATAGTTATTAGTGCTGCCGCCACTGTTATTTTGGCTGGAACCGTAAGTCAATATTGCCGGAATGGATAATACGACCCACCCTCGTTTATCCAGACATCTGTCATAAGTTAAACTGAAACCCCAGCCATTTTCCGTTGCTTGCAGAGGCGCAAATGAAATTATGTTATAGGCACCAGGCATATTCTTACTATCAATATGCTTTAGTCCTGGTTGCTCTCCTTTCTTATCCAATCCGATTAAGTCATTGTTTTCCTCAAAGATATCCTGAGTGCCATTAGCGTATTTAATTTTGAGCACATCGGTTTTAGGGATGGTGTATTCCGGCCCGTCGGGCATCTCAAACCGCTTGAAAGTTATCATCTCAGGCGTAATCTGAAGAATTTTGGCTTCTACTACCTCGCCATTTTTTTTGTAAATTCTATCCTGTGCAAACAAAGCAACGCAAAGCAGGGAGAAAATGATCGATAGAAAAGTTGTTTTTAGCTGCATATATATTGAGGTTTTTTCCTTATAACGCTGAAATCTCAAAGTTAGTATATACCTAACAAAATACCTTCAAAAATATTTTCTGTCCATTACATTCTCCCTACTTTGCCTGCACCTGGGTAACTCCGGCATCTCCGGCTAGTTTTTTATTGCTGCTATTCCCGGCAGTACTTTACCTTCGAAATATTCAAGCATTGCGCCGCCGCCGGTAGACACGTAGCTTACCTTATCCGCCAGACCAAACTGATTGACAGCAGCTACACTATCGCCACCGCCAACCAGAGAATAAGCACCCTGCCTGGTTGCTTCAGCTACTGCCAGTGCTATGGCTTTTGTACCGTGCTGGAATTTTTCCATTTCAAAAACGCCCATCGGGCCATTCCAAAGGATTGTTTTTGAATCACTTATGATTTTATTAAAATTTTCGATAGCCATGTGTGCAATGTCCAGGCCCATCCAGCCGTCGGGTACTTCGTTGCTCAGCGAAGATGATGTGTTGGCATCGGCAGCAAATTTATCGGCAATGATACTATCTGCCGGCAGGTGAATACACACGCCTTTTTCTTTTGCTTTGTCCAGCAGCGCTAGCGCCATTTCACAACGATCGTTTTCGCAAAGGGAGTTTCCTATTTGCCCGCCCATGGCCTTGAAAAAAGTATATGCCATGCCCCCGCCTATGATAATATCTGTTGCTTTGTCCAGCAGATTTTCAATGATAAGAATTTTATCTGATACTTTTGCTCCACCGATAATGGCAGTAAACGGCTTTTGGTTGTTGTGCATTACATTTTCGGCGGCAGTAACCTCTCCTTCCATACACAACCCAAACATTTTGTTGCCTTCTGCAAAAAACTGTGCAATTACGGCTGTGGAGGCGTGTGCCCGGTGCGCAGTGCCAAAGGCATCGTTCACATAAACATCCCCCAGTTTCGACAAGTTTTCGGCAAATGCAGCATCGCCTTTTTCCTCCTGCTTGTAGTAGCGGAGGTTTTCCAACAGCATCACCTCTCCCGGTTTGAGATTGGCAGCCATATTCTGAGCATCCTCACCGATACAATCAGTGGCAAATTTTACATCTGTGTGCAGCAAGGCACTCAAGTGGTCGGCAACAGGTTTTAGCGTGAAATCTGCCAGTGTCAATTCTGGCTTTTTTTCAATATCTTTCAGAGGTCTGCCCCAATGACTCATCAGAATAACACTGCCTCCGTCTTTAATCACTTTGTTTATAGTTGGCAAAGCTGCGCGAATCCGGGTATCGTCTGTAATAACACCTTTTTTGATTGGCACATTGAAATCTACCCGAATCAATGCCTTGTGGTTTGCAAAGTTGAATGATGTAAAAGCTGACATAATAAATTTTCTTTTTTGAATTTAAGAGATATAACTGAGGCATTACTAGTGCCCTTCCCAATAACCGTTTTTGGCGATAAAATCTTTATAGTCGGCTGCTGTGATACCGATCAGAATTCTATCCCAATACTTACCATTCCTGAGGTAGTATTGCTTTTGTAGTCCTTCGTTTTTCCAGCCACATTTATTGACAAACAAATTGAAGGCGGCAAAATTGTATTCTATGATTCTTGCATTGAGCCTGTTGAGCGACAAGTCGTTAAAAGCGAAACGCATCATAGTCATCACAGTATCAATGGCATATTTTTTGCCTCTGTTTTGTTTATCGCCGATACAAAGCCACAGGCAAGCGTTTTTGTCGCCCATGTTGATATCCATAAAACTGGCAATGCCCACAATACCAGCCTCGTCAGTATGTATGGCAAAATATTTGCTTTCGGCTGAATTACTGAAACAGTCAAGAGAATGCAATTCTTCTGCTATGTTTTCCGGAAAACGCCAGGTACCCAATAGATTATTAGTTTCGGGATCATTGATCCATGAAAAAATCAATGCCAATTCATTTGGCGCTATAGCCTTAAGTGTAACTATCCTACCTTTAATGTACATTATCCGCTAATAATATTGCTCACTATAATATAAGATAACTCAATCGAGTCTATTAAATAGTAGGCAGCGATTTAAGGGTAAAGGTAGGAATAAATTGACAACAGTAACCATGAAATTAATTTTCGCCGTTGTGCAAATTATAACTACCGGTTGAAGCCGGAATCCATTCCCAGCATTATTAATGTATTTATACTATGTAGATTTTCTTTGCAGATACAGGAATCAATTTGATTAATGAATACAAGCGTGCTCCGGATTATCAAACAGGCTTTTGGCTTTTAAGTGCTCGTTTTAAACCGGATAATTTTCTTAAAATAAAAAATTTAGAATGCTTTACTGCGAGGAATTGTGCTGAAGAATACCTTTGCAATTTGCAAAGTTCTTTTAGTCCCTGCATAAAGTCACTTAAACCTCTGCGCCTCAGAGACTCTGCTGCATAATACTCCATTACGTCGAAGAATAAATATTTTTCAATCGCTTTAAATTCTGCTTGTGTAAATTCGGGCAAACTGTTCACCAAACCCAGCAGGCCGGCATTTTGAATAACATAATATTTCATGGGTCGTCCGCCCATCAGTGATTCTTTTCTAACACGATAGTCAGTCCATATATTTTCTGAATAATACCAGGGAGTCCTTTTTGAAATACGAAGCCACATCATATAATCCTCGATTCCATGAAGAGTAGTATCAAAATATCCGATTTCTTCAATAAGAGATTTTTTGAGTGTTACTGTAGATGTGGTGATAATATTCTTATTGATTAATGCCGGCAGTAAATCTGTGGGCTTTTCAAATGTATTCCTGTTTGAGACGGACAAAGTAATATTGGTCTCGTCTTCGAACTTTCGATCGCCATGTATAAATGCAGCGCACTCGTCGCCATACTTAGCTATTAGCTTCCCGGTTTCTTCAATTTTCTCAGGATAAAAGATGTCGTCACTATCCAGAAAGCTAATCCACATGCCACCAGCAAGTTTAATCCCCAAATTGCGGCAACTTGAAACTCCTTTTGGTATACTGTTTGGTCTGACTTCAACTTTGGCTGTAAGGTTGAGACTTCGTACAATTTCCTGTGTTTGTAAAAACGTATTGTCGCTGCTTTGGTCGTCGATAATGATAACTTCAAAACTATTTTTGGATGTTTGGTTTGCCAGAGATTCCAATGTTTTTCCGATGTAGTTCCCGGAATTGTAGGAGGGAATAACAACTGAAATCAATGGTGCTTTATTCGTCATCGCAACTTAAATATTAACTGTTTATGATCGTTGTCTCCTGCTTGCTTAAAATCGTGAAATTATTCAGAACCCAGTTTAATTTCAAATTCCGGAACAGTGTTGGATATTACGTTATCCAGATACAATGATTTCCCAAAGTAGTTTTTGGCATTAATGGTACAGGCCTCAATATTGTCGATATGTAATATTGGAAAACCGGTGCCATGGTATAAATAAACAGTGAGAAAATATTTTCCTGGAGAAAGTTTTGGTGATTTTACTTTGTACTCTATTAAATAATTTGAGTTAGGTTTAATATCAAATTTGAATTCCAACCAGTTGGATCTTGAATGCACAACATTTTCATTGTTTTCATTGTACAGATTGAAGTCGATCATGGTATTGACCAGATAGATATTGCGGGAGGTGAAGCTTAATAAAAAATGTATGTCAGAATTTGGGCTCAGGTCGTTAAGCACATTAAGATTTTGAATACCGTTGAACAAGAATTCTTTGTTACTTGTAACATATACTTCTGTTCCTCCGTGCTTATTGGCGATGTATTTAGTTAGTGTATCGGCAATATTTCCTTTGTAAGCTAAAATGCCATTTTCGAGCATAATACCAATATTGCATATTTCAGACACTGCATAGATATTATGACTTACAAATAAGACTGTTTTGCCCTGATTTTTCGATACGTCACTCATTTTGCTGAGGCATTTTTTTTGAAAATCTGCGTCCCCTACAGCAAGCACCTCATCTATTATCAATATGTCTGTATCAAGGTGGGCTGCCACAGCAAATGCCAGCCTCACATACATGCCGGACGAATAACGCTTTACAGGGGTGTCTACATACATTTGTACACCGGCAAAATCAACAATTTCATCAAATTTGGAGGAAATTTCCTTTTTTGTCATTCCAAGGATAGCGCCATTCATATAAATGTTTTCTCTGCCGGTCATTTCTGCATGAAAACCTGTTCCAACTTCGAGCAATGAAGCGACACTTCCTTTAATTTTAATATTTCCGGTAGTTGGGCTAGTGATTCTTGATAGAATCTTCAATAAAGTTGATTTTCCTGAGCCATTTTTTCCAACAATACCTAATATATCGCCATCTCCAATTTCAAAACTAATGTCATTAAGTGCCCACACGTAGTCGCTATCGGCCTTTTTCGAGCGGTCGTTTACAGTTCCTATTTTTTGATATGGGTCTTCCTTACCCCGGTATTTGGCCCACATTCGTTTTAGGTCATGTGTCAGCGTTCCGGTACCAATTTGTCCCAGTCTGTATAACTTACTTATATTCTCAACTTTTATAACAATTCTGCTCATTTATATAATAAAAAGCCTTATTGGTTTGTGACTTCAGACAGTATCTATAAACTTCTTTTCTACCTTGTTAAAAACATAAATACTAAGAAGCAATACGATAAAAGTAACTCCTACACTATATAAAAGCCATTTGATGCTAAATACACCGGTACCTAGAAAGCCGTATTTGAAGGCTTCGAACAATGAAGTCAGGGGATTAAACCAGATATAAGAATGATATTTTGATATTTTTGGATTGGACATTGAATAGGCAACAGGGGTAGCATACATGAATAGTTGCATGCCAAAACTGATCAAAAATGTCAAATCTCTGTATTTAGTGGTCAATGATGTAATCATAATACCGAGTCCGAGGCTCAATAAGACAATGTCTAATAGTAATAATGGAGTGAGAAGAATATACCAGTTTGGTGTTACCTGCCTGGTTATTAAAATATAATAAAGCCATAGCACTATAAAAAAGCCGAATTGCATCAGGAACTTCAAAAAACCGGAAAGCACCTTGGATAACGGAATTACGAGTCTTGGAAAATAAACTTTACCAAATATATTTGAATTGTCCGTAAATGTCTTGGATGTAACATTTAAAGTGTCGGAAAAATAGCTCCACAGGGTAATTCCGATCAGATAAAAGGCAAACTGCGGCACACCATCCGGTGACAATCCGGCAATGCGCCCAAACAGCACTACAAAAATTAAGGTGGTAAAGAGGGGTTGCAGTACAAACCAAATTGGTCCTAATATGGTTTGCTTGTAAACTGTAACAATGTCGCGTTGCACAAACATAAGTAACAGGTCCCGGTAACGCCATAATTCCAGAAGATTTAAGCGAAGAAACCGGTTTTCGGAACTGATTTCATAATCCCAATCCGTTGCATTATCAGCCAGCACTTTAGCACTCATGTGTTGAATTGTGTTTGTATTTCAATAATTGCCAGTAGTTATCAGCTGCTTTTCTTAATCGGCTTTTTACTGTTTTGTATATAGTAACTATCGCCATATGATCCGTAGCCATATCCATAGCCGTACCCATATCCGTAGCCATATCCATAGCCGTATCCATAGCCATAGCCGTAGCTTTCTTCATATCCGTAACCATATGCGAAACCGCGATTGGCAACAACGTCATTTAAAACCAGTGTTAGTTTCGGCATCCTATCACTTATAAACAATTCGTTAGCAATGTTCAATTGCTGCTTATAGGTTACACCCTGTCTAACAATGTAAAGCGAGGCATCAGTAAATTTGTAAAGAAGCTGAGCATCGGTTACCAACCCGATTGGAGAAGTATCAATTACTACAAAATCAAAATTGTTGCGCAAATAATCGAATAAGTCAATTGTTCTTTGCAGCAATATCAATTCAGTTGGGTTTGGTGGAATTGGGCCGGTAGGTAGAATGAAAAGATTTTCGTTTACGCCTGATGGAACTAAAATATCATCAATGGTAGCAGTTCCAATGGCATAATTAGAGAAACCATATTCACTTTCAATACCCAACATTTTAGAAATTTTTGGTTTTCTCAAGTCAAACTCTATTAGTGCAACTTTTTTTCCAGACAATGCCAGAGTCATGGCAAGGTTTATGGCAATGAATGACTTTCCTTCATTACTCATGCTCGACGTGATCATTATGACTTTCTGCTTTTCGTCAGTAAGCAAAAACTGAATATTCGTTCGTAATGCCCTGAACTGTTCAGCAATTAGTGTCCGGCTTGTTCTGTCTATAACAATATTCTCTCCGTTTCCGTTGTTCCCGATTTCACCAACTATTGGTATAGTAGTGTGTTTGGCGATATCTGATTTACTAATAATTTTAATATTCAGACTTCTTCTTATGAGAATGACTGCAAAAGGCAGTGCGAGACCAAGCACAAATGCCCCCATCAATATTTTAGAATTATTCGGCATAACCGGGGCCCCACCGGTGGTTGCAGGGTCAATGACCATAGCATCTGCAACAGTTGATGCCTGCTCGATAGCGGTTTCTTCACGTTTTGTCAAAAGCATGATAAACAAAGCTTGCTTGATATCTCTCTGACGCGAATATTCGAGATATTTCTTTTCAACTGATGGCACTTCTTTTATGTCCCCACCAAGTATGCCAAGTTCTTCTTTAATTTTATTTACCTTCAGCTGCAATTCGTTTTTTGAAGAAGCAAGCGAGGCAATAATATTTTGTTTTAATTCGTTTTTTTGCCTGATCAGCGATTTTGTATTTGGGTTTGTTTCAGTATTCACAATCAAACTGTTTTCGAGTTCAGTTTGCATATCATTGTATTTGGTCATCAGATCGGATAAACCCGGATTTTCAAGCAATGATGCGGGCAAAATCAGAGACTTATCATCGGCCTTCTGAAGATAATCGCTTATGGAACCCATCACATCAAGCTCTACTTCTTCTTCTGCCAGTAATTTTTGTGTTGCATTATTGCTTTCTACCAACAACGAAGACTGTTCTTCCATATTGGCAAGACCCATTTTTTGTTTGAATTCTTCTATTGTGCTTTCGTCGTTAGAGAGGTCCCGTCCAACAATTTCGATGCGTTTGTCGATAAAATTTATGGTACTCTGTGCAATCCGGTTTCTACTTTCAATGTTCTTCTGCATGTAAACTTGCATAAGAGTATTGAGAATATCTACAGAACGCTCGGGAACTGCATCAAGCATGGACAGATACAGGCAACTGGATTGCTTGCTGGGCATGTTAAACTCAACCGCATGCATGTATTCTTTGGCGCATTCTACAACAGGCGAAACCACTACTTCATAGCGAAGTCCCGATGGCCTGAAAAACGGTGTCTTGGCTATTATTACTTTACCAACTGTGAGTTGCACCGTATCGCCAAAAGTGCCGTATATTTTGGGTCTTTTTTTATTGTTTGGGTCTGTTATTTCAAAATGGTTCTGGTCAACGATATTAACGGCACCAGAATAATAAAAATCTGCGGTGTCGGGCGAAATGAATTCAAAAGGCTTGTTTGCATACAACTCAGTTTTTTTAAACTTCCCAACAACGAAATACCGAATGTTTATGGGTAACTTCTCAATAACCTTAATCATCAAAGATCTGCTCTTGAAGATTTCAATTTCGTTATCAACATTAATTCGTGTATTGCTTATTTTTAGCATCTGCAGGATGTCTTCCTGCCCATTTGACCCCCCTCTTTTTGAATCATTGATTAGCAATACAGAATATGAACGATAAATTGGCAAAGTGTAACGCAGGTAAAGATTTCCGAATACCAAAAAAATCACAACACTACCCAGAAGCCATGGCCATATTCCGAGCACGGTAGTAACCAACCACTTAATGCTAATAAAATTGGATTCGGGTAACTTAAACTTAGGGTTTTTAGATGCTGTTTCTTTCAAACTCTCTTCCATTTGCCTTCAGTTTGTTGTTATAATTTATAATTTCTATATGCAATAAGCAGCGTAGTAATGGATACCAGTGAAGTTGCAATACCCAAATATTTTACAAATCTGTTATCACTATCCCTGATCTTCGGTTTTCTTGGTGTAAAAATTAAAACATCTCTTTGTTTCAAATAATAATAGGGTGATTGAAATAAAGAAGTGGAGTTGAGATTGAGACGAACAAACTTCTTTTGTTGGTTTTCAGTTCTGATCAGCAAAACATCGTCTTTTCGCGCTGTGAGATTTACATCTGAAGTTTGAGCAATTGCATCCAGCACGGTACCCTTTTCACTGGGAAATTCCACTAATCCGGGTTTGCCAACATCTCCCAACACCAAAACATCAAAATTTACGATGCGGCAATTTACTACCGGCTCTTTGTAGTACTCCCGCGCTTTCTGCTTTATCAATTCCCGCGCTTCGGATGTAGTAAGGCCCCCAACTTTAACAAAACCAATTAATGATAATTCAATGTTGCCGTTTTTGTCGACCAGAAACCCATTAAGAGGATTGAATGCAGCAATCGAATTTGATGTAATAGGCGTGTTTGTCTGCGATTGTTCGATAGTTTGAATCGTAATAGTCAATATGTCGTTACTTTCAATTCTTGGCTCAATAAAAGGAGCTGGATTTGGATACACAAAAGTGCTGTCAAAATGATCAGGAATATCATTAAAATAAATTACTTTATGCGGGGCAATGCAGGAAGTACCTGTACTGATTAAAAAAAACAATATTGCAATAACAATAAAATGGAGAAAGTGAAATTTCTTTAATATCATAGATTTTTATTATAACTTAAAGTATAAAAATTTATTTTGCTGAAAATCAGAGTCTTTTTTGAGCGATGTTTTTAGGTAAAAAGCCCTTTACATCGTAAACCACGCCAACCTCTTTTATGTGTTTTCTCCAATTCAATTCAGCAAATGAACTATGGGCAACAGCAAGTATTGCACCATCAAACCTGCTGTCTTCCGGTAATTCCTTTAAAGTTTTCAATCCGTATTCGTGCTCAACTTCTGCAGGATCGGCCCACATATCATATACCGTTGTGCAAACTCCATAT
>Ga0007870_1000646_pt1 | contig 10277 bp, 20 predicted proteins | sample CryBogCBH04Jul08_FD_71207 | JGI IMG/M metagenome (GOLD analysis project Ga0007870, IMG submission 71207) | Freshwater microbial communities from Crystal Bog, Wisconsin, USA - CBH04Jul08 | ecosystem: Environmental > Aquatic > Freshwater > Lake | place: Crystal Bog, Wisconsin, USA | collected...
CACGTTCCTTGTGGTGATAACGACCAATGGAAAACTTACTTCAATAGTTTACCTTATCCAGATACTTGTCCAGATCAAGGTTTCTTTTATGGTGATAACGAAGAATGTAGCCATTGTGGAAACCTAATGTATGACGATACTTGTCATCATTGTAATGAATTATAAACTTTTATTTGGTGGGGAGTGTAATACTCCCTACCTTTGTAATCTAAAATAAAATATTATGAAAAAAAGATTAACAACACATCAAATCATTGATGAAACTGTGGAGTATTACAAAAATAATCCTAGAGGGATTCAAGGAGAGAATTGTGAATATCTCACCGATGATGGAAAAATGTGTGCAGTAGGTAGATGTCTTACACCTAAGAGTGTACAGATTGCACAAACAAAATTTAATGGTAAAACATTCGATAATTTAGACAAAAGTATCATTAAGTTTAAATCCAAGTATCAAGGTCATTCTGATACTTTTTGGTACAATTTACAATTTTTACACGACGCTAAAAAAAATTGGGATGGTAACAAATTAACCGAAGAAGGTGAAAGACGTGTAAAAATATTAAAAGAAAAGTTTGTCAATATATAAAAAAGTATTATCTTTGTAACCTAAAATAATTTATATGACAAAGGAACAACTTATCGAAAGACAGATTTCGATTAAAGAAAAACAAATTGAGTTACATAATGAAACTCAAAAGTTATTATGGGATATTCTAACCCGTATGACAACAGAACAAAAGAATAAGTTGAATGGTTATGTTATCAATGATGACTTTACAATTTATGATAATGTTACAATGTTTGGTTTTAATGTTGTAGAATACGATGGGGAAGTAAGTCACAAATCTATTGAAGACCTTTCACAAATTGAACAAAAAGAGTTGATTGATTTCATCTTATCTTCTATTAACAATTTAATTGATTAAGAAATGGGAAATATATATAGTCCACCAACAGAAATAAAAGTACCAGAGTTTAATTGGGAAAATATCCCACAATATGAACAGGATTGTAATAAGTTCAAAGAAGAATTAAAAAAGTTCTTAAAAGAAAGGGGGTATAATGAAAAACATACCGGTACAATAATAAGTTTCCCAGTAGCTGATGGACAGGCGGAATATATGGTTATGAGTTTGAAACCAGTTCGATTGATACATATTCCTATATGGGACGCTTGGGAATATCCTTATATTGACCGATTAACCAAAAAGGATATTGAAGAAAAAATCAATTATCAAATTGGTATGTCCAAACTATTGTCAAAAGGAAAATAAAGTAGGTTCGTATATTTTGATTTAGCAGGAAGTCCTCAACGAAAGTTGGGGATTTTTTGTTTTCATACCCTTGAGAAAATTTCGATCTGAAGATGACTCCAATTTTGGTTTGCATGAATGATCTTATGCATACCAATATCAAACCCCTGGGTCCTGGTCCTTCAGATCATTTTTATTATTAACAATTATTTAACATTAAAAATTTGTTTGGTATATATGGGGATTGTACTTTTGTATCTCAATTAATCACAATAAAAAAAATTATTTATGTCAGAAGTTACAAAAAAAGTAGTTGCAGATTTACCAGAATTAGGTAATGAACAAGTAAGAAGAGAGAACTCTTCAAAGGTTGGTGAAATAGTAAGAATTGCACTCGATAAGATTGTTATTCGTGACGGGTTTAATGTCCGTGAGGATATGGGAGAACTGGAGGAACTATCCAAGTCCATATTGAATAATGGACAGTCAGTACCAGGTCGTGTGGATGTTGCTGAGGATGGAACGTTTATCTTAGTTGATGGACATCGTAGATTTTCTGCTCTTAAACTATTGGAGAAAGATGGTCACGAACCTTTCTTCCTTGCAATTGTCAATGGTAAAAGAACAACAGAAGAACAACGTATTCTTCAAATGTTTACCACACAAGATAACAAACCTTTGACAGCACCAGAGGTTGCTGAACTTATCTTACGTTTGGTTAATTTAGGACACGACCAAATATCGGTGGCAAACAAGATTGGTAAAACACCAGCGTATGTTTATCAAATGTTATCATTCGCCAACGAAACACCAGAAATTAAGAACCTGGTAAAAGAAGGTAAGATTAAAGCTACAACAGTTTTTAATGTGAAAAGAACCATTAAGAACCAAGCTGAACGTACAGAAAAAATTAAGGAGGCAGTGGCAAACAATACCACAGATAAAGCTGTAACCCTTGAAGCTGTAACAGGTAATACAGACAAAAAGATTACCGCAATGGCAAATGAATTGATTGCAGTGTTCGGTATTGACGCTGATGAAATTGATACAATCAAATCAATCATCAAACGTAATCTGTAATACGATTATTCTATTAAGAAGTCCTCATCGAAAGATGGGGATTTTTTTTGCGCTTAAGTTTTGCAGCAAGCAACGCTGAAGATGACCCACGATTTTGGTATGCATGTAATACCTAATGCATACCAATATCATTCCTGAACATTCCGGATCATCACCTGAGAAAAATAAAAAACTTTTTTTTGTTTATTAAATATAAAACCCTTATCTTTGTATCCTAAATTAAATATTATGGCAAAGAAAATTGAATGTGAACTTTGGATTGGTACCTCAACTAATTTTTTTAAATGGGGAGCAAATTTTGAAAGTATTAGCGCTGCAAAGAAATATGTTCGGGATTGTATTACCTGTTATCACAAAATTATACCAGTTAAAAAATAAATTTGTTTATTAAATACAAAAGTATTATTTTTGTATCCTAAATTAAATAATATGTTCACATTACAATTCAATCAATACATCCCTCGTAAAAGTAGATGGGATGCAACCGGATCATTTGGTGCAAAAACTTATTGGTATATTACTGATGACAAAGGTAAGACCATTGATAAAACTACTTTCAAACCTTATCGAGGTAAAGAAAAGAACAGGTATGCTTTCCACGATAAAGCAATTGCTGAAGCTATCGTTAATCAATTAAATAATAAATAATGTCAACACTAGTTAGGTTTATTGTAAGTAAAACATTTTACCGGGATGAAATTGTTGCCGCATTCCCACAATTAAAGTATAATAAAAAACTATACGGAAATACTGAATTGGTTTGTTATGCACATATTGGACAACATAGTTCTTGTAGAAAAGAATGGGCGTATGATAAAGAACATAAATTAGCCACACCTGAACAATATAAAGACCTTAAAAAGGAATTGGAAGATGCTGGATATATTCTAAAGGTTTGTAAAAATTAAATAATGAATTGGTATAGATTAAAAAATAATCCTGAAATTGAGTATTCAAAAGATTTTAATTTTTTCAGGGAACATCAAGTTATAATAGTTAGAACCGGTACAAAGTATCAATTTTGTTCTAGACTTGAAAGTAAAACATTTTTAACTAAAATGGCATACAATCGTGTCGGTATATTAGATAATGCCGATATTGAACACTCAATAAGAACTATCCATAATGAAATTTTATCCGGAAAACACGGTGAAGGAAATTTGGTAGATTAATATAAATGTATTACCTTTGTATTCAACCCAAAGGGAAAACAACAAATTAATTAGTTATGAGTAAAAATTTTGTAAAGAAAGTTACTAAAGTACGTTTGGAGGCTCTAACGTATATCCGTGAAGTTGTTAGTAAGCGTGGAAATGATTACGAATTAATCGACCCTTTAACGTATGACGAAGGAATTGAAGATAGTGTTTATGAATTACCTAGAGGTGTTCGTGTTGGTAAACATGGACACCACGTTGAATACCCATTGATTAATGTATCAATCATTAATGATGTGTTATCATTTGGTGGACTTGCATGTATGGATGAAACCGATGAAGATGAAATGTTCAACGATGATGATTTAGATACCGATGTTATTTGTATCATTGCAGATATTATTACTAACCTTGAAAAATAAATTTGTTCATTTAATACAAATGTATTACTTTTGTACCTCACTAAAATAAAATATATGTACACAGTAAAAAACAAAGTAGATGGTAAGATTATTGGTAACTTCAAAACTGATAGACAGTTTATTGATTTTATGAATACCATTTTAAAAGAAAATGGTGACGAAAATTTCAGTATTATTGGTGTAAGTGATGCCGAGGAATACCTTGAAGATTTTTGTGATAATTTGGAATTAATCAACCCCCCATCTTATGCCGTTATTTTAAACTTCGAGTCTGGTAAAGTAGAAGTCTTATCATTGGACAATAAACCAGAAGAACTGGATGCTGATGAATTTATTGAACTACCAACTGAAGATGGTGGTTTGGGTTATAACCTTTCAAACTGTAGCTATATGGTGACAGATGATATTACAATGTATAATTTAAACTTTTAATAAAATGGTAAAGATACATATTAACAAAGAGTGTAATAACCAAAATGAATTGTCCGTATTACTTAGACATATTGCAGATTTAATTGATAAGGGGGAAAGTTATGGTAACACTTGGGAACTCATTGATATATCTGAACGTAAAAAGAATATTGAGTATATCAAAAAAGTATTAAGTACTTGGGGTACAACATCAACCAGTGAATTGGAGTTAGAAAGTTCTCCAGTATATAATAACCTAACTGGTAAGATATGTACACTTGTTGAGGAGTTTACAGAAGATTATGTTCGTGTTGTTACCTACGATGACGACATTGATATTGATGAGGAGGATGTTCCCTATGAGAAATTATCTGATGAATTGATTGATGAAATCCATACAATAATGGAGTACTACGACGCTGAACAAGAAAAACTATATGATAGTATAAGAGATGAAGATTTTTAGGTTCGTATATTTTAATTTAGGATTAATCCCCACTATTTTTAGTGGGGATTTTTTTTGCTCTGAAGATCTGGAATTCTTAAGCACTGAGTATCCCAATTTTGGTATGCATGAAAATATATTGTCCCGTCTGTAGTTCAGGATGATTTTGGTTTGCATGAATAATCTTATGCATACCAATATCTAACAGTGCCAGCGCTGAAGAAATAAATTTGTTTATATAATATAAACCCCTTATCTTTGTATCCTAAATAAAATAAATAAATTATGGAACGTATTGACAAAAATGGTAAGATTTTATTTGATGGTGATAGTGTATTAGTACCAGAACCTAGTGGTGATGATAAGTACAATAACGAATTTGTGGGAACTATTAATGGATTTACCAAAGATGGTAATGCAATTATTTTTGACAGTGATGATAATTACTTTTTTATTGAACCCAAAAAATTGGAGTTTTTTGATGGAAATATCCAACTAACACCAGTCGAAATAATTAAATTAAAAAAAATGGTAAAATCTAAATAAACAACACAAACAATAAAACCCCACATTAACTTGTGGGGTTTTTTTATGCCCTTGAGAAAATTTCGATCTTCAGATTATATCAATTTTGGTTTGCATAAACGTATGACATGCATACCAATATTGGAGTCAATGACCAGGACCTTCAAATCTTTTTTTTTGTTAACAATTATTTAACATTATTTATTTGTCCATCTAATATAAAACATTTACTTTTGTACTCTAAATTAATTATATGAATAAATTAACGTTTGAAAACAAAGCTCAAGCCAGAAGGGTTTCTGGTGTTACTTACTTAGGGTCGGTTAACCTATCGACCAAACATGAGAAAGCTTATAAGTATAATGAGCTTGTATATGGGTTATATCTTGCCCCAGCTGATATGTCGGGTTATGAGGTTTGTCCAGCACGTACAAAGGAATGTACTGCGGTTTGTCTTAATGAGTCCGGTCATAATATTATGAGGGCGAACGATAATTTAATTAATAAAAGTCGTATCAAAAAAACTAAATTGTTTTTTGAGGAAAGGGAGTTCTTTGTTGACTGGATGATTTCAGAAATTGAATCTGCCAGATCCAAAGCCAGAAAGTTGGGTTATTCTTTTAGTATTAGATTAAATAATACTTCAGATATTATTCCCACATCATTTTATACCACAAATAAATTGACTGGTAAAAAAATTAATATACTGGAAATGTACCCAGATGTTCAGTTTTATGATTATAGTAAAGTTCCCAACCGTACCAAACTATTAAAGGAATATAAGAACTATGACCTTACATTTTCCTTTGATGGTAAGAACTTTCTGGAATGTGATAATATGTTGAATAATAATATAAGGGTTGCGGTGGTGTTCAAAAATGACTTTCCAAAACAATTCTTAGGTAGGAAAGTAATTGATGGGGATTTAAACGACCTTCGTTATAAGGACCCAAAAAACGTAATAATTGGACTTAAATATAAAATAGTTAGAACTAAACTAGATCCTAAAAATAAATTTGTCATACAATAAAAATAAATTTGGTAGGGGGTTACAAACCCCTTACCTTTGTTTTACAATAAAATTAAATAATTATGAACACAATTAAATCTAAGTACGTTACCGTTTGGGATGGTGGAACTGAAATAACAACAAATTGTAATTACAATCCGGATACCAAAATTGTATCTGATATTGAAATGGTTGAAGTAGATGGTTTGGACATTCTTGATGATGAATATGTATTACTACCTGATGGTACAGAAATAAGAGATTTCATTAATGAAGATGATTTGGGTAATGATATTGACCCAGCTGGTGGTTATGGTTTACATTCACACATTTAAAATTAAATAATAAATGGCAAAAGATTTCAATCATAAAGTTACTGAGAATACAACAAATACCTGGTTAACTCCACCAGAAATTATTAAATCATTGGGGGAATTTGATTTAGACCCATGTACTCCCCCAATTATGCCATGGTCAACAGCAAAACACCGTTACACAGAAACAGAAAATGGTTTGATACAACCCTGGTTTGGTAGGGTTTGGTTAAATCCTCCTTATGGTAGGGAATTGGAAGCATGGTTGAAGAAAATGGCAAGTTATGCAAATGGTATTGGGTTTGTATTTGCAAGGACTGAAACCAAAGCATTTCAAAATTGGGTGTTCCCTCATGTTGATAGTATGTTGTTTATGGAAGGTAGAGTTAAATTCTATAAACCAGATGGTACAATCGGTGGTTCATCAACAGCACCATCTATCTTATTGGGATATGGTGAAGAAAATGTGGAATGTCTTGAACATTGTGGTATCAAAGGTAAACACATTCTAGTTAACCATCAAAGAATTATTGTTGTAGGTATTACACCAACCTGGTATAGTGTTGTTAGTATGTCCGCAAGACAATACGGTGACAAAGAACTTAAACCTATCTATGATATGGTTGAAAGAGTTGCACCTGATAAAGTAGCAAAAAATCCTAACTGGAAAGCAAAGGTTAGACAAAAAATTCAAGTTTATAGAACTAAATCTGTTTCAATAACTTCAGATTTTTCTAATTAATAATCTTTTTTTTGTTTATTTAATACAAAAGTATTACCTTTGTATCATTAATTAATAATTTAAAATTTAAAAAAATGGGACAGTATTACAAGCCGGCGATTCTTGATAAAAATCGTAAAACAGTAAAGAAATGGATGTATTCCCATGATTATAGTAATGGACTTAAATTAATGGAACATTCTTATTTGGAAAATAACTTTGTTGGTAGTTTTGAAAGTTTAATATTAAATAATCCTGAAAGAGTTATTTGGGCTGGAGATTATGCTGATAATTGTTCTCAACGAAAAACCAATGTGTATAACCGTTGTAAGGATAATTTAAAAGTTAGACCATCAACTGGTATATTTGCTGCAAGATATGTTATTAATCATTCCAAAAAAACATTTGTGGATAAAAATAAGGTACCAGAAGATAAATCAAATTTCAATATGAAATTACATCCCTTACCATTATTAACTGCTGATGGATGTGGCCTAGGGGGTGGAGATTTTAGAGGTAAAAATCCTTTAATTGGTACATGGGCAAGAGATATTATTTCCGTTAGTTCAAAAAAACCATTTGGTTTTAAAGAATTAATTTTTAATGTGACTGAACAATAATTTTTAAAAATTAAATAACATGGCAATAAAAATTGTTTATTACACAGAAACTATTGATAACTGGGGTAGAACTGAGTCCTCAATGAAAGGTGATATTATATTTGGTGTCCTTAATAATGTTGAGGATTGGAATGATGATATGATGTTTGAAGGAGATGACCGTAGAATGTACACCATAGATGAACTTGCTGGTAAAGAAGTTGATGTACCAGAAATTGGTATCTTTAAAGTACCAGAAGATCCAGAAAAATAAATTTGGTGGGGGAATTAATTTCCCCTACTTTTGTATTCATTTATTAATAATTAAATATTAAATTTTATGTTATTAGGTACTAAAGAAGAACAGTATAAAGGTTATACTATATTATCATTGAAACGTACAAACAGATATATATATCAAATTAAAATTGGTGAAAAATTGGTATATAGTGATGATTATCCGTATGATGATGAAGTTATGGTAATAACAACACATAATGAATGTTTTAAATGTGCTAAAAAATATATTGATACAAGATTAAATTAGGTAAAACAAGTAAAAAGTAATACTTTTGTATTCATTTATTAACAATAAAAAAATAATAATTATGTCCCATTTTTCTGTTATGGTAATCGGTGGTAGAGTTGGTGAACAACTTGCTCCGTATGATGAAAACGAAAGACTTGAAACCCCAGTAGTTACTGGTGAAGTGTCTGATGAAGATAAACAATCAATGATTGAGTATTACAAAGAAAAGGGGGTTGAATACCCAACATTCGATGAACTTTACGCTGAGAAGGGTGACGATTGGAATGGTAATGAATGGGAAAAACGTGATGACAAGTGGGTGGAAATATCCACATATAACCCCAAAAGTAAATGGGACTGGTACCTATTAGGTGGTCGTTGGAATGGTTTCCTTAAACTTAAAGAGGATACCACAGGTACTATGGGTGAACAAAGTTGGGCAAGTGAACCTAATGAAATTGGTTATTGTGATGAAACCATCAAAAAGAATATTGATGTTAAAGGAATGGAAGACGAATGTGAAAAAGAAGCTGGTGAAAGATATGATAAAGTAATGTCTTTTATCAAAGACACACCAGTTCCAACCAAATGGTCAGATTTTATTGAACGTGTTAAGAACGATGAAATTACGAATGATATTGCCAGAATGTTGTATCACAACCAACCAAGATTGAAAGCGGTATCAACAGTAGAGGCAATAAAAGAATTGGGTTATTTTATTGAAGTGGAAAATTTTGAAGTAACTCGTGAAGAGTATGTTCAAAGGGCAAGGAACAAAGCCCTATCCACTTACGCTATCGTTAAAGATGGTGAATGGTATCAAAAAGGTGAAATGGGATGGTGGGGAATGTCAAATGATGAAATGACACAAGAAGAATGGGATATTAAACTAACAGAAATGTTTGATGAACTCCCTGATGATACTTTGATTTCAATCATTGATTGTCACATCTAAGAACAATATGTCAAAGGTAATTAACCCTCACAGAAATGTGGGGGTTTTTTATTGACCTGAAAAACGGGACACTGAAGATCTAATTGATTTTGGTATGCATGAATTTTATCCCGTCTATAGTTCAGGATGATTTTGGTATGCATAAACAGATCACGCGCATACCAATATCTAATGCTACAGCAAGCTTAAGCTCCACCTGTAGATCCATACATACCAAAATCATATACCAGGGTCCTGGTCCTTAATATCATTTTTATTTGATAACAATTCCTTAACATAATAAATTTGTCCATATCATAAGAATGATATACTTTTGTACCTCACAATTAAAAAATATCAATTATGGGTTTTTCACACTATTGGAATTACAAGACTCCAACACAAGATTGTCAGAAAGAGTTTAAACAAGTAAGAAAGGAACTAAGAAAGGTTATGAAGAACTTACCTGAGTTCTCAGAAACAGGTGGTGGTTCTTACAAAGATGAACCAATCGTTTTAAAGGGTGGAATTGGTTCTGGTAAACCAATTATCAATACCAAAGAGATTTACTTCAATGGAGACAGTTCCAAAGACCTAGATCATGAAACCTTTTACTTTGAGTTTGATGGTAGTCCTCTTGCGTTTGCGTTCTGTAAGACAGCCAGGAAACCGTATGACTTTATGGTTTGTATTACCCTACTATCATTGAGAAACAATGTAACAGGTTTTAGTTTCTCATCAGATGGTGACAAAGAAGATTGGGAACCAGCGGTTAAGTATTACGAGGAACATATTGGTGAACTAAAAAACAAAGAAGAAATTTTAAATAATCTTTAATCATTTAAATATAATAGTATGGCGAATTGGTGTTATAA
>Ga0007870_1000648_pt1 | contig 10272 bp, 10 predicted proteins | sample CryBogCBH04Jul08_FD_71207 | JGI IMG/M metagenome (GOLD analysis project Ga0007870, IMG submission 71207) | Freshwater microbial communities from Crystal Bog, Wisconsin, USA - CBH04Jul08 | ecosystem: Environmental > Aquatic > Freshwater > Lake | place: Crystal Bog, Wisconsin, USA | collected...
CGGCTTTTGCATCATCTTTGGGAACACCATCGCCACTGGCATACATCCAACCTAAGTTGTATTGTGCAAGGGCATTGCCCTGTACTGCGGCTTTTTGCAACCACTCCACGGCTTTTGCATCATCTTTGGGAACACCATCGCCATTGTAAAACATCCCACCTAAGTAGGTTTGTGCATCGGCATGTCCCTGTGCAGCTGCCTTCTGCCAATACTCAAAGGCTTTTGCGATATCCTTATGCACACCCTCGCCATTGTGATACATCACACCTAAGATGGTTTGTGCAGCGGCATTGCCCTGTACTGCGGCTTTTTGCCACCACTCCAAGGCTTTTGCATAATCATTACGATTGAAGGCGGCTGAGCCTTCTTCAAATTCACCTGCCCATGCACCAGAAAAAAACAGCAACGCCACCCACATCACAAGCCCGACCCAGCCATTTTTCATATCTTGCCCCCCTTATAAACAGTAATTTGATAGGCACATATTAACCAACCTGACCGCCCATTAAACCAATTGGCCCAAGCCATGCCCCACCACCAACCACAAGGCAGCCAGCACAACAGCCCACTACAAGCCACCCCAAAAAGCCATCTCAATAACCGTAACACAGCAAACTGTCTTTTTTTCAATTAAATAACCAAAAAACAAGCATTTGCCTGCAAAATGTCTACTTTTTTAAGCCACATTCCCGCCCTGATTGCCCACAACTAATTGATTAGCATTGGTTCTCTATAAAAAAAGCTTAAAAATGTCTGGTTTTGTGTTAATTCACACCAATGGCACAGCGGACAGCGCACCCCTCAGCCACCCATCGGGTACGCAAGAACGAAGTGCGCAGCTTGGTGCGCAGCTTGGTGCGCAGCCAACGGCGCCATTCCAAAACTACGCAAAACCGAACTCCGCAAACAACTCCGCACCGTTTCCACATTTCAATATAATTATTAAATCAAAACCTTATAACATAAAAGCCGGCAACACTTGCCAATCTAACAGGCACAAAAAAGGCCAGTGTTACCCAGCCTTAATTGATGTGTCACATTAACTGCTTTAGCCGGTTAAGGACAACGCGCATTACTTATAGCTTTTCAAGAGTGCCGGATCAATTAACGGTGTTCCTTCCACCTCATAAGACACTTCACCGTAAATATAAGGGATATACCAATAGTGCTTATTAATAACCCCGTCTAGCAAGCCAACCGCCCCTGGCGTACTCTCAATGGCCTTATCCATCGCCTCTTTGGCGTTCGGCTCACCTGCCGGAATTAGAAAAATAATACTTCTCGTATCTTCCCCTTTTACACGAACCGACGAACGCTTGAAATCAGCGCCACGGGAAAGGTCAATGTTCTTCGACGATATAAAAGTAAAGTCCGTTATCCGTGTTGAACATCCGCCAAGCAAAGCCATACAGATTGAAGCAATCATTAATTTGTTCATAGTTAACCTTATCAGTTGAAGGGCATCAATACACAAGTCAAAAAAGTTCACGCCAAAAAGGATAGCGGTAACGAAACAGCGGCAATGGTTACGTCAGATTGTTGACGCGGGGATTAAGCTAATAAATTAAAATTGCTATCCCGTATGCTATCCCGAAACGCCATTTTTACGATTCACGCCAAAGGGTCAATTCATAACCCCTTGAAAAATTTGGTCGGGACGACAGGATTTGAACCTGCGACCACTTGTCCCCCAGACAAGTACGAAAACAGTTTTTACCGTTTTTTGCCGTTCTGGAAATTCGATAAAAAACTTAATAATCATAATATTATAAAAAATCATTGTCCTAAATTGTGCGATAAGGTACAGTTGAATACAATCAATTTGCTATCCCGAATGCTATCCCGAAAAAAAGCGGCTAAGTGATTGATAATTGAAAACCCTACCCCTTGTCGATTGGCAAAGTACGATAAAATGGCTGAAAAAATAATCAAACCGCTGGCGCTCAAAAACTTCAAGCCCGCCGAAAAAGAGCAAAACATAAAAGACGGCGGCAATCTATATGTGCGTATCCGCTCAATTGCCGACGGCGGCGCAGTGTCCTACCGATACTACTACCGGTTTGAAGGCAAGCAATATTGGCTGACCATCCCCATCAAAGAACAACCCAAGGAAACCAGCGACCTGGTCAAAGCCAGAAAAGAACGCGACCGTTACCAAGACATGCTCAAAAAAGGCATCAACCCCGCCTTGGAAGTCAAGCTCGAAGCAGAACGCAACACCCAACAACAGCTTGCCGAACAACGCCACCTGGCCCAACTGGCGGCACGCCAAGACGTAGCCCAACTCTTCAACCACTGGCGCGACACTGACCTCATAAACCGCAAAGACCAAGCCGATGTTTGCCGCATGTTCCATAAAGACGTACTGCCGCTGTTAGGGCCATTATTGGTGGAAGACATCCGCAAAAGCCACATCACCCAAATAACCGACACCATCAAACGGCGCGGCGCAGCCCACACCGCCCGCAACCTGCTAAAACTCATCCGCCAAATGTTCAGGTTTGCCGTAGACCGCGACATCATCGAATTCGACCCCACCGCCAGCCTCAGCATCACCCAGGCCACCACCAAGCCCACCGAACGTGACCGAGTCCTGTCCACAAAAGAAATCCGCCTGCTGGCGCGGCAACTGCCCGACGCACGGCTATTGCCATCCACCGAATGCACCATCTGGATTATGCTGGCGACCCTTTGCCGTGTCGGCGAGATCAGCCAAGCCCAATGGCAACACATCGACTTTCAAGAAAGGCTCTGGACAATCCCCGTAGCCAACGCCAAAAACAAAAAACTGCACAAAATCCACTTGTCAGATTTTGCGCTGGCACAGTTCATAAAATTGCAAGCGGTCGCCACCAGTGATGTTTGGCTACTGCCCAACCGCAACGACAGCGGGCCCGTCTGCCTAAAATCCATAGCCAAACAAATAGACGGGCGGCAAACCGACACCCTCCACCAAGGCCGCTGCAAAAACAGCCAAGCCCTCATCCTGCCCGACGGCAAATGGACAGCCCACGACTTAAGACGCACCGGCGCCACCCTGATGGGCGAACTCGGCATCGACAGCGACGTGGTCGAACGCTGCGCCAACCACGCCGAGCAAAACAAAATGAAACGCGTCTACCAACAACAAACCCGCTGGCAAGACCAACAACAAGCCTGGACAGCACTGGGCGGACGGCTTAACCTACTCGCCAATGCCGACGATAATGTCGTGCCGTTCAAACAAACCGCCTAAGCCACCTGGAACACCCATGCTTGCAACCCCACACGACATTATTAAAGCCGTGCGCCGAGACCAAAAGAACAGCCTGGCCCAACCCCAACAACACCCCACCATCAAACTGGATTCGACCAGGGCCACTGCAATCGGCATTGCCGCCGCCCCAGACAAACGGCTGTAACCCACATGACCACCATCTAATAGTGCTAACCAATAAAAAAATATATGAAAAAAATCGTGAAAACATTGAAATCAACAGCCACAATTATTTTTATCCTGCTATCTGGACAAGCCTTTGCAAAGCAAGAATCACCAAAAATAGAGGACATTTGGCAATTGAAATCAGAAATCCTTGACCTGAAATCAAGGATGGACGCTTTGGAAAAAGCCAACAAAACAGCCGCACCGGCGACAGTCAGCGAAGCACCGCAAGGGAAAGCCGCATGGAGAAGGCTGGCAAAAGGCATGAGCAAAAGCCAAGTGATAAATATACTTGGAACACCAGAAAAAATAACAACCGGTTATTTAGATTATTTCTACTATCCATCAGGAGGCAAAGTGACATTTGAAGCACCTGGCGTTGTTTATGGGTGGGATGAACCATAACCGAAACCATCAACCAAGGAAATACATTGAAAGCATTTAAATTATTTGGCTTTTTGCTGATTGGCTTTTGCGGCGGCTGCCTAGCCCCGTGGTTTGTTGGCTGGCTAGGCAAAATCCCCACAACAACTAGCACTGGGGATGCCATCGCCATAGCAAACACCTACATTGTCTTTACCACCCTAATTTTTGTTGGCTTTACAGTTGTTCTGGGGGTCGCGGGCTATTTTTTCACCCAGCAATTTGCCGCATCCAAAGAGGCCGAACAACTGGAAGTGTTTAGCCAACTTAAACAAAAAATCAAACAAGATGAAAAGCTTGGCATATCGGTACTGGATTCGCTGCTTGACAACCCCGATGTAAAAAGGCATATAGAGGAACAATTGCAAGAAAAAATGGAAGAACTGATAGAGTCAAGAATCACTGATTTGCAAGAAAACCTCGCGCAAATGCAACAAGACAACGAGAAGCTACAGCAAATCAGCTCACAATTCAGAAACGGCGGGAAGAGGAACGGGTGATGTCAGAAAAAATAACTTACTCCAATGCAAAAGAACTTTTAGAGGCACTTTCCTATCAAGGTTTTGAAGTGTCCGCACCCATTGACGTTGATAAAATAGCCGAAAAATTGGGCATCATTGTAATCGACGACACAACACTTCAAGCCCGTGATTCCATTGGTGAAATTTCAATAGAAAATGACAAGCCCGTGGTAAGGATAAACCCTCTACAAAACTCATACACCCCAAGGCGACGCTTCACCCTAGCCCATGAGATTGGCCATTATTGCCTGCATTTATCGCCATTCAGGCCGGAATTTAAGGATTCCACCAAAACGATGAGCCGAAGCTCTTCCTATTGGGACAAGAACGAATCAGAGGCCAACGGGTTTGCCGCCCAATTGATTATGCCAAAATCATTATTGCTAGAAAAAGGCATCGAATTGCTTGCAACTTATAAAAAAAACCACCCATCTGAAGGAATGCCCGTCAGTATTTTCGTTGACAAAATGTCATCGTTGTTCGGTGCATCCAACAAAGCCATGCAATACCGCTTGAAAAGCCTAAAAATAATTGCTTAACGGCGTTCTCCGCCGCACTGCTGAAGAAGCATTAGGCATACCCAAGCCTTCTCAGCGCCCCAAAACCCGCTATAATCACCCAGACCGGATAGCCCGACGGGGCGAACACAGGGCCCATTACCCTGCCTCCGGTCATCCCCCTAATGGACAACGCCTTAATGGAGCGTTTAGCATGGACTTTGTAAAAAAATCAGACCTCATCGACCTTATCACCCTAGCCAAGGTAATGGCTACACACCATGATATGACCCCCGCCGAAGCCTGTCATGCCATTAAGTATGAGCTGCAAGCTTACTCTTCTAAAGTAGTATTGCACGACAAATCAACTGACCCCCTAGCCACATCAATACCACCTTGGGAACAAAAGGAAATAGCAGATGAAATTATCGATTTAGAATGGTGGCTGTATCCAGAAAGGGAAAAAAGATTTGTCGGATACTGGGATATCGATGACTTATCAAGTGGTCATAGTGCCAACCAAATAGCCATCAGTATTGACGACATAGAAGAGCGTTTCCACATAGACCGCGCCACCCTCAAACACTTGGTAGCCAACCTCAACGCCCCCCAAACCAACCAACCCGCCCCATCTGCCGAACACTCCGCCCCCGACACCGCCCACCACTCACATGACCTAAACACCCTCATCCGTGCCGCCAACAAATTCTGGCGCAACGCCGACCCGCACGACAAAGACACCCACCCCATCAACGCCACCATAGAAGACTGGCTATGCCAACAAGGCTTCTCAAAAATCTGCGCCAAACAAGGCGCAGTCATCATCCGCCCCCAATGGGCCGCCCAAGGCAGACCCGCAAGCAAATAGCTACACCCAATAAAAATCAACAAAAACAAATGTATAACAAACAGCTACAACCCTTTCCACGCACCCCACCTACAACCCTTTCAGCTATTAACACCCCCCCAAACCCGGCAAAATAACCCCGACACATAACAAACGAGGTTACACGCCATGAACAAAATACTCCGCTTGCCGCAAACCATCCAAAAGACCGGCCTTAGCCGTTCCACCATTTACACCCTGCTCAACGCAGGCAAATTCCCCGCCAAAATCCAACTGTCAGAACGCGCCATCGGCTTCCTGGAATCCGAAGTCAACGACTGGATCCAACAAAAAACCCAAAACCGCAAGGTATAAAAAAACCCGCCCATTTTCAACAAATGGCGGGTTCTTCGTGATCGGCATAACGGCAACCAGACACCGCCATTATACCGCATTGCGCGGCACTCCGCCAAAGCTAAGGACATCCACAATGGCACACGACTTTAACCAGTTCATCACCTCCCACGGCTATACCGCCCCGCCCGGCATCCAACATGGCGTCATCCAGAAAATCCCCGCCCTGGGCAAACGGCAAAGCAACACATCCGCACGGGTCAAGCTGTTTGCTGACGGCCAAGGTGGTTGGCTGTTCGACTGGACAACCGGACAATTTGAAGTCTGGCAAGCCCAGCGGCAAACACTCAGCCGCCAACAACAGGCCGACTTGCAGGCCGAACGCAACCGCCTGAAAGCTGAACGGGAAGCCGAACAAAACGCCGCCTACGCACAGGCCGCTAAAGCAGCCCTAGCCATTTGGGACGACAACATGCTATGCGGCAGCCACCCCTACCTTGCCAGAAAGCGTATCAAGCCCCACGGAGTCAAGTCAGACTGGCATCGCACCTTATTGCTACCCCTGTACGATGAAAGCCATACCTTAGCAAGTTTGCAGTTCATCGAACCGGACGGCACCAAGCGCTTTTTGACTGGCGGCAAAACCAAAGGCTGCCACTGGTGGATAACAGGCAAAACAGACACCCTCCTGATCGCCGAGGGCTTTGCCACCGCAGCCAGTTTGTATGAAGTCACCGGACAATGTGCAGTCATCGCCTACAGCGCGGGCAACCTACGACCCGTGGCGAAAATTGTCCGCAAGGACTACCCGTCTGCCGACATTATTGTTATGGGAGACAATGACGTTAGCGGCACAGGCCAGAAGGCGGCACGGGAAGCGGCATTGGCGGTAGGCGGAAAGTTTATGATACCGCCCACCGGAGGCCACGACTGGAATGACCATATCAACAGCACGGGTGGCACACTATGAGCGCAGTCACCAAGCTTGACCAAGCCCGTGACCCCATCACAGACCGACCAGCGGGCATCCTGGACACCGACCCCGCCACCACCGCCATAGACCTGCTGGCACACCTACCGCAAGGCTCGCTGATAGGCCAGCTGGCAAAATCCGCCGCCGCCACCACCAGCTTGCCGCCCAATTCAGTGTTGCTAATGGGTTTGGCGGCCTTCTCATCAATGGCGACACGTGCCTACGTGGTTGATTACCGCTATGGCGGCTCAATCCCCATTGGCATTTACGGCGTGGCGGAACAACCGCCCGCCACAGGCAAATCATGGGCGCTGAAAATCTTCCAAAGCCCGTTCTTTTCACCCTACCAAGCGGCAAAAGAAAATGGTTGCAGGGCGACGCTTTTCGTAACCAACACGACACCAGAAGGCCTTGAACAAACTTTGATAGGCAGCACCGGCTACTTTGCCGCAGTATCCTCAGAACAAGGCTTAGTCAACTCGTTGTTGGGCTTCAGCTATGGCGAAGGCCGCGCCTCAAATAATGACATGCTCTTAAACGGCTTTGATGGCGGATGGATCAACAGCCAGCGAGTGACACGGCACGGCTATTGCGGCCTTGTCGCTGGCGGCGTGGCCTTGTTCGCACAATCGGGCAGTATTGAGAAAATCCACACGGCATCCAACGGCACGGGTTTGGCGGAACGCTTCCTAGTATTGTCCGAACCCCACAAGCTAGGCCAGCGCAACCACTTCGACACACCGCGCATCGACAAGGCTTTGCTGAAGGACTACGCGGAAATTTGCACCAGCATAGCCCAGCGGATTTTTATCGAGCCGGAATTGGACGAAAAAGGCAACCCAGAGCCGCCGAAAAGGATTGAGCCGAACCATCTGAAAATCTGCCCAAAAGGTTGGCACGCCATCACCAGCTTTAAAAACGAGCTTGAACCCCATTTGGCGGATACCGGCAAGTTCGGGCAGCTTGACAGCCTACGCGGCGCGGCGGGCAAGGCCGACATGCAGGTTATGAAAATCGCCGCCAACCTGCACCTGCTGGACAACAGGCTGGACATGGACATATCGGCCGCCACAGTGGTGCAGGCCATCAACATCGTGCGTGACTTGCTGGAGGCCAACCTCGACTATTGCCGAATGAAACGGCTATTTGGCATCCCCGCCGAATTTTCCGCAGTGATCGGCCTGTTTGAAAAAGACCCCAAACCACGGACAGAACAGACCATCATCAACGCATTGGGCGGTAACAAACTCTTTAAAAGCATCACCAAAGGCCGCAGCGGCAAGATAAGGGCATTGTTGGCGGCAATGGTGAAGGCCGACTACCTCAGCATTGAGTCGATGGAAGGTGGCGGCCTAAAATACCAGCTCATCAAATAGGCCGAAACCACAAAAAACACAAAAAACGCATTAAATAGCTCGTAAGTTATTGAACAGTAAAGTAATTGTAAATTCGTGCCACCACAAAAAATCACAAATAATGCAAAAATTTGTATTTTTTGCAGTTTTTTGTCACGGCACAAAACTAATAAAACTATAAAAATCAATTAATTACACGATAAAAACAGCTTTTTTTGTGTTTTTTGTAAAACCAGCCCCCTTAACAGACAGCCCCACCAACGCTTAGATTGATGGCAAAGCATCGCTAAAAAATCGCTAACTTCACGCACCCGATCAAGCCCATGGATTACCAACCACGCTCAAAACGCAAGTTAACTGTAGCCGCAGGGCAAACCCACCAACCCAATCAGCAATCACAGCCCATGAAAGACCTAACCACCACAACCGACCTGCCAACACTGGCACAACACATCATCCGCACCCACCAACAAGTGGAAGACTCAAAAAACCAAGCCATCCTTCACGCCATCACCTACGGGTCGGCACTGATCGAAGCCAAACGCCTATGCCAGCACGGCGACTGGCTAAACTGGCTGGCAAACCACTGCCAGCTATCCCACCGCACCGCCCAGCTCTACATGAAGCTAGCCAAACACTACCCGACACTAGAACAGGCAAAAACGCAACGCGCCACGCATTTGAGCCTACGCGAAGCCGTCAAACAACTGGCAAGCCCCAAAGCCCCGGCAACGCCCGACAACGGCTGGCTACCCAACGATGACACCCTGCTGTATTGCCACTTCAACCCCACAGAAACCCTGCTCATCCAACAATCCGATTCACCCGGCTACTACCATGCCGCCTACCTAGGGCCATCCCACCTCGACTACATCGCCAAAGCCATCCGCCATGACTACGTGGCATACATCATCTTTGACTGGCTGCCCGGCAAACATACCCGCCACTGCACAATCCAACAACTCAACTGGCAACCCATCCACGGCCAACCCGACTTTGTCAAGCAACTGACCCAAAGCCACTGGCCAGACCCACACTAACTAGCCGCATTAACCGACTTTATTTAATGCACCCCCATAGCCCTATCCCATCAATCACAGCCTTTATAATGATTGGCCAAACAATCACGCGCCATTTTTTGGGCTTCGGCTATTTGTTTCTGGGTCATTTTGTCAGCAACCAAATCCCGATCTTTTACGGCATACTTATCGCCACCGGTAGCTGCAATGTTTGCCCACATGTGGGCACGAACGTAGTCTTGCGGCACTCCTTCGCCTTTTCTATACATCAAACCTAGGTTGGATTGTGCATAGGCAATACCCTGCACCGCCGACAGCCGATACCACTTGACAGCTTCAGCGTAGTCTTGCGGCACTCCTTCGCCTTTTCTATACATCGAACCCAAGCTGAATTGTGCATAGGCATTACCCTGCACCGCCGACAGCCTATACCACTCCACGGCTTTTGCATAATCTTGGGGTACGCCATCGCCATTTTCGTACATCCAACCTAGGTTGTATTGCGCGCCGACATTCTCCTTTAGCGCCGACAGCCGATACCACTTGACAGCTTCAGCGTAGTCTTGCGACACTCCTTCGCCATAGCTATACATCAATCCAAGTTTAAGCTGTGCATCTGCCTGCCCCTGCACAGCAGCCTTTTGATACCACTCCACGGCTTTTGCATCATCTTTGGGGACACCTTCGCCTTTGTGATACATCACACCTAAGTTGCTTTGTGCATCGGCATTGCCCTGTACTGCGGCTTTTTGCCACCACTCCACGGCTTTTGCATCATCTTTGGGAACACCATCGCCACTGGCATACATCCAACCTAAGTTGTATTGTGCAAGGGCATTGCCCTGTACTGCGGCTTTTTGCAACCACTCCACGGCTTTTGCAT
>Ga0007870_1000649_pt1 | contig 10267 bp, 6 predicted proteins | sample CryBogCBH04Jul08_FD_71207 | JGI IMG/M metagenome (GOLD analysis project Ga0007870, IMG submission 71207) | Freshwater microbial communities from Crystal Bog, Wisconsin, USA - CBH04Jul08 | ecosystem: Environmental > Aquatic > Freshwater > Lake | place: Crystal Bog, Wisconsin, USA | collected...
TTCGAGTGGATGCTTTGTGGGTTACTCAGCAGGTTCAACACCCGGCAAATCGATTAACCCAATTGCAGAAGAATTGGCCTTGGAAATGGGTTATCCAAAAACAAAGATGTATTCAAAAAGCTGGGATGAGTTCGCTAAGCCAGATGCAGTTCAAATGGACTTTATTATTACTGTTTGTGATAGTGCTGCAAATGAAGCTTGTCCAGTTTGGATAGGCCATCCAGCAACAGCACACTGGGGGTTCCCAGACCCATCAAAAGTTGAAGGTAGTTATATTGATAAAAAGAACGCCTTCGTTACTGTTATGAATGAGATCAAACACCGATTAGATATATTTGCTTCATTACCATTTGAAACGCTTGACCATTCGAGCATTGAAAAAGAGCTAAGAAAGTTAGAAGTCATATGAGCCAAATTACACAAAAACTTTCTTTTCTAGATCGCTATTTGACGCTTTGGATATTTGCTGCGATGGCTCTAGGTATTGGCTTGGGCTATTTTATTCCTACTGTAGAAGCTTTTATCAATCAGTTCCAAACGGGCACTACCAATATCCCTATCGCGATTGGTTTGATACTGATGATGTATCCGCCTTTTGCCAAAGTGAAATATGAAGAACTCCCTGACGTGTTTAGAAATAAAAAGGTGTTTGGGTTGGCTGTTTTGCTTAACTGGGTAATTGCGCCGACGCTTATGTTCTTACTAGCCATTACATTTGTACCTAATCAACCTGAGTATATGGCTGGCCTAATCTTGATTGGCATTGCGCCTTGTATTGCGATGGTAATTGTTTGGAATGATATTGCTAAAGGCTCAACAGAATACGCAGCAGGATTAGTGGCATTCAACGCTTTATTTCAAGTGTTGTTCTTTAGTCTTTATGCTTACTTCTTTTTAACTATCCTTCCCCCTTATTTTGGGTTTACAGGTTCGGTGGTCAATATCACGATTAGTGATATTGCAAAGACTGTGTTCATTTACTTAGGCATTCCTTGTTTAGCTGGATTTGCTACTAGATATGCAATGCTCAAATTCGTCTCTAGGTATTGGTATCAAAATAACTTTGTGCCCAAGATTGGCAAGATGACTTTGATTGCTTTGTTATTCACGATCATTGTTATGTTTAGTTTAAAAGGAAAATTGATACTTCAGCTGCCAATGGATGTAGTGACAATCGCAGTTCCATTACTCATTTACTTTGTTGTGATGTTCTTACTGACATTTTTGATAACAGGCAAAATGGGTATTGATTACAAGCGATGCTGCACTTTGTCATTTACGGCAGCTAGCAATAATTTTGAGTTAGCGATTGCAGTTGCCATTGCTGTGTTTGGAATTAATTCGGGTGCAGCTTTTGCTGCAGTAATTGGCCCATTAGTTGAAGTGCCGATTATGGTTGGATTAGTTTCAGTTGCTTTGAAGATTAAAGCTGATTTTTTTTAACAAGAAATATGATGATTTTTATTGTATTTATCAGTCGTTTAAACGACGCTTAAAGACCGGTTCAATCACACACTTTATCACACACAAAAATTAACCTATTGATTTAATTGATAAAATATCGGTAATTTTAATTGAAAATCCGCGTGTCGGCGGTTCGATTCCGCCCCCAGCCACCACTAATTAAGCCCACAAATGTGGGCTTTTTTTATATCTTCAAGTTTGTAGAATTCCTACAACTTCTCACTGTGTTCAAGAGCCTCTAGAATACCGAAAATACAAAGTGGGAATGCTTAAATCTAGTCCTACCTCTGCTCGATACTAGTTGTATCCTGTTGATGTTGTTTAAAACAACAATCCGAAACTATTGATACAGTCTTATGTACAGGAAATTATAAAATCACTAAATTTCAATTGTATGACTGTTTAGCCTAAAGTCTCAGATCGGAGATTCTTGATTTTGCGATTCTCAAATGCTCGCAAACCCAAGAAAGTTAATATCCCAATTAGAATCATGACCACAACAAAACTGCCATAAGCAATAGGCCATGGAATACCGCTCGTCATCATTGAGAACTCTGACATACCACCAATACCAGCCAAGATATTAACTGGCATAAAAACTACACTTATGATGGTTAATCGCTTGAGGTCAATATTCTGGTTAACGTTCAAGAAACCAACCGTTGCATCCATTTGGAAATTAATCTTATTAAACAAGAAGGAAGTGTGGCCATCTAACGATTCAATATCTCGCAGAATTTCACGAACATCATCATGCTGTTCGCTAGACAAAAGTCTGCCACGCATCAAGAATGACAATGCATTTCGTGTATCTAAGACGTTGCGTCGAATCCGACCATTTAAATCCTCTTCTTCAGAGATCGCGGTCAAGATTTTTGCAGCTTGATTATTGGTGATATGAGATTTGAATACTTGTTTGCCAACTTTTTCTAGGTTTGAATAAATATCTTCTAAAGCATTAGCTGAATATTCAACATCAGCTGCATATAGATCGAGTAGAACGTCTTTGGCTTCCGATACGTAACCTGCTTGGGCTCTAGCTCGAAGTCGTTGAAGTCTAAAAACAGGCAACTCTTCATTTCTGACTGAGAATAAGGTATTTCCTGTAAGTACAAATGCAACAGTAATGTTTCGAGACTCATCACTGCGGTCTAACAAGAAATCTGAATGCAAATGAACTTCACCATTATCTTCAACATAAAAACGAGCACTGGTCTCAAGGTCAGTTAAATCTTTGGGATTTGGAACATCAACACCAAAAATTTCTCTTGCCCACTCTAGTTGTTCGTCTTCAGGAGTTACTAAGTCAACCCATATGGGATTCGCCTTAGCTAGATCCTTTTTGCTATAAATTGGGATTTGGCGTAAACGACCTTCGTGTAAATCAAAAACTCTTAGTACAGTGCTTTGAACAGGCGGCTTTGATTCTGTAACTAGCTCAACACGCATATCATCAGACACATCCAATAAAACTTCGTCTCTTCGTTCATCAGCGACTAACTCCCAAACTACATTTCGTTCGCTCTCGGTAAGCACTTCTAGTGCATTCGCCACCTCTTTATTTGAAAGTTTCCCAATAAACTTTTGCAAATCAACAGCGTTTTGCTTATGAACAATCGACTCAACCAATTCTTGACGAGGCATATCTTGACGATGAACCAAACCCTCAACAAGCTTTTGTCGCGAAAGTAAGTTTCTAATGGCCATTAGTTGATTTTCTGTTTGGCTTTTATCAGTCATTGTATTAATTTCGATTAAGGGATTTTTAGCTTTGGTTGTTGCCATTGTAATTCTTTGAACTGAAAAATAGGATGTTGATTGGGAGCTATTTTCAAAATTTATTAAATGACATTTTAATAATAATTTGTAATAAATAATTCTGGGTGATGTTCTGAAAAGGTCATTAATATTCAGCTACTTTTTATCTACAACTTTTAGCGCTAAATTAAATGCATATAAAAAAGCAAACGAAATATACCTCGATCAAGTAAAGCAACTTGAATTAGAAGATGAACATCTTCAAGAATGGCGTACAAAATTTTCTCAAATTAGGGGGAAGTTTAACGAGAAAAACAAGGGAAAATAACAATCTCAAAGCGTCGTTTAAACGACGGTTAAAGGCCAGTTCAATCACACACTTTCCCTTAGAAATTTCCAGTGAATTTTGCGTCATTTTTGACTTCCCTGATCATTCAGTGGAATGCTGAGCAGCCTTTTTATTGCTTATTTTAGCTGGCTATATATTCAGCCAATCTAATCATATTGCAAGTGTAGCCATATTCGTTGTCGTACCATGCAATGACTTTTACAAAGTTAGGGTCTAGCATGATGCCTGCTTCTGCATCGAAGATTGAAGCATATTTTTCACCACGAAAATCAGTAGACACAACTTTATCATTTGTAAAACCTAGTACGCCCTTTAATTCGCCACTTGTTGAAGCTCTACTCATGGCTGTGATAATTTCTTCGTAGCTTGTGTCTTTATCTAGCTCACAAGTTAAATCAACTACGGAGACATCTGAAGTGGGCACTCGAAAAGCCATCCCAGTAATTTTCTTGTTTAACCCTGGAATTACTTTGCCGACGGCTTTCGCGGCTCCAGTGGAAGATGGAATGATGTTCTCTAAGATGCCTCGCCCACCTCGCCAGTCTTTAGCGGATAACCCATCAACAGTATTTTGTGATGCAGTGGTGGCGTGCACGGTCGTCATCAAGCCACGCTTGATTCCAAAGTTATCGTTTAGCACCTTAGCAATTGGCGCTAAGGCATTGGTGGTACATGAAGCTGCAGATATGATGGCTTCATTTTGGTATGTTTGATGATTAACACCATAAACAAAAATAGGTGTTTGATCTTTTGCTGGAGCTGATTGCACTACCTTTTTTGCCCCCGCGGTGATGTGTTTTTGGCAAGACTCTTGGGTTAAAAATATACCTGTACATTCCAGCACAACATCTACACCCAAAGCCTTCCAATCAAGTAATGCCGGGTCTCTTTCGGAGGTGAGCCTAATCTGTTTGCCATTAATGATTAAGTTGTCATTTTCGATTAAGACCTCGCCTGTAAAGCGACCATGAACTGAATCGTATTTAAGCATGTAAGCCAAGTAGTCTGGTGTGAGCAGGTCGTTAATACCAACAACCTCAATTTTATTAAAGTCTTGAATAGCTGCTCGAAGTGCCATTCGGCCAATACGCCCAAATCCATTAATTGCTAACCTAATCGCCATGATTTATTGTCCCTTATTAGCCTGTATTTCTAAGGCCGGATGCGATGCCATTAATTGAAAGTTGAATCGCAATTTTTGTATCTTCTGTTGCTTGTCCGTGCCGATACTTTTTGAGTAAAGCAATTTGTGAGTAGTTAAGTGAGTCAAGGTAAGGCAGCCGATTCTGAATGGATTTGGCTAAAACAAGATTGCTAGTCAAGCGCTTATCTGTATTCATAATCAGATTGATGGCATTGAGTGTCTTTAAATATTCACGCTCTATCTTAGAGAAAATCTCTTCTCTTAATGTTTCATCATTTACTAAGTAAGAATATTGCTTGGCGATTACTAAGTCTGTTTTTGCCAGCACCATATCAAGGTTGGCAATCAGCGTTTTAAATAGCGGCCATTCTTGATACATTTCGCGCATCAACTCTATTTTTGTAGCTTGATTACCTGAGTTCAAGAAATCTTCAATGGCTGAGCCGACTCCGTACCAGCCTGGCAAAAGCAAACGACATTGTCCCCAAGAGAAGCCCCAAGGGATAGCACGTAAATCTTCAATTTTCTGTGTGGCTTTTCTTGAGGTTGGACGGCTCCCAATATTTAACTGCGCAATTTCATTTAACGGTGTGGCTGAAAAGAAGTAGTCAGCAAAACCCGGCGTTTCATAAACAAGATGTCTATATGCCGTCATGGCTGAAGTTGAGAATCCTTCCATGACGATTTCGTAAGATCGTCTTTTGCGGGCAACTAACTCATCCTGCGGAAACAAGCTTGCGTCTATTGTTGCTGCGACTAATGTTTCCAAATGTGGCTTGCCTGTTTTAGCGCTGGAGTATTTGTTCGCAATAATCTCGCCTTGTTCGGTGACGCGAATTTGTCCGTTGACAGTCCCATGTGGTTGACTGAGTATCGCATCGTAAGATGGTCCACCACCCCTGCCGACAGTGCCGCCTCGACCATGAAATAGTCTTAGTTTTACTTTGGCTTGATTAAATAATTCCACAAGTGAGATCTCAGCTTTATATAACTCCCAGTTTGAAGTCAAAAATCCACCATCTTTATTACTATCCGAGTAGCCCAACATAATTTCTTGTTGATTACCTTGATGACGAATGAGATGGCGAATACCCATTAAGCTAAGCCACTCGCCCATAATCGGCGGCGCGTTTCTTAGGTCTGTAATAGTCTCGAACAATGGAACAATATTGAGATCCATTTGAATTTTGGCTGAGCCCCAAACACCCCTTAATAAACCGGTTTCTTTTTGGAGTAAGGCGACCTCTAATAAATCGGAAAGGGTTTCTGTATGTGAAATGATGTAATGGCGAATAGCGTATTTGCCAAAAATGCTTCGGATATCTCTTGCGCTGTTCAGAATATCCATTTCAGATTGGACAAGCTCGGAATAACTTTGGAATTGCGAAAATAAAAGTCGAGGCTGTTTGAGCTCGGATAAAAGTAGTTCTACTTTCTCAGCTTCACTTAATTTAGCGTATTCAAATTCAAAACCAGCTTTAAGCAGAAGTTCGCCAATGACTTGCTCGTGCACGTCCGATGACTGCCTTAAATCAACTGTGGCAAGATGAAATTGGAATGTGCCAACCGCTTTGATGAGCTTGCCTAAACGAGGATAAATCATCTCTTCGCCCTGATTTACTCTTAATGAGCGTGCGATGACGTTTAAATCAGTCAATAATTCTTCCGCTTCTGAGTAAGGCTTGCACTCATCGTGTGCTATACCAAGTTCGCCGGTGATGACAGTTTTTGTCGCCATCACCCGCATGTATATTTTTTTCAAAGCCAAGCGATAGTATTCATCACTTCGGTGTTGAGGAAGCTGATGATCGAACTTTGTTAAGTTAATGACTTCTTCACATATATTCGCCCTGAGGGAAGAAACCGCAAGCTCTCGGCCTAGGCTATCAATCTCTTGAAGGTAGAAATTAAGCACTTTAGTAGACTGCTTATCGAAAGCTGTTGCTAATGTGCTGGAGTTAACAAATGGGTTCCCATCTCTGTCTCCGCCAATCCATGAACCCATTTGAATAAAATTTGGTAATTCGTAATCTGGCTTTTGCATTACTGCTTTAAGGTCTAGTTCGAGGTCTTGCAGTATTTCAGGAATCGCATTGAGGAACGTTTTTTCATAAAAGCTTAGAGCATTATCTATTTCATTCGAGACTGTGAGCTTGGAGAAGCGCAACATGCGGGCTTGCCACAATGCTGAAATTAAGCCTTGAATAATTAGGTCGTGACGTTTAATTTCTTTTTTTGAAGTGAGTGTGACGCGCTGAGCGAGGTGCTCGGCAATTTGATCCTCAATATCTAAAATGCTCTTTCTTTGAACTTCTGTAGGGTGTGCAGTAAGCACCGGTGAAATTAAAGCTTCTTGGAAAAACGTTTCAATCTTATCAATACTTAATTCATTTTCTAGAATTTTTGAAAGGCTGAATGAGAGCTTGCCCTCGGAAGCTTCATCTTCAGTAACTCTTGCTAATTGTTGTGCATATAAATCTTCGGCTATATTGAATAAATGAATGAAATAGCTAAATGAGCGAACGATACAAACAATTTGATCGGATGTTTGTTCATTTAAGACTCCCATAAGGCTTTCACTGGAGTTTTTCTTGCCCCTACCATTGAGACTTTCAACTTTGTACTGAACACTTTTTATGAGGTTGAATGTTTCTTCACCATCTTTTGTGAGGATTGCTTTGTCCAGTACCCTAGCAAAATAGCGTATATTTTCTTGCATCATCAATTCATAGTTGGTGCCCATATCAAACCCCATAAAAAGCTTTTGTTTGGTCAGGTATATATAAGCAACAACTAGACCAAATAGATTTTTAGTTGATATTTCGATTTTTTCTTTTTGAAGTGCATTACTAACTTGGGTGGTCCTTGATTAGCTATGTGAGCTAGATATTGCCACATCAAAAGTTCAGGATAATTTGGCACCTTTTTAGAACAAAAAGGATTCCTTGGTGCATATAGCTCTAAATGGAATCTGGAATTTTCAAAAGAGTTGATGCGAAATAGATCGGTAAAGCTTGCGCTTGAGGTTTTGAATTAGCGTAAAAGCTTCTTAGGTAAAGGTTCGCACACCAAGTATCACAATAGAGTTACGTGAAAAAGTAGCTATTTTTTCGTCCGAAATTTCAATTCAGACCTAATGCGTGGCTTTAACTCAAAAGATCTTAGATCAAGAAAGTTGACAATCCCAAATATTTAAATGATAATCATTCTCATTGAGTGAAGTCAAAAAAATCCAGAAAGTTATTTTTAATGCGTTTGAAAAACAAAATAAAGCTATTGATTTCTATGGCATTAATTTATTTGCCATTAATTGCTTTTGGTCATAATTTTGACTCTGAAGATGCTTTGCCTAACGAAAACTCTTCTAACGTCGAGTCTTGGAATATTCATGCTCAGTTCACGCATACTACACAATGGCATCCGACTTTTGATACAAAGTGTGATGCAAATCAATTTTACTGCATGTCTGGAAGGGCTCAGCGCAAACAAACTAATGACGCTACTATTTATTTTGGGGCTAGATTATGGAGTGACGCTGAACTCTATATCAACACTGAGGTAGATGAAGGATTCGGACTAGGAGATACTCACGGGATTGCTGGATTCTCAAGCGGGGAATCTTATAAATTAGGTAAGCCTTATCCTTATATTCGAACCCAGCGATTTTTTATTCGCCAAACAATTAACTTAGGAGGAGAGGATCAGCATCTTGATTCACTTGCTAACCAGTTAGCTGGCAACCGTCAATCTGACAACCTTATATTAACTGTTGGTAAGTTCTCATTGGTAGATATATTCGATAGTAATACTTATTCGCATGATCCAAGAAACGACTTTCTTAATTGGTCGATTGTTGATGCTGGTGCTTTTGATTACGCTGGTGACGCATGGGGTTATGTGTATGGAGTTGCAGGGGAGTTGAATAAAGGCGAATGGTCTTTTAGGGGGGCATTGGTAAATTTGTCGACTGAACCAGGTGCTGTTCATACTGATATGACCTTTAATCAATGGTCTACTGTTGGGGAAGTCGAAAAAAGATATGTTTATGAAGGTCATGAAGGAAAAATAAAGGTATTGGGATTTTTAAATCATGGCAGGATGGCAGATTATCGAGATGCCCTCGCACTTGGTGGGGTGCCAGACTTAAGCCTTGTTCGACATGAGACTTCTAAAATTGGTATAGCAATTAATCTTGAACAATCTATATCATCAAATGTTGGTCTATTTGCTCGTTTCAGTGTTAATGATGGAAAAAAAGAAACATGGGATTTCACTGATATCAATAAATCATTTTCAGTTGGGGCGTCTTTTAAAGGGGAAATATGGGGGCGCACCCTAGATAAAGTGGGCTTGGCATTAGCGAATAATGATCTCTCTGATGCAGCAAAAGATTTCTTTGAAAAGGGTGGAATGGGCGTACTTATTGGTGAAGGGCCTCATCTTAGGTACAGCTCCGAAAGAATTATGGAGGCGTACTATTCAATCCATATGAAAGATTGGTGTAATGTAACTGTTGATTATCAGTACATTCAAAATCCTGCTTATAACCCCCAAAATCAAGATATATCTATCTTTGGGGTGAGAGTGCATTTTGCAATTTAGAAAATAAGTTTCAAAAAGTTAGAAGGCTTTTAGAAGTGAAAATTTTTTATATTTTAGTTGCTAATGCACCAACCATCTTTTAAGTTACTACACATCCAAATTACTCCATTGATTTTAGAGCGCTTTCAACAGCATATTTAACTGTTAATCCGTTTGTCGTGGGTTCGATCCCCGCACAGCCAAACAACTATTACAAAAGGGTTACGTGAAAACCTAGTTTTTTCGTCCACTCCTAAAAGTAGACTCAACTAACTTTTAATTGATACGGCAAATATGGAACAGGTCATAACCTATCTTATTTAAACGTCAAATTGTAGCCATCAAAAAAGCGCCCTTAAGGCGCCTCTTTGATCTTAACAACAAGAATTACTTGCCGACTGCTGCAATAACCTTGTCGGTAATATTAATTTTCTTGCTTGTGAATGCTGCGCCATTATACAAAATCAGGTCATAGCCTTCAGTCTGAGCAATTGAATCAATCACTTTATTAATTTGATCCTGAAATTTTTTCATTTCTTCATTTTTTCTAAGTGAGGCATCTTCATTCAATTCACGTTGTTTTCTCTCAAACTCTATTGAAAGATCTGAGATTTCTTTGGACTTAGTCTTTAAGTCAGCATCAGATAAGTTTTTAGCATCTTTATCTAAGGCACTTTGTTTATCACTGATTTTCTTTTTGGCTTGCTCAATTTGTGAAATGCGCGTTGAAAATTCGGATTGTAATTTCTTACCAATATCTAAAGCAGGCTGTGATTGCATAATTTGATTCAATTCAACGTAGCCAATTTTTAGATCCGCTGAAGCATTAAAAGAAATTAGTAAGGTAACTGCTACCAGAACTAATTTAATAAGTTTTTTCATTATTACCTCTATATTTAAATGGTTTTTTAATGCTCTATCGCAACTTAGTCTAAGTCTATAGCGACAGATGCTTTAAACCTCATTGAATA
>Ga0007870_1000650_pt1 | contig 10263 bp, 11 predicted proteins | sample CryBogCBH04Jul08_FD_71207 | JGI IMG/M metagenome (GOLD analysis project Ga0007870, IMG submission 71207) | Freshwater microbial communities from Crystal Bog, Wisconsin, USA - CBH04Jul08 | ecosystem: Environmental > Aquatic > Freshwater > Lake | place: Crystal Bog, Wisconsin, USA | collected...
TTCACATTCTCGAAAAATGTGAGCTTCAGAATGCTGACACCCTGTATGTTTTTGCTGGTTACATTCTTGATGCCATTGATGTACAAAAACTGGTCCTGCAACCTTGTGGAAAAAAAGCCTTCCATTTGTTGCGGGGTCATGCCGGCATATGGCTCTATCACATAGATCACCGGCAGATTGAGTTTGGGGAAAATATCTATGGGTATCGTGGTTGTGGCCAGCAGGGAAGCAATGATGATTCCCGAGACCAGCACCAATACCGTAATCGGTCTTTTTAGCGAACTATAAATCAGGTTCATCTTATTGCTTTTTTAAGTTTTGAAAAAATGGTTCTGATTGCTCACTCAGGGCTGCCCGCATAAACAGCAGTTTCAGCAGGTCGGTTTGTGTCACCACAAGGTTGGTTTCGGCTTGCAGCAGGGCGTATTCGGCATTCGTCACATCAATCAGCGTATTCAAGCCGTTGGTATATAGCGCCAGTTGCTGTTCATATGCCTCGCGCGCAGAATGCGTCTGCACCGGAATTTCCGTTAGTTCCTGCACTGTAGTTTCATAAGAAGATTTGGTTTGCTGCAGAAATGCATCCAGATTTTGAGATTCGGTTTGCAGCGCATAATACTTCGCTGTCTCACGGCTTTTACCCTCTGCCAGCAGGTCGCGGCGGTGGCGCAGATCAAACAGGTCGTAAGTAGCGCTTACGCCTACAAGATAATTATAGGCGCTATACGGCATCATAATCCCGGCTCCGGGGAATCCGCCATCCGCAAACGTTCCGGTAGGCGATAATCCCGAATTGCGGTACCAGTATGCGCCATTCAGGTCTAAGCGCGGCAGATAGCGCTTTCTGTCGATGTTGGTTGCAGCTATTTCTGCTTTATAATCCAGTTGAAAAGGTTTAAGGAGTGGATGCTCTGCCGTAATCTTATCCGGGAATCCCATAAGCCCAAGACGGGTAAGCAACGCGGACGAAGTAATACCTGTATCAGGAATTTTCTTGTTGAGGTTCAGTCCGGAATATACCGCCAGGGCTATGCGGTCGTTGTTGAATTCGTCCAGCGCCTGCAACCAGGCAATACGGGCTCCCGAGTAGGCTGCCCTGGCAGTGCTACTGTCCACTCCCGGTTTCAGCCCGCTCAAAACATTGGCGCGTATGGCGTTGAGTATCACACCGGCGCGCTGCACATCATCGTTCTTTATCTGCACCAACCGGTACTTTTTCAGCCAGTCTATGTACCGCAGCACCACTGAAACAGTAACTTTATATTTTTCTGCCTCAACCTCTGCCGCTTGCTTTTCAGCAACAGATTTTGCCTGTTCAGCCTGTGCTTTGTAGTAGCCGAAATTGCAAAACTCCCATTGCAGCGCCGCAATAGCCAGATTGCCCTCGTTAAGATTGCCATTGGTTTTGGCGATATTGCCGCCCGATAGCGATGGTATCACCCCAAACGGAAAGTAGGAGCCTTCTATGGAATTGTTGGTACCTACGTTCAGTTGTTCCTGCAACAGCAGCGATGGAAGAATATTGCCGGTAACGGTGTGCTGGTGGGCAAGGCTGGTGGCATACTGAGCCTCCCGCTGTTTGAGCGATGGATAATTGTTCAATGTGCCGGACAATATTTCGTCCAATCCGGCTACCTGAGCTTGCGCAATATTGCAGCAAAGCAGCAAAGCCGGTAATAGAACGAAATATCCCAATGTTTTGAGTTTCCTACAGTTTAGAGCCTCACCCCGTCCCTTTCCAAAGGAGAGGGCGATAGGGAGAGAAACTCCATTTTCTTTTTCAGAAAATTTGAAAGATTCAAACGGATTCCTCATAAAGGCATGCGCATTTTAGTTGAGTTGCAAACAAAAAAACCTGATATTACGATAAAGTAGGACGGTATAACCAACAAAGATAAAACATATATTGCTTTATTGTCTCCACGAATGAGCTAAAATGGAACGCAGATAACACAGATTATTATGATATGCGCTGATTTTGACTTGTTTATGATCACATTCTAAATATTCAAAAAAACATTTGCAGTTTATTTTGAAACAATTGCCGATATATTAAGACATTGCAAAGAAATAATCATATTTTATCAAAATCATCAGCGTCATCTGCGTTCCATTTCTTATTGATTAGTATAATTTCATCAATTGGAAAAACGGAAACAAATAGCTATGCTAAAGGCGGCGCTCGGAGTCCCTTGCTGTACCGGGACTGGCTGAAGAGATATTGGGAATCAGGTAAAACATAAGCAACAGAGCAATAACAAGCAAACCGGTCAGTTATCTGAACACCGGCAAAATCCAGCGCCATGTGTTCTGAAACCGTGGCTTTGGTGCGCATCACATACCTTGACCGGAAACAATCTGGCTGTGCGCTTCTTTCTCTCAGATGAAATTCATTCTGGGCACAACTCTCATCAGTTTGCGAACTAACCACAAAAGACCTATCACATTGATTTGCAGGGCATTCCCGATTGTATCCAACAACCGAAAAAACCGCACACAACACCCATATGACAAGCCTGTTGCTCATTGCTGTACCAAAGGTAGCGTTTTTGGTGATTGTGATAAATGAGCGGGATTGTTAAATTAATGAAATAGTAGAGGCTGGGCGTTTGAACACTTGTGTTATGGTAAATTTTCAAAACAATATATTTAAAGTAATTTTCAATTTATTGAACAATTTCAAAAATAGGGTTTTCAATAACTTTAGACCTGCCCATCGATAAAAGTTTGCCACTTACCCTCACTGTTTGTCCGTTTTTGTGAGCTTCGCAAGCCGCATTGTAATTTTCTTTATCCAAAATAATCTTTGCTTTCGAAACTTTTTCCTCTTCGCCAAGTATAAAGTTCAATACTATTTCACCCTCCGTTCTCGACTTTATATCGGGATTAGCTTTTGTGTTTGATATGCGCCCGATAAATACATCGCTTATACCTTCGTCTGCCGGTTTTATCCTGCTAACCATATTTTCAAGAACAGGGATATAGTCATTGCTTAATTTTATCGAACGTGGTGCAATATTTTCTCTATTGGCAAATACAGACCAGCTTGTAAGTATTTCAATTTCCGAATTTTCTTTGGTTGGATTTAGGTCTAAAATACTTTCCAGAAAATTACCGCTTATCATATTTTCGCCCTCCAGGTCAATAATTCGGTTTTCTTCGCCGTTGTCTATAGCAGATTTTACTGTGGCCAATGTATGCATCAATCTCATAGTCACTTTACGGGTAAATGAGTTGGCAAATTCTTCAGTATGATTAAAAATCGAAAGCTGTTGAGCTTTATCGTCTTGCGCCTGGTTTACAAATGGACAAATAACAGATGCCACAAAACTTCCTTTTTCAGTTTGTCCCAATCTGCATTCATCAATAAACTGTTGCGCGCCTTTCAATCCTAAACGTTTATGATATTTTTCAGGTTGCAATATATCGGTTGCTATAGATAGTAGTGCTTTTTTAGCATTTTCAAGGAGATTAAAGCCTTCTGGAAAGGATATGGTACCGTTTTTAGTGTCGCGATTCAATACCCGAAACCGAACAACGTCAGATGGCGGCAACGACAGGTCGGCTAAAACTTGCCCCGGCTCCCTATTTTCAGATAACGCAATTTCATTGATAACATCTAATATTCGAGCATCATAGTCTGCAAAATCTTTACTTAATGGCAGTAATGTTTCATAAAAATTATTGCCAAGTTCCCTTTGAAATAAGGCTACACCTGGCTTACCAACGGCAATTCTTTGCCATCCTGTATTGCGCAGATAAGCCTGAAGTTCAGTGAATTTCACTTCCTGTATCATATTCAAAAGAAAATTTGGTATCATAGATCCTCCAATTTCGATGCTTTAATCATTAATTGTCTGAGCACATCAGGGGTTAATATATTGGAACTAGGTATGTAAACAGTCTGATTGTCCATATTAGGGCTTGCCGATAAGCCCTTAAGATTGAGAAAATAAGCACATTTTTGCAAAATCAATCTATCGGTTTGGTGTATCAACCATTCGTTTTCTATGCGTGGCAGTGCCAGCAACACGAGTAGGCGTGGTAACACTGTATCAGCCCTGAGATCATCATATTTTTTTATGGATAATAAATAAGGAATCAGGCGCTCCTTATTTTCAACTGCGTTAATGGTGGCTTTCAATTGCACTTCTATTCTGGGCGAGTGTTTGATCGAATCAGGCGCAACTTTTCCTTTTGCAGAAATTACGGCATCAACACTATCTGAATCCACATGAGGTATGTCGATTGCAAAAGAAGTTTTTGCCGCAATAGCATGCAGATAGGCAACACTTAATTCTGACGCTACCTGATAACGAGTGAGCATGGCATGACAAATTTAAACACTTAAATTGAAAAAAGACATTCATTCGTTTTGCAAAAACATTCTTAATGCGGTCAGGCTGTCCGGGTAGACATAATCTCCGGCGATGCTGAAAGGATAGTTTTCTCGTGAGTTGCGAAAAATGGGGTAATCAGGAAGTAGTCAATTTCCAAATACACGCTCCAAAAGCGCCTCAATTCCAGAACTCCTTGCCCCTTGATCTAAAAAGTAAATTTTCTCACAAATTGAAAAAATTGTAATCCAGAACATTGATGATGAAAAAAGGTTCTCGCAAAGGCGCAAAGACAAGAATTTTCTTCGCGAACTTAGCGCCTTTGCGAGAAAATATCCGTCATGTCAAACTGCGAGAGGCAAGGAGTTCTGAATTCTGTAAGCACCAACTTGAATATTTTCGATTCAATAAAAATTGTTATTAATTTTGGTAAAACAAATCTTGGTGGATGACAATTAATTTCAATGATAATTATCGATGATTTGAGTAACCATTATCAATAAGACAATTATGAGACATTCAAAAATTATCAGTCACGCCGGAAACGAAATAAAAATTGATGTTATGCTTCATCCGGGCGAGGTGCTAAGAGATGAATTGGCAGCACGTGGACTTGTGAAATCGGCATTTGCGATCAAAATTGGTCTGTACCCATCTCATTTCAGCGACCTTTTGAAAGGCAAGCGGAATATTTCAACCGGTATTGCTGTAAAACTGGAACAGGAACTAAGCATACCTGCCGAATTTTGGCTCGGTTTACAAATGGACTACGATTTGCAGGAATATAGAAAGAACAGCACAGCTTCCGCATAATCACTTACTATATAAGAATGGATACAGGCCACGACAGGCTGAAAAGGGTAATCAAGATATTAGCTTCATTTAAAAAGTTGCTATCTGGAACAAAGTAATCAGAGAATCTGCCGAACCTAACTGAGTTGGACCTTGTTCGATGTTGCTGATATTATACTACGCAAGGCGTAAGATTGCTTATGAAGAATTGTCACAGCTTTCGTGTCACCACCTGCGTTTTTGATGTTTTATAAAAAGAATCAAGAATATTATTAATTTGGCACCTTGATCGTTTGCGGAAAATGAAACATTATAGCAAAATTTTGATCAGGTAATAAACTAATTCATGGAACTGGAATATACAACTAAGATTTTCAATTCAAAGCAATTTAATAAATGGGCACTCTTAAATGTGCTAGTTGCAATGAGCATACTATTCGGAGGCTTATTTGTTGCTATAATGGTAAAAGATCGATTTCCACCAATCGCGGTTATGATATTATTCTGTGTAATAGCGGCCTTTGTAAGTGTAGGCATTCAAAACAGAATTAAGATTCTGTGTACCAGAAATGTGAAAATAAAATTTACAGATGAATCCATGACACTAACAGAAATAAAAGGGGGCGACGAAAATATTATTAGCCAGAATTGCATTTATTGGCATGATTTGGACTCTTATAGATTTTCTGTAAAAGGCAAGAACTTTACTTTGAATTATATTCATCTTTTTTTCAAAAGTGGGAAAAAGAAAATCCTGGCCTTCGTTGAAGATTACAACAGTTTGGAATCAGCCTTAGATGATGAAGCCAGCCTATTCAGAAATTTTTACACTTTTATCAAAAATTATAACAATAATCATCCGGCAGAGCCTGTTGTGATTCGCCGGCAATTGATGCCTGCTATTTTGTATAAAACTATCCTGATTGCTTCCGGATTAACCGCATTGATCGGATTAGTGCTACTTGCAATAAATGGCGGCAAATTGGCGGCCCTGCCATTCGCTTTCGGCACTTCTACGTTTTTTACCTTTCTGCTCATTAACTATAATTTTTCAAAGGATCTTGCATTAATGAACCAGCTTGATTGAGAATGGTTAGTGTTGTGCTAACAGGGCACAAGTCTTCTGTAGCACAACTTGCGCCCTATGCAAATCAGCCATTTTCAACCGGACTGCATCATATTGAGAAAAAATATCTCCATTTCTCAATTCGCGTTCAAACCCAATACCTAGACACACGTTCGCAATTACACCCGATTTATCCTGATCAAAAAAAAATTGCCTACAATGCAATATGATACCGCAATAAATTCCAGTTTTTATAAACAGAATCCTGAGGATGATTAAAAACAATTTTTATAAAGCCAATTTTGTCGCAACTGTAAAACCAATCATCAACGATAATTCCTTCATAAACGATTGCTGAATTGAAGCGACGAATTTTTGCAACATTAGTAAAACTTTTTCCATTATACGAATACGTTGGATATATATCAGCAATTCCACCAATTCCGGTAGAAGTTGAATCATAGTATCCTTTATAAATAGGGTAATAAAATAGTGTTCCATTATAGCTATTCTCAAGTGTAGTCGGTGTTGAATCAATTGAAAAACTAAACATTGAATCTGATAAACCTAATCTAAGGACTTCGTAAAATGTATTATTTTCATAAATAGATACATGCATAATGGATACACTTTCAGAAAAATTAGAACCATAGTCAATGACATCTTCGGTAGAAGTGACCACAAAACTATCCACTTCCCCACTAACAGAATCCAGGTATATCCAATAAGTACCCTGTTTAAAGCCATAATTCTGCATCAATGCCGGATTAATGGGAATATTTGGTATTTGTTGTTTATTGCATCCTGCTAAAACTATTATCACTGCAATTAAGGCTATAAGTATATGTCTCATTTTATTGTTTGTGGTGTTTATGCTGTTTGAGCCTATCCGATATCATAAAGCCAGAAAATGATGATACAAACATCATGCTAAATAACTGATTTTACAGCCTATAGTTGTGATTTTGCGAAGATGATACATGAACTTGCTTGCCCGCTTCAAATCAGTCGTTCTACAGCCAGAACTCACCACTCTAAAAAACCCCTTCACGCCATTTTCAAATCTTTGCCACGCTAACCCGTTTTTGCCCAACCGATTAAAAAATAAGAATAGGAGTCGCACTCAACCGTTGCACCCCAAATTAAAAATTAAAATTATTTTAAACAAGCGATTGTGTTTCAGCAACATGTTTTACCAACTTTCGCATAGAGTTTAGCATATTTTGCGCTTGCTCCAGAGTAGGGTGTTTTTTTCCGGTTTTATATTGCGACAACAATGTCTTATCTATATTTAATTTATCTGCAATTACTGATAAATTGAAAAAATTAAACTTATCAAGAAAAGCCGCAAAATCATATTTTAGCTCAAATTGAATAGATTCAGTATCAACTTTAGACCAAAACTTATCTTCTTTGCCCTCATGTTCTTTATAATCTTCAATTGATGAAATAATATCTTTTATTAATGCTTCGGTTGATTCCCCGGCTCCGGTTGGAGTAAAATTACCTTTATTTTCTACTCTGCCCCACAAAAGACCATCGTTCTTTTCAATTATCAATTCAAGATTTTTCATTTTATTTAACATTAAATATAATATTTAGGTATCACAATTTTATTTTAGTCCTGCATCCTTCAGTAACGTTTTAATCAAACCTTTACCTATTTCCTTAGCTCCATGGTCAGGAATAGATAGTCTTTTTGTTTTCGTTGGATGCGCCCAAATTCTATGGCTTCCTTTACCATTTCTTAAAAAGTACCACCCATCTTCAGTTTCAATTTTTTTTGTAAACTGTCTATACGTCACGGACAAATAATTTAGCTATAAAGGTAAATATTTTCTAACACGGGAGATCAAGATGATTGCAAAAATTAAGATAACCTAAACCAACATTACAGAACAAAACACTTCCAAATTCCTGATGCATTATGTCAAGAATTAAGCTGGACAAACTAAAGGATACTCAGCAGGTATAGTCTGAAGCGAAAAAACCTGCTAACTCCGGGAGGTCTTGCCGGCCAACTTGAACTATAGAACCTTGCAACAGATAATCAATAGTATGGCATGCGAAAAGGTTTTGGAGCAGAAGCCAGCTAAATCATCATTCATTACCTGTATATACCCCCTCTACCAGCGTTTTGAAGGTAAAACTACTGGCAATAAAACCATTACTGTAAATGGAATAACAGGACATTTATAAATATATATTTACAACCTACGCCGCACGGCAGTATAATGTTTAATATTATCAAACGCCGCTTCTTTAGCCACTAATTCTTCTTCCAGATCAAAATCGTCCTGTAGGCCTAACCAGAATTTTGGAGTATTCCCAAAATACCTGGAAAGCCGCAGCGCCGTGTCTGCTGTTATTCTTCTTGCGCCTTTTATTATTTCTGATATTCTTGTTTGGGGTATACCTGTGTCTTTTGCAAGCCAGTATGCAGATATGCCCAATTCTTTCAAAAATTCTTCTTTCAGAATTTCGCCGGGGTGAATATTTTTAAGCCGTTCCATTGTTAAGTGCTTTTGTCATTGATTGACTGCTCTGTGCAACTCCGCGTTTTAAATTCGCTTAAGCGATGGAAATTGTTAGCCAACAAAATGTACGATTCTATGCCGCGGGACCCATAAAAAACACTTGTTTTTCACCGACCCATAAAAAAAAGCAATTCGAGGATACCCCGATGCCGGATTTATCCAAAAAAGTTTGCCGCAAAAAAACGGCCTCCGAATATTCGGAGGCCGCGTCAAAATATGAAACATTATTAATTACCCAACCATCAGCCTCTTGAAAGAAGTTACGGTAAGGCCACCTTGTACCGATTTAAGATATTCGCCTACAGACTTTGAATTGTCTTTCACGAAAGGCTGGGGCAACAATGTATTTTCTTTAAAGAATTTGTTGATTTTGCCCATAGCAATCTTTTCTGCCATATCACCGGTTTTGCCTTCAGCCATCACTTGTTCGATTGCGATTGCCTTTTCACGCGCCAAAAGGTCGGCAGGTACGCTGTCGGCATCCACTGCAAGAGGATTCATAGCTGCGATTTGCATAGCCACGTCTTTTCCTGCTGTGAATATTGCTTCTGTACATTCTGTATTCAGGCCCACCAGTACGCCAATCCTGTAACCGGAGTGGATATAAGGAACAACTGTGTCGGCAGAGATATGCTCGAAACGGGTGATGTCGATTTTCTCACCAATTTTGGCTACTGTTTCCAGAATCTTGTCACTTATTTTTGCGCCTTCCATTTCTACTGCCTTCAGGCTTTCGATGTCAACAGCTTTCGATTCCAGCGCTGTTTCTGCAAGCTTGTTTGCAAAGGCAATGAAGTCTTCGTTTTTGGCAACGAAATCGGTTTCAGAGCTCAATTGTAATACAATGCCATATTTGTTGTCGGCCGATGATTTAGCAATTACCACACCTTCCTTGGCTTCGCGGTCACTGCGGTTTGCAGCTACTTTCTGACCTTTTTTTCTCAGATAGTCGATAGCGCTTTCAAAATCGCCATTGCTCTCTACGAGTGCTTTGCGGCAATCCATCATTGGGGCGCCGGTTTGCTGGCGCAGTTTGTTTACTTCTGCGGCAGATATTGTTACTGTACTCATTTTAGATATTTTAATAATTGATGTTCAAATTGCAAATTTGCCACAATAATATTAAAGCCCCAAACCCGGGGCTTTAATAATGTGTTATCTTTTTTTCGGGATTAAAAAACTTAAAGTCGAATCGCCTGGTATTCAAGGCTATCTGCCACCACCGGGACGGAATCCGCCGCCACCGCCGCCGCCTGGACGGGATCCGCCACCACCGGAGCCGCTGCCGCCGCGATTGCCGCCGCCACCACCGGGACGGTAACCACCGCCGCCACCGCCACCCGGACGACCGCCGCCGCCGCCACCGGGACGGGAACCACCGCCACCACCAGAGCCGCTGCCACCGCCGCGATTGCCACCGCCGCCGGCACCACCGCGATTACCACCCAGCGCAGCTGCACCACGTGGAGCACCTTTGCCGCGACCTGCACCACCGCCTTTGCCGCCTTCATCTTCTTCAGTCAGTTCCAGA
>Ga0007870_1000656_pt1 | contig 10208 bp, 7 predicted proteins | sample CryBogCBH04Jul08_FD_71207 | JGI IMG/M metagenome (GOLD analysis project Ga0007870, IMG submission 71207) | Freshwater microbial communities from Crystal Bog, Wisconsin, USA - CBH04Jul08 | ecosystem: Environmental > Aquatic > Freshwater > Lake | place: Crystal Bog, Wisconsin, USA | collected...
GATGAATGCACTCATAAACTTGATGACGTGTTGTTGTCTCTCATCACAACGATATCTATAAAAGATACGGATGTTGTTCAGCAGGAAATAGATTTTAATAAAATGGTTTCGTCTATCCTGGATGATTGCAAGGTGATTGAGGGGTATGATGAAATTAAAGTGTTTGTTGATGTAAGGGTGCATTCACGCTGCATGATGGAGGATTTTGCAGTGCATAATATCCTGAAGAATATAATAGAAAATTCTGTTAAGTACCGTAGCAGAAATATTGATAATGCATTTATTTCTATATTTGTGTACGATGTCCCGGCGAGCAATATTTTGAAAATTATTGTAAAAGACAATGGGATGGGCATTAATGCCAAAATAAAGGATAAAGTCTTTGATATGTTCTTCCGCGGTACCATGATTTGCAAAGGTTCTGGTCTTGGCTTGTATATTGTGAGAAATGCGGTAGAGAAATTGCAAGGCACAATAGCGTTGATGAGTACAGAAAACGTGGGAACTACAGTGGAAGTGAGTCTGCCCTTGAATATCAGCCATAAAATGAGTCATGAAAGACCTAACTGAAACGATAAATATTGATTTTCAACAGTTGCTCGAAACTGAGCCGGTTTGCTATGTGATTTTGTCTCCGGATTTCAGTATTGTTGGTGCAAGTAATGCAATGCTCGAAAAAGCAGGAACTAAAAAGCAATTGGTAACGGGCAAAAGCCTGCCGGAAGCCTTTGATTTTTACAAAGACGTATACAGCGCTGCCAGTGGCGGGGTTTCTGTGTTGGAGTCGATACAGCAGGCATCTGTTACTGGTCAGGTGCAGGAGATGCCTGTACTAAAACTAGATATCAAAAACACAAGTAACCATCGGTGCGAAAGCTACTGGAAAATAAGTCATATCCCTGTTACATTTGCTCAAAAGCAATTGCTGTGCATTATACATAAGGTTGAAGATGTAACCGAGTTGGAACTGGCCAGAAGAGAGGCCGCGCACTATTTTCAATTAAAAAGCGAGTTGGAGGCTACCGATGACATGCGTATCAGAAAATTAAAAGAAAGTGAGGTCAGATTCATGAAGCTTTTTGACTTGTGTCCGGCACCCGTATTTTTGATGAAGGTAGCCGATTTTCAACTCGTAATGGTAAATGATGCGTTTTGTAATCTATTGCAAGCAGAAAAAACCTTATTTTCATCAAAGTCGTTGATTGAACTCGGATTTGTAGAATTAAGTGATTTTGAAGCTTTTTTGGGTAAGCTCAATCACCCTGGCGATGAGGGTCAGGACATAGAACTGAGCATAAAAATGGCTTCGGGCGAATTTCGGAGGTACAGCGTTACCTTCGAAATTACTCAGTTTGGAGACAGTCTGTGTTATTTGGTTGTAATGCATGATATCACCAACAGAATAAAAGCCGAAGAACATCTGTTAAGCAGCAACAAGTTTCTGGATACAGTATTGGACAACTTACCAGGCATTGTTTTTGTAAAAAATGCCGCCGATCTGCAGTTTGTTTACCTCAATAAGGCAGGTGAAGATTTTTTTGGCGTTACTCTTGCCGACCTAAAAGGAAAAAATTGTTTTAATTTTTATACAGACGAACAGGCGGCAAAAATCCTTGAAGAAGAGCAGAATTTATTTAAAGATAATTGCGTAACCGAATTTGAAGAAGGCCCCCTGAGAACATTAGATGGTGAGAAATGGCTGCAAACAAAAAAAATTCCGGTATTCGAAAACAATACACCCGCTTTTGTGGTTTGCATTTCGCAGGATATTTCTGAGAAAAAGAAACAGCAGGACGCGATTCTTTCGCTAAACAAAGAACTGGAAGCATTTTCGTATTCTGTATCTCACGATTTGCGTGCCCCACTGCGTGCCGTTACGGGCTATGCACAAATGCTCAGGGAAGATTATTCGGATATTTTGGATGCTGAGGGCAACAGATTGTTGCGCACGATAAGCGAGAATGCCGAGAAGATGGGGAAACTCATCGACAATCTGCTCACATTTTCAAGATTGGGTCGCAAGGAACTTTCGCTGCGGGATACTGACATGAACGAGCTGATGCAACAGGTAATGCGGGAAATAAACCGTACTACACCGCACAAAGCAAAAATTACTGTTGCAAATCTGCAAAGTGTGAAGTCAGACCCTGATCTTTTGGCACGGGTTATGTTTAATCTTATAGAGAATGCAATTAAATATTCGTCGAAAAAAGCCAACCCATTGGTTGAAATAAATTCTTACACAGCAGATGGTCAGGTAGTGTTTTGCATAGCCGATAATGGAGCCGGATTTAATATGAAGTACTACGACAAGCTTTTCGGGGTATTTCAGCGGTTGCATGCCGTGGACGAGTTTGATGGTAGCGGGGTAGGTTTGGCAATTGTGCAGCGAATAGTGAGCAAACACGGGGGCAGGGTTTGGGCAAAAAGCAAGTTGGACGAAGGGGCAACATTTTGCGTAGCCCTACCGGCAAACTAGATAAAAATTTCGGTATTCAATAAATATATAAATTGTATGCAGTCGGCGGGAATCGAATTGTTGTTGGTAGAGGATAATCCTCACGATGCAGAACTTACAATAAGGGCTCTGAAGAAAAAAAACCTGGCTAATGAAATCGTGCACCTCAAAGACGGGGCAGAAGCACTTGAGTACATTTTTTGTACGGGCAGGTATAAAGAAAGGGACATACGATCTAAGCCCAAAGCAATACTTCTTGATCTGAAAATGCCGAAGGTGAATGGAATTGAAGTTTTGAAAGCTATAAAGGGGGATGACAGAACAAAAGCCATTCCGGTTATTGTGCTTACATCTTCAAACGAAGACCCTGATGTGCGCACCTGCTATGAGATGGGAGTGAATAGCTACATAGTGAAGCCGGTAGGGTTTGAGAACTTTATTAAAGCGGTGTCTGATTTGGGTTTTTATTGGTTACTTTTGAACCACTTGCCCTGAAAAGACTGATGATGGTTTGTGTATATTTGATGTTAATATTTATTTTATTTTAAATAAATATTAACTCTGACAAGCTAAAGGCCAAATTTATTTCATAATTTATTTAGAATGAATTTGTTGCGTATTTATCATATATTTTATGTATACAAATTAAACTTGTCGACATTTTTCTTGTCCAACTGATGCAGATCATTAAAATAAAGAAAGATTAATTTACCTTTGTATTTCTGCTTTATGCCCGATCTTTCTGATGCTGTTGATTTTTGTGAGGGTATTTTTATCAATTGCAGATGGTTATCTGCGAAAAAAATATTTGAAGGTTTCCCAACCAAAATCTGAATTCATCCTGTCTGACGAATGGGTAATTATGCAAGTTTTGATGGGTTTTGATAATGCTGTTTATGATCAGGCGCTTCAAAACGTTAATTCGATAGGATAAGAGTTTTTGAATAGTATTTTGGATAATTTTATAAAGAAATTATATATAGTATGAGAAGTGTGACTTTACTCTACATCGCCGCATCTGTAATGCTTGGTTCTCTGGTAACCATCTTTTATATTAGTCTTTCTAATAATTCAGATCTTCCTTTGCCTCAGGTTGTTCGTTTGGAAAAAAAGTCGGTAGAAAAAGCAGAAATAGCAAATCCGGCAGCAACAATTTGCGAATTTGAACAAAAGCGGTTGTCGGGGTACAAGTATATTAAGCCATTGCTTTTTGAAGAATTGGATTGCGAATCTAAAAAGTTTGCTCAGGTCAAGGAGCAAATAACAGACTATGCAAATAACGAAATGAAGTCGAATACTTTGACCGGTATGTCTGTTTTTGTAAAGAATCTGAATACCGGCGAGTGGATGTATATCAATCCTGAAGCTTCCTATCATCCGGCTTCATTGATCAAAGTTCCTATTTTGCTTACTTATCTCCGACTTGCCGATTCTCATCCAGAAATATTAAACTACCCGGTCAATTTTAATAAGGATCAAACTGTTTATCCACAGGTGAAATACCAATATGAAAACATAAAAATGGGGGGTAAATATTCTGTAAAAGAGTTGCTGAGCTCCATGATTATCAATTCAGATAATCATGCTACAGTTTTGCTGGAGAACCTGATGGACAAAAATAGTTTTAAGAAAACATTTTCCGACCTTGGCCTGCCTGAATTGAATTTCTCTGATACAGCCTACAGAATGAGCGCCAAAGAGTATTCTAATGTGCTTAATGTGATTTACAATGCCAGCTTTGTAAATCAGGCCTCATCTGAGTTTGCAGACTCTATACTCACAGAGTGCAAGTTTAAAGACGGTATTGTACGGATGCTGCCTTCGGATGTAAAAGTAGCCCACAAATTCGGAGAGTGGGGCAATGGTGTTGAAAGAGAGCTGCATGATGCAGCTATTGTATATACGAAGAACGGATCTTACATAATTACCGTCATGACCAAAGGTTATGATTGGGATCAACTTTCACTTATTATCGGCAATGTTTCCAAGATGGTTTACGATCATATGTCTGTAATTAATGCACATGCCTGAGGATTTCTAAACTTGTTTGTTTAAAAAGAGTTTGGTTTTTTGCACACTAAACTGAGGTTGCATGCTTTCTTAATTTCATAGCTATTCGTAATTGCTTTATCTTGCATTGCTGAACTAATTTTTTGTTCATTAAGGATTGGCAAATGAATGAAAACTGGGTGCTTCCCATCAAAGACAGGCAACCAAAGCGAAAACTGTTTCAAATAATTAATTTTCGCAAAGTATTTTTGCTGGAAAAGTTGGCTAATCCAACCGGGTTTGCAATTCTCAGCATTTTTTTCATCCTGTTCGCTATGGGTATGGCAGAACAAGGTATTGTATTTGGTGTATTAATCCTTTTACCATTTATCGCAATACCGTTTGTGTATTCTGTTGTCACCTTTCCTAAAGTGGGCATATATATTTACCTCACACTTTCTTACTTTATCTTTTTATTTCTCAGGGCAGGTGTCAAATTTCCCCTGGGCACACTAATGGATGGTATCTTATTATTACTGTTGGTCAACCTGCTGATTGTTCAAAAGAAAGAGCATAACTGGAAAATCTTTAAAGGTCCTATTTCGAAATGGGTGATTGTCTGGATTATTTTCAATTTGCTTGAAGTGGGCAACCCAGCTGCTGAATCCAGACTGGCATGGGTTTATACAGTGCGCAGCGTGGCTATCGTTCAGATTACATATTTTATATTTTTATTGAATATAAAAACAAGAGATTTTATCAAGAGTATATTTAAACTTTGGTTGTTTTTGGCGCTGATTGGCGCGCTATATGGGTTGAAACAGGAATATATGGGCTTTTTTCCCTTCGAAAACGAATACCTGCATTCAGATCCAAATATTGAACAGCTTTTATTTATTGGAGGTACATGGAGAAAATTTTCTATATTTAATGATCCGGTTATTTTCGCTTATACCATGGTCGTTACCAGTTGCCTTTGTATTGGCCTGATGACTGGCCCACTTTCAAAAAAGAACAAATGGATATTGGGCATTCTGGTGTTTTTCTACAACTGGAGTATGCTCTATTCAGGTACGAGGGGGGCGTTTGTATTGTTGCCTGCTGCAATGGTTATGTTTGCCATCCTAAAGTTCAACAAGTACATACTATTCACGGCTATTGCCCTGGGGCTTGCATTTTTTGTCATCATCAATGTGCCAACCAGCAATTATACTTTATACCGGTTCCAAACTGCCTTCAAGCCAGACAATGATTTGTCCTACCTTGTGAGAAAGCATAATCAGAAACGAATACAGCCCTATATCTTATCTCACCCTATGGGCGGTGGTCTTGGGTCTACCGGGGAGTGGGGACAGCGTTTTGCACCTAATTCTTATCTGGCTCATTTTCCGCCGGACAGCGGCTATGTGCGGGTGGCTGTGGAATGCGGTTGGGGAGGGCTGCTGATCTTTTGTACACTGATGTTCACTATTCTGAAAACAGGCATCCAAAATTATTATGCCATAAAAGATCCCCAGCTTAAGTCGTTTTGTCTTGCTATGTTGTTGATTGTGTGTGCATTTAATGTAGGAAATTTTCCTCAGGAAGCCCTTGTACAGTTTCCGTCAAACATTTTTTTCTATCTTGTCGCAGCCATAATTGTCATTACACGGCGAATGGACGAACAACAAAATGCTAAACTCAATGCAACAAATTGACAATCTGGAAAACAGGGACATAATAATAGTGGGACAGCAGCCGTGGGATGTGGAAATAGGCAGCAATTGCAAAAATCTGGCTGTAGAATTTTCAAAAAAAAACCGGGTGCTCTATGTAAATTCTGCTCTGGACCGGATTACGCTGTACAAAGAACGAAATACGCCAAAAGTGCAAAAGCGCCTGCAGGTGATAGCCCACAAACAACCAGGTATTGTGAAGATATCCGATAATTTGTGGAATCTGTTCCCGGATTGTCTTGTGGAATCCATCACCTGGCTGAAATCGCGGGCAATTTTTAATTTCCTGAACAAAATAAATAACCGGAAATTTTCCGATTCGATACAAAAGGCTGCTGATGAACTAGGGATGAAAAATTTCATATTATTCAACGACAATGATATGTTCCGTTCCTACTATCTCAAAGATTTTTTGAAGCCGGCCGTAAGCATCTATTATTCCAGAGACTATATGCTTGGGGTAGATTACTGGAAATTTCACGGATCGATACTGGAGCCCAAACTGATAGCGAAAAGCGATATCTGCGCGGCCAACTCCACCTATCTCGCTAACTATTGCAAAAAATACAATCCATCTTCCTATTATGTTGGCCAGGGGTGTGACCTTAAAATGTTTAGTGGATACAGTGGACAGAGTTTGCCTGCAGATATGACAGGTACACCAAAACCGGTAATAGGATATGTAGGCGCGCTGCAGAGCATAAGGCTGGATATTGCGTTGTTAGGTTTTCTTGCAAGGCAGAAGCCCGAATGGAGTATTGTACTGGTGGGGCCCGAGGACGATACTTTTAAAAGCAGTGATCTGCATGGAATAAAAAATATATTCTTTCTCGGCTCAAAACAGCCGGCCGATTTGCCGGCATACATTGACTCGTTCGATGTATGCATCAATCCGCAAATAGTGAACGAAGTGACGATAGGAAATTATCCCCGGAAAATAGATGAATACCTGGCAATGGGAAAACCCGTTGTGGCAACCCGAACCGATGCTATGAGCATTTTTGAAGAATACACCTACCTGGCCGATGATCAGGGGGGATATGTTGAGATGATAACCAAAGCACTCGTTGAAAACAATGCAGAGCGCCAACAATCGAGAAAGATATTTGCAGCATCACATACATGGGAAAATAATGTTAAGGAAATTTACAAGGCCATAAATGCTTTTGAGCGCGCCAAAAATGGATAACAGGCGGACAATTACACTATTAACGGTAACCGACACTCATTACCTTCCACTGGCTGCAGCACTAATCAAATCAGTTGAGGCAAACATTAGCCCTGATTTTAAGTTGGATTTTTGGGTTATTGCTGATCATATAGATGAGCACAACCGAACCAAACTCGGGATGACCGTAAATGCATCTATTACAAATTTAATCTGGAAAGATGCTAAGGAAATCGTGCCCGCAAATTTGCGGATACCCATAGATAGAAGTTCCTTCCCGGCAAATATATTCTTGCGGTATTTTGCACCGTTTTTTCTGCCGCAGAATGTGGATAGAATCATTTATCTGGATGCTGATATGATAAACTGTAGAAACATCGGGGAGCTGTGGGACACAGATCTTGGCAGCAATGCGGTGGCTGCTGTGACTGACCCGAGAGTGAAAACTTTTGATTGTGAATGGGGTGGAATCAGGAATTACAAAGAGTTGGGATTGAGTGGAAAAATGAAATACTTTAATTCCGGATTATTGGTCATAAACCGGTACAGGTGGATGGAAGCTAAGATTACCGAAAAGACTCTGAAAGTTGTTGAGGATAATTTATCGTATGCAAATTATCCTGACCAATATGGTGCAAACGTTGCACTGGCAGGTCTTTGGTTGGAGTTAAATACACTGTGGAATGTTTTTGCCGACTGCGATTGCCCTGAAACGCCCTACAATATACATTTTGTAAACCGGAAGCCGATCTATAAATCTTACAAGAACAATGAAAAGTACCTGCTGTTGTTCCGGTTTTATCTTCAGCAGACAGCATGGGCTAATATGAAACAAATGAGTGAATTATCAAGAAAAATGAAAAAGATTGACAATATATTGAAAAAAAATAACATGAAGGTGTAAACAAAATACTGCCTATTTCCTATCAAATCTCGTTATCAATAATTTTGCAGAAAAGTTGGTTCTTGTTGTGCGTTATCTGCTTTATTTGAAGTTTTTATGAAAACATTTGTTTTTTGAAACGAATTTCATAATTTTAGCCTTTAATTAATCTGCTGCCGGGTAAATCTGTTTTTTTATTTGGACATTTTTGGGTAAATTAAATATTTAAAATAATTTAAAATTATGAAAAAAACAATTGTACTGTTACTTGTTTTTCTCGCGCCTTTTTTGGTCAAGGCTCAGAATTCGTCAAAGCCAGCCGACAGTGTTGCGGCTCATTCCGGTTCCAAATGGGCAAGGATTTCGCTCGACTTTAGCGCCGGTACCAGGGGGGCCGGGGCAGGTATGCGTTACCGCCTCGGAGATGGTAAGTGGGCTGTGCGTTTAGGCTACAGTTACATGCCCATTACTTATGGTTTCAATCTGGCGCTAAGCGGTTACCAAACCCATATAGATCTGTTCAATAATTTTCAAGGCATTCAGCCACTTCTAGAGTTCAGACCAGCTTCAAATTCAAGATTCAAATTAATAGCCGGTTTCAGTTACTTCTATTTGGCAAAATTCAATATTAATCTCACTCCGGTGTTAGGAAGTGCTGCCTATAAGTTTGGTGATCTGAATTTTACACCGCAACAAATCGGGACGGTGACTGCATCAATCGATTGGAGTGGAATAGCGCCATTTATTGGTTTCGGTTTTGGTAGTCCGCACCCAAAACACAAGGTGGGTTGCAGTGCAGGCTTCGGAATGTATTATCTTCCGCAGCCAAGTATAAATATTCATGGTACCAACTTTTTGTCAGGCAATGACGCAAACCAGCAATGGTTGTCTAATAATATCAGCAGTTACCGTTATTTACCAATATTAAATTTTCACATAAACTATAGATTTAAAAAATAAAAAATATGAAGAAAATATACATAGTTGCAATTTTAGTGTTGAGCCTGGCTCAAATGGAATGTAAAAACCCATTGCAGGGCATACAATTGTATGTTCGAAACGATTTCTTTTCATATTCGGTTAATGTATCTGTGAAAGATGCGGTAAATTCGGGTATCAGTTTGAATAACGCGGTAGTTACTGTGAGTGGACCGATAGCAGATTACTTATATGACAGAGACGGCAAGAAGGCTTTTAAAGTGGACAGCGGTATGGTAAGCTTTAACTTATATGGTTATAACGGACCGGCACCAACAGATGACAATCCTTTGTATTTCAATGTTTCGATCAGTGTTCCAAATAGTTCCTATATACCTGTTACAAAGATTATCCAGATAAGACCCGAGCAATTGTCCCAGCACTACACCATTCGCATGTTGGATACCACTTCAGGAGGAGATATCGGAGTAGAAAACCGCACGATTTCAATGTCAAATGGTGGTACCTCCAGGCCGGTCTATACAGGCACAAGAACTACTTCTTATTCCGATACATCGCTTGATGCGCTGGGTACCAGTGTGTCTTTATACATACCTACAGGCACAACTTTTTACTATTATAAGGATAAATCAGGCAATCCGGTTGGCACACAAGCATCCATCCTGACGCACGACTCAACCGTAACTGTTGGTGCAACTGCTGCATTGTACCGGTCTATTACAAATTATTACACGATTGAAAAAGCAATTTTTCCCTCAACAAGCTATGATTCAACCACTTATGTGCAGCCGTCCTTTGCGACCTCTATTACTGCGTACCTGCTTTATGAACCAATCACTGCTCCAAGTTATTCTATTTATCCATACGGAACTTTGAGTAATACGATTAGCTCCCTGAGCGGTAGCGTTCAGGAGAATAGTACGGTATTTTCTTCTGCTGCTTCAAAACGTCTTGTAGCAGTTTATTTTGTAGCACAAATGGCTGACAGGTCATTGATCACCGTTAGTCCTTGCCGCCGCACACCATCCTATTCGGGTGGAGTAGATACTAACAATT
>Ga0007870_1000658_pt1 | contig 10196 bp, 6 predicted proteins | sample CryBogCBH04Jul08_FD_71207 | JGI IMG/M metagenome (GOLD analysis project Ga0007870, IMG submission 71207) | Freshwater microbial communities from Crystal Bog, Wisconsin, USA - CBH04Jul08 | ecosystem: Environmental > Aquatic > Freshwater > Lake | place: Crystal Bog, Wisconsin, USA | collected...
CTGCGTGGCTGTAAACACAACCTGTGGGAAAAGTATAATTGATGAGTGCATTCCCTGCCCCTGACGGAGTATAAACACCTGTCGTAGAAATACTGCCCGGGCCGGTAACAGACCACGTTCCACCCGTTGAGGAATCGGTAAAAGTCGCGATTGACGACCGGCACATACTAACCTCCCCAAAAATAGGCTCAGGCGACGGGAAAACCGTTACGGACCGGGTAACCTGCCCGCAACCATTATTGTACGTGATTACAGCCGTACCTGCACCTACGGCTATCAGCTCATTGTTCACCACTGCAGGGTCGCTGCTTGACCATACGCCATGAGGAGTACTATCCGTAAGGTTCAGGTATTCTCCGGCACAAAAAGTATGATTGCCCATAATAGGCGCAGGGCTTACGGTGGATACATAAACAGGCGCGGTATTGTAGCAGCCGGTAGGTAAAGTATAAATAATCAAATCCCATGATTCATGTACGGCGCTCACCACACCTGTCGAGTCCACAGAGACATTGCCATAGGTTGCGCTCCATGTACCGCCGGGTGTTGCGTCAGTAGCCGTTATGGTGCTGCCCATACAAATATCATAAGGCACATCAGGCGCATCCGGTTGCGGATTGATGGTCACAGTACGCGAAACGCTGGCACAGCCACTATTGTAGGTAAAGGTGACAACGCCCGCAGTGACATTACGGCAGGAAAAATATTGCTCAAACGGATCTGCTGTACTAATATCATAAGGATTGATGAGCGGATCGGAGCAACGGAATTGCCACATAAAAGCAGACAATGACCACCCTCCACCATATAATAAATTGAAAATGTGAAAATCGCTGGAGTCTAAAACAACCACGCCAAAATTGGAACCCGCACAACTTGTTGAGTCGCATACCATGGAAATATTTGAAGAAATAACATTTACCAATAAAGTTGAGGAGCATCCGCCCACTGTATAGGTTATCACATCTGAGGAGAATCCACTATAATGCAGTGAATCTATATTGCCAACCGAGTCTATCGCCATATGACCACCCGATACGGACCAGATACCACCGGGAACAGTTTCTGTTGCACTGTAAGTTGCGCCATCACACAAGACGTGATAAATATCATAGCTGCTATAAGCATCAATTAGTGTATCGAGACCGGCTATAGTTATTACTCCGGAAAATGGGTTCACGGTAATCGAATTGGTAGCTGAGCCACATGCATTAGTTGCCGTAACAATTGCTACGCCGGTGTCATCAAATTCCAAATAATAACCACTAACAATACGAACCGAAGAAGGATTGCTGCTCGTCCAGAATTCACCTGAGGTTCCGTATGCGTAGTCGGAGAATACAGCACCCAGGCAAATCATGGTGTCTGCCGGTAGTACATCGATTACCCCTACCTGAACCTGCTTTTCGATTGTACAACCCGCAAGACTATAACTCACCGAACCCATGCCGGTAGAAATGCCGGTAACAATACCGCCCGGCGAAATGGCTGCATGCCCACCTGAAGCGCTCCATACGCCGCCCGGCTCTGATGCTGACAGAAGTATGGTATCGCCGGGGCAAACTAATGCACTGCCGGTGATTGCCGGTGCTGCAACTACGGTTATTGTTTTGGTTGTAGTGCCGCAGACATTGGTATAGGAGATGGTGCCGATAGTTGGAAAATAACTGCTAATTTCCGCACTGGAATCTGTTACCCCAAAACAATAAAGAGAAGACCAATTCCACCAACCGCCGCTGCCAGGGAATGAAAGGTAATAGTTGTGGAAAATCTCGTCTGCGCATATCAAAGAATCGCCAATAATGGTATCGGGTTGATACACAGTCAAACGAATAGTATCGAACACTACAGCAATTCCATTGGAAATAGATATAACAATGGTGTCCGCGCCAGTGAAGCCAGAAGCCGGTGTGTAAGTGATACCAGCGGGAGTGAGCAGACTGTCTGCGACGGGCAATGAATCTGCGCAAACCAGCACGCCATGAGCCGGAGCCACTGCCACACTCCAATGCACCATAACCCCCACTGTATCGTAGGCAGCAAGATAAGCGCCAAGACTGGTGGGACCACTGCCACAAACATTCAGACTTTGACTAAAACTATAATAACTAACAGGCTCAGTAGCGTGTAACGATATTTTAAGTACCTGGTAATTCAGGTAATACAAATTGCCGGCAGTATCGCTTTGCATCACTCCAAATGGGTCAACATGAGTCTGATTGAGGCGATATTCGCACAGACTATTGTAATAAAGTGCGTAAGAACCGGCATGATCCATGCTTGCAATAGTAGTTATTGTACCACCTGTATCTATCTTGCGCAGTGCTGCATAACCGTAGTAGAATGCCGGGTCATCAACTGTTTGCATCAAATAAAGATTCCCAGCCAGATCGGCAGAAATTGCACTCGCCAAGATCGCAGCATTGGTGGCGGGTCCGCCATCACCGGAATACCCCGGCAGGCCATTCCCGGCTATTGAACTGATGTGACCATCGGTGCCGATTTTGCGGATATTCGTACCGCCCAGGTAGACATTTCCGGCCGTATCCACAGCCATAACCCCGCCTACCTGCAGGTCAGCAGCCGTGGCTGCCCCACCGTCACCGGAATATCCGTAAATACCCGTGCCTGCAATAGTGTGTATTAGGCCGTTGGTATCCACTTTCCTTATCCGGTTGTCGCCAGACTGCGCGATATACAAATTGCCCCATTTATCGCAGGCAATAGCCGATGGATTGTTGAGCAGCGCAGTTGTGGCAGCAACGCCATCTATGGCATATATGGACGACCCTCCGCCGGCATAAGTGGTGATGATACCATTGGTATCCACTTTTCGTACCCGTAAGTCACTATTATCCAGCAGATATACATTCCCTTTGCTGTCTGCCGCCATACAGCTGATATTGCCGAGAACAGCAGCAGTAGCCGGTCCTCCATCGCCACTATAAACCCGCCAGTCCTCTAAGTAGTAGTCTCTAACCATACTGTCATTTCCTGCAAACAACTGCCATGGGTTTAATATATTTGCAGCATTATACTTCAATACGTAATAATTTGTTATTGAAAAAGACAGATCATCATTCACAGCAACAAATATCCCACCCTTGTTATCAATGGCCATTGCACTTGGGTTCAAAATGGATCCGCTATAATAGCCAAAGAAAACTTCCGGATAAGACATAATGTACTGGCACGATGCTTTTTGGCCAGACGCCATAATAAACGCCAGCATCAGCAAAAACCGGCCAACAAAGCAATGTTTCATAAAGCGACGATCTATTTTTTTGTTCAGAAACCAATCCAACCTTTATAGATAAATACAAATTGTAAATTTAATATTCATTTTTCACTTCTCACAATTTTTTCTTAAAAATAATTTAACTTTTCGCCAGACTGCTTTAGCTTGTTCCTGATGCTGGCGATAACGAATCAAACACTAAAATAAAATATTTCTGTTATAAGTCCATTGACAGGAAACTCATTTTTGAGGCTTAAGTCCACTTGAATTCCTGATATAAGCAAGATATGTTGATTGCACGGATCGAACACCTGATCTATTAAAGCAGTTGTCAACTTCTGCAAGTGAAATCAGTTATATAATGCATCCCTTCGAATTGCCATGCATTATCGTTTATATCCGGCTCAACAAAGGATTCTGAAAAAATAAGCGCTCCCATATATCTTTTTCCGGAACTTTGCAGGCATTATGAGAGATTTTTGCCATGAAATATTTTTTCGTACTGCCCGGAGCGGGGGCAGCGGGGGGCAGAATGTGAACAAGGTGGAGACCAGCGCCGAAGCCTGCTGGATTGTAGAAGCCTCGTTATTGTTTACAGACGAGGAAAAACAGGTGATACTGGAAAAACTAAAAACCAGAATCAGCAAAGAAGGCATTTTGCACGTAAGGAGCAGCGCTACACGGTCGCAACTGGAAAACAAACAGATAGCTCTGGAAAATCTCATAGCGCTGGTTGAAAAAAGCCTGCTGAAGCCCAAATCACGCAAGGCCACCAAGCCCACGGCTGCATCGAAAGAAAAACGAATAACCGCCAAAAAAATTGCCTCTGAAAAGAAAACCACCAGAAGATCGCCCGGAATAGACACGGACTAAATCACTATAGCAGAAAGTTTGTTTTCGGCCACGCCTGCCATTGCCCTTACCGCCCTTGCTATCGCCACAGCATCATAGCCACATTCGCGGTGCAGCTCTTCCGGCTTGCCGTGTTCTACTATTGCATCCGGAATGCCCAGAATCTGAATATCCGGTTTGTAATTGTGTGCAGCCATAAATTCCAGTACGGCGCTGCCAAAACCGCCCGTCACGGTGCCGTCTTCTACGGTTATTATCTTATTATACGTTTGGGCTATTTCATGCAGCATTCCTTCATCCAGCGGTTTCACAAAACGCATATCATAATGAGCCGGAAACAGATCGTCAGTCGCCAGCATTTTGCACGCCGATACAGCGAAGTTGCCCGGATGGCCTATGGTGAGAATGGCGATTTCATTGCCGTCGCATATTTTCCTGCCTGTTCCGGGTTCTATCTTTTGGAAGGGGGTGCGCCAGTTGGGCATTACGCCCTGACCGCGCGGGTAACGGATAACATAGGGCAATTTATTTTCCGGCAACTGTGCGGAGTACATCATGTTCCGCAACTGCGACTCATTCATTGGAGCTGCAACAATCATGTTGGGAATGCAGCGCATAAATGCCAGATCGTATGCGCCATGATGCGTGGGACCGTCGTCCCCCACAAGACCTGCACGGTCCAGGCAAAAGATGACGGGTAGTTTCTGCAGAGCTACATCATGGATCACCATATCGTAGGCTCTTTGCATAAATGAACTGTAAATATTGCAGAATACCTTCATGCCCTGAGCAGCCAGACCGGCGCTCAGCGTTACGGCATGTTGTTCAGCAATACCCACATCCAGCGCCCGCGCGGGCATTTTATCCATCATGATCTTCATGGAGCAGCCAGACGGCATAGCCGGAGTAATACCCATGATTAGTGGGTTTAGCTCTGCAAGCTCAAGAAGTGTATTGCCGAAAACATCCTGATACTTAGGCGGTTCGGGTACTGAAATCACCTTTTTGTTGATCTTGCCCGTCATCTTGTCGAATGTGCCGGGGGCGTGCCACAAGGTTTGGTCTTGCTCGGCCAGTTCGTAGCCCTTACCTTTTACTGTTTTTATGTGGAGCAGCTTTGGCCCGCCTATGTCGTTCAGGCTTTTTAGCGTATCGGTAAGCTTGATAATATTATGACCATCTATAGGACCGAAGTATCTGAGTCCCAATGCCTCAAAGAGGTTACTGCTTTTGGAGACAATCCCTTTGATACCAGCTTCTACCTTTGATGCCAGTTTCTGGAAATCCTTCGAAGGCAGCATCCCGAGTATATTCCATACATCATCACGAAACCTGTTGTAGGTGTGCGATGTTGCGATATCGGTGAGATATTCTTTTAGAGCCCCTACATTGGGGTCTATAGACATGTTGTTGTCGTTGAGGATGATGAGCAAATTGGCTTTACTCACTCCGGCATGGTTCAGTGCTTCGAACGGCAAACCGGCAGTCATAGCTCCATCGCCAATCACAGCTATGTGTTTGCGATGCGTTTCGCCCTTTTGCTGCGATGCAATGGCCATTCCCAAAGCGGCAGAAATGGATGTGGAAGAGTGCCCAACGCCAAATGCATCGTATGGGCTTTCACTCATTTTCGGAAAACCGCTGATACCTCCGTATTTCCTGTTGGTATGAAATACTTTCCTCCTACCGGTAAGTATTTTGTGCCCGTAAGCCTGATGCCCCACATCCCAAACCAGCTTGTCGTCTGGCGTATTGAAGACATAGTGCAGCGCCACGGTAAGCTCAACCACGCCTAGGCTTGCGCCAAAGTGCCCGCCATTGATGCTCACACAATCTATAATAAACTGGCGCAGCTCATTGCATACTTGCTGCAATTGCGATTTGTCCAGCTTTTTTAGATCATCCGGAACGCTTATTTGAGAGAGAAGAGGCCCTGCCGATATTTCATCCATACTCCAGCTTTACTGAGGGACAGCAAAAATAAGTTTTTTTCTCCACCACAACGACTTAATATGCATTATTAGTGCTTATAGCCTGATATATAACTTAGTTTTGGCTACTGTTGTTTACACCGTTCCTGACACGTATCCTGATTGACCGGGTTTTAGAACGGACTCATTTCCCAAATTTTTGTTCCCAATCTTTTCACGAAGATTAACTTTACGCCCCGAATCTTTTTGGAAATTTTTCCTCAAAGTTTCTTCGAATGGTATATCAGTATATTCGCTATTAAACATATCATTATTATGAAAACAAATTATTCAAAAAATCCGGAAAAACAGCCGCGTTTTATGCATTCTTACAAAGAACTTTTACTCGATTTCGAATCACAATTTGCTGAATACAGCCCATTCCCGCAACACACCCAAAACCTGTACGAGCCTTGTAGGTATCTGCTGGAAGAGGGAGGCAAGCGCATAAGGCCCATATTGTGCCTGATGGCCAACGAGCTTTTTGGTGAGATAAACCGGGATGGCTGGCAGGCCGCTTATGGTATAGAGCTTTTTCATAATTTTACACTGATTCATGACGACATCATGGATAAGGCACCCTTGCGCCGCGGGCGGCCTACCATACATGCTAAGTTTGGATTGACGGCGGGAATCCTTTGTGGCGATGTAATGAATATTTTTGCCTACGATGCATTCACAAAACTCGAATCGCGCCTGCCACAGGTGTTGCAGGTTTTTAATAAAACTGCCATAGAGGTGTGCGAAGGCCAGCAACTGGATATGGATTATGAATCGCGCAATGATGTGAGTATGGACGAATACCTGCACATGATAGCTTTGAAAACTTCGGTGCTACTGGCCTGTAGCCTGAAAATTGGTGCCCTTACCGGCGGCAGCGTTGGCAACAATGCCGACAAGCTATACGACTTTGGCCGAAATCTGGGCATAGCCTTCCAACTAATGGACGACTATCTGGATGCATTCGGCGATTCGGGCAAGACCGGCAAACAAACGGGAGGTGACATCCTTTCAAACAAAAAAACATACCTGCTCATAAAAGCTCAGGAAAATGCCGATGCCGCACAGAAAATTGATATAAATAACCTGCTATTGGCAGATGGGGCCAATAAAATTGAAAAGATGCTTACGCTTTATAAAAGTACAGGTGCCGACAAAGCCTGCCTGGATGCAATAGCTGAATACAGCAATCTGGCTTTTGCGTGTTTTGAAGAAGTGGCTATTCCTTCAAAGCGCAAAAAGCCGCTATTTGAGCTTGCTGAGTTTTTGCTGAAGCGGGATAAATAGGGTTGGCTGCCCAATTGCTTGTGCCGCATGCTTGGCTCAGCCACAACAAGTCAGAACCCGGGTTGCAGGGCACTTGTGCCTGCAAAAGAAGCGGTTCTCTGATTCGCCGAAAAAGCCACAGGTCAAAACGTCGCGATACAATTTCCTAAAATTAATGTTTTTTATTTTCTGAATTATTCATACTCTTGTCAAGTATTTGCCTCAAAAACGCAAATGCAATCCCGATATTTGAAATAATTTCCAATAAATTATAATTGTTGCCCAATGCACACATATTAATTTGTCAAACGAGTGGTTGTCTGCGAATATTGAACAAATTTTCAAAGTCAGCAGTCCAAATCTTAGGATCCTAAAACCATAGTTCAGACAAAAAAACTTCTTTAAATAAACAAACGCTTTCCTCAAAACTTCTGTCTTAATAGCAGTAAATCAACCAATTCAAAAATGAAAAAAAGCATATTCCTAGTCGTTCCTGCCCTTATTGTGACTGGTTTCCTATTCCACTCCTGTACCAAAAACAATAATGGCACCGGCAATGTTGCAAATGTCTACAGTAGCATGAATCAAATGTTCGCTGCACTGCGCAGTACGCCACAGAATCTCACTGTTACTGCTGGTCAGGATGTAGTCGTGATTGGCAATCAGGGCACCAGGTTGCATTTTTATCCCAATTCGTTCAAAGACGCGACCGGAGCCATAATCAGATCAGGCACCATCAATATTCAGCTCACCGAAGTCTACACACCCGGCGATATGATTGCAAACCGGACTTCCACAATGGCCAATGGACAATTATTGCTCAGTTCCGGCGAAATCAATATCAATGCAACTATGAATGGAAATAACGTGTATGCCAATAATTATGGTGTCGCATTTATTCACCCCCGGCAATCCACTGCACAAATGGCGCTTTTTTCAGGCGGTAATAACAATACAGACTCCATGACTACATGGGCTGTAGATACAGGTGTTGGCAAGAGCACAACCGGTACTCAATTGGATACCATCCCAGGCTGGGGAAAGCCTTGCTTTTTCTTCGATTCATGCAACAATTTCTCCTGGGCAAACTGCGACTGGTTTTATAACTCCAGCTCGCCCCTGACATCTGCTAATGTTGCTATTCCCGGAAGCTTCAGCGCTCAAAACACGCAATTGTATCTCGTACTTAAAGGTGTTACAGATGCATGGTCGGGCTCAACAGATACTTTTACTGCCGTTATTGGTACTGAAGGAGACTTTAGCCGGGGCGCAGCCGCGTTTAATCCATCCACAAACACTATGACATTGATGAGCGAAGGAAAAACAGCTATCGTCCCGCCTGGCGTTAATTACGAATTGGTTGTGATAAGCAAACTCGACAGCAATTACTACTACTACTCAGAGAAAGGCACTATCCCGAACAGCGGCATCAACACACATGCCATGCTAGTTCAGCAAACAGTATCGCAGATCAAGTCTGCACTAAGCGCATTGTAGCATAAAATGAAAATCCGTCATTAATATGCAAATTTATTTTAAGCCTCAATTCTCCACCTCAATGTGGCATTTGGGGCATAAGATCAAATATTTATTACCACTATCAATCTTCCAAAAGCCTTTACAGACCTAATTTATGTGTTATTCCTCAATGTATCAAAAACCACTTGCCACACCCCATCGATCACGCTGTAGTTAGTGATCACGAATAATACTGCCGTAGTCAAAGGGCGGTATTATTAAAATGGAACCACTTTTTTTCTAAATTTGCATAAATGCATATATATTATGAAATTAGCGGAGCTTGATGCAAACAAAATGTACACTTATCTGGATTATTTGAAATGGACATTTGAAGAACGGGTGGAATTGATAAAGGGCCGGATTTTTGAGATGAGCGCCCCTAATCGTATGCATCAGGAAATTTCATCTTATATCCACGGCATGATTTTTATTTATCTACAGGACAAATCCTGTAAAGTTTATTCTGCGCCTTTCGACGTAAGGATACCCCGAAAAAATAAGGATGATGAGGATGTGATTACGGTTTTACAGCCAGATATTTGTGTGATTTGTGATCTGTCGAAACTTGATACCAGGGGCTGTATTGGCGCACCCGATATTGTTGTTGAAATTTTATCGCCCGGAAATAATGACAAGGAACTAAAAAATAAATTTGAGATTTACGAAGAATCCGGCGTGAAAGAATATTGGGTTGTGATACCGCAGGTGAAATCGATGATGGTACATACTCTTGCAAACGGGAAATACCAGTCATCACGCTTGTTGGTTGCGGGCGACCTGGTAAGTTCATCTGTGTTGGAAGGATTTACATTAGATATCAAAGAGCTGTTCAGTAGGATAGAATAAAGAACGATTTCAAAATTAGTGTGCGCTTCAGCATGGCAAACCTAGTACAAGAGACAGTAGAAGTACTGTGAAATCTGCCGGCGGATGATGGAATTGCTCAGCTTGAATGCAGGGAATTCCCGGAAATAAACTCCTGAAAAATCGGGACATACCGGCTAATTTTCCCGGCGCAACACCCTTCGGAAGTCTGGCACCTGTGGTGAATTCGGTATGTGTGTAGATTTTTTACAATACATTATTCACTAAATCCTTGAGATGTTATTAAATGATATCCAATCGGAATTATTCCTTCCATCTCTTTAAACCGATTTCCTTCCTGGCTTTGTTGGTCGCCTCCAAATCAATTGGTGTTCCAGTTGCCGGGGTCTTCCTTTCATAGTCATAACGTTTATTAACATAATATAATTCTGGTTGCTTATGGTAGTTCTGAATCCTGTCGTACAACGCAGCGTACTCCATACCGGGCATATTGCCATTCTTCACTTCCCCCTTCAGCAATCCGA
>Ga0007870_1000662_pt1 | contig 10170 bp, 7 predicted proteins | sample CryBogCBH04Jul08_FD_71207 | JGI IMG/M metagenome (GOLD analysis project Ga0007870, IMG submission 71207) | Freshwater microbial communities from Crystal Bog, Wisconsin, USA - CBH04Jul08 | ecosystem: Environmental > Aquatic > Freshwater > Lake | place: Crystal Bog, Wisconsin, USA | collected...
CGACCGGTAATCCTTCAGACTTAGAAGATAATACACCAATATGCATGTACCTTAAACAAGAACCTACGTCTTCCTGCGCACCAAGATAAGAAATATCATTCCTCCATTTGCTATCATTAATTCTTTGAATAATTCCTTTAGCATACTCATTTCCGGGGTTTACGCCAACCATATACAACTTAATAAAATCATTTTGCGACCTTGCCTTTTCGAATGCATCCAACAAATTAATATGATCTTTTTGTGGTCTCAGGTTTGCAACACAAATAATATTAATCATATTTTCGTATATGATCATCTCCATTTCATCAATGCTTCTGAATTGGGTCTGTTGAGTAACAAAATTATTAACAAATTTGATTCTGTTCACAGCGAAATGGAGTTTATCAATAGACCACTGCCTCAGCTTTTCATTGACAGGTATGATAAATGACCATTGCCGTGATAAAAAAGACAATACCCTGTGGGATCTCCCATTCAGGTGTTCACTATCGCCATAGTGGTCATGCCACACAATCCTTACCTCTCGTACAAAAAATTTAACAATAGTTGCCCAAACCACCGACGTGCTGTGCGCATGCACTATCCGAATTCTGTTTTTGTGTACTATTTGGAGAAGTTTTAAAAAAGCATTGAAATCAGTCGAATTTCTCTTGTTGAGGATGATAAGCTTTACTTCATCCGACACTTTTGATTGCAACAATCCTCCTTCTCTGGTTACAATCAGATAAGTGTCGTATCCGTTTTTAGCAAGTACGTTTACCATGCTTACGGCCATTTGCTCAGCTCCCCCTGGAGTTAGAGAATCAATGATGTGGGCAACCGGAAATAGCTTTTCTTTATTCATTTTTTAGCAACAGCCTGATGGCAGCTTCAAATTTCTCAATAGTGTAATTTCTTGACCAATTCATTGCAGTAGTCACTTTTTCATAATATAAATTGGGATTATCCATGTACAGCTTTATTGCTGCTACAGCTTTGGCGGAGTTTGCTTCGATTAATGATCCTCTGGTTTCGTTGCCCAGCATTTGTGGTACGCACGAAACCGCGGTGGTGACTGGCAGGCACCCCCACCACATCGACTCGGCCACGACTTTAGGCCATCCCTCTGATTTTGAAAGAAATATCAGAAAGTGTGATTGCCTGAACGCCTCCATTACTACATCTGCTGGCTGGTTGCCATGAAGCGTAACAAAGTTACCAAGATTGCGCCCATTAATATATTTATCAAGGTCGCTATACAATGGACCATTACCAAATATATCCAACTGAACCTTAATCCCCAACGCCGTAAGCTCCTCTGCAATCTCGATTGAGAGTAAAGGTCGCTTATTTTGAATGAGTGCTCCAACAAAGATCAGTCTTATAGGCTGTGCATGAATATCTCTGGGCGAAACCGGTAGTTTAAAATTATCGGAATAGCTCGCAGTAAAAAAAGGGGTGACATTCCGGGAACTATCCGGCCATTCGCCATACACCATCACCTGCATATTTCTGGTGAGAAACTCATTATTCAATATCCATCTTTGCAATCTATATGACCAGGGCTGCCCACTGTTTTTATCCCAATTGCCGGCGTATTTGGCAGTTTTCTTTTTTGAAGGAAAGAAAATCTGCGCAATACATCCCAATAGGCCAATATTGCCGGGACATCGCAGGTGAATATGATCAGCGGTCTTGCAGGCTTCAATAATGTTTAAAAATGTGATGGGAGCTATAACTAAAGCAGAAAGCCGACCTGATGCCGTAGTAAGGTTGATTTCCTTAACCGGAATCAGGCTTGTAGCTATTGTATAATTTAAATCTATTTTATCGGGCGCTGACTTTTTCTCTGGCGCTACGATTACTACAGAATCAACGTATTTAAACCAAAGGTTCATTTCTTTGACATATGGCCCATAAGCGGCATAAATATTGCCGCCAACCGGTTTGTGTTCCACATGTGTTATCACAGCCAATACCATATTGAAACTCTCCTTATTTAACGACTTAAGAACATAGACATTATCTCGATATGCCGCCGGGCAATCAAATCAATATTAAATTTTTCCTCTATTGTTTTGCGTGCCATTACCCCAAATTTAGTTCTCAATTCAGGCTTCCGGAGTAATTCCACAATCCTGCCGGCATAAGAAACATGTGATTTAGGATTCACCATATAGCCATTCGAACCATCTTCGACAATTTCTGGTGCCCAACCTACATCAGATGTAACAATGGCTTTCTGCATTGCCATTGCCTCCAGCCAGGTCATTGGTAAAGCTTCAGCAAAAGAAGGATAAATACAGATATCACATTCTGCTATCACCTTTTTTACTTCGCTGTAGGGCAATGCTCCACGATATTCTACACGGTCTGGCCTATCGAATTGAGATTTCATCATTTCCCACGTACTCTTCGCACCGGTTGCTATATCAAATGAATCATTTCCAGCCAATATCAAACGGGCATCCGGCTCTTGCAGCAAAACTTCATTAAAAATAGCGGGTATCTCGAGACAGCCTTTCTTTCTTATCAATGTACCCAAATACAATATTTTCTTCGTAGTATCCTCAGATTGCTGATTTTCTGGAACAAAAATGGCAGGATTTATCGCATTTGGCAATACGTAGCTGGGTTTAGTTTTCTTAAGCCAAAACAATTTGTATGTTTCAATCGACGTAAATTTGCTTACAAACACATAAATGTCCCCTTTTCTCATATTAAATAATTCAAATATATAAAATTTCAGGCTCTGCTTTCGTCCTTCCAGTTTGCAGAAATAGGCGTCTGTACCATTGAATTTTATCAATTTTCTGCAATTCAGATTCATAAGTGCCGCAATACCACCCCAATCCTGTATTTCAATAAAGTCTATTTTATACTGCTCAATGTATTTATTCAATGTTTTTTCAACTTCTTTTGCACTCTTGTAAACCTGAACAATTCCTCCTTTTTCGTATCGCTTTTGAACAGCTATGACATGAACGCCGTTGTCAAAGAATTCGTCAAATGTTTTATGAGTTACAAATACATATACTTTATGACCAGCCCTAACATATGCATATGCGAGATTCTTGATTGAAGTACCGATACCCCCGGACTTGCCGACATTGGGGTGGGGAAATTCATTTGTAAAAAAAGCTAAATTCATTTATTGCAATATTTTCTGCTGATTCCTGAGTTTTGTCTGGCAATGTTAATGTTTAAAGTATTTGCACTCTGCACTCAGGGATCATCAAGTCATGCTCCATTGTTACCACCCTAAAGATGTAAAAAAATATTTTTTTATTAATTCTGTACAAGCATATGTTTGTTTTGTCATCGTCCTTGTTAAATCAAAAAAAATTTTCACAGTGAATTCAGGAGTATTATCGATGACGTAGTTATGCTAATAATGGGCAAAAAAAATCTAATCGACACTATTTATTTAATCGCATTCAGAAAGTCTGTCCATATTTTGCCCCATTGACCGGTATTCAATTTGGAGGCATTATATATTGCGTGATTCGATTCTTTTATCTTGCTTATTTCATGTTCGTCCAACAGGCAGCATTTGCTTATGGTATCATTCCACTCATCAATATCATTAGGTCTGCTTATTAAGAAACACTTGCTGTCGGCTATTATTTCTTCCATCCCACCACTTCTGGTTATTATCGGTATCACTTTGTTGTCCAGCATTTCATGCAGAGCAAGCGGAGCAGTTTCAAACCAAATACTCGACATAACGCCAAAGTCAGCTATTCGGTATAGCTCGATCAGTTCTGAATACGGCATTCTGGGCATTTCAATAATGCAAACATTTCCCCGGCGTTCCACTGTAAACTCCTTCCCGGTATAGATAAAATTGATAGGCAAATCACCTGGCAACATCGAGAATATTTTCTTGATGATATGGAGACCTTTGTTCAGTTGTCCGCCGCTAATGTGTATAAAATTGATCCTTGACTTAAACTCAAAGTTGTATCTATCAGAAATTTTGGCAATCGATGACGAAACAGAAGCAGGCAGTGCTGTGTTGGGAATGTGTTTGTAGAAAAAGGACAAGGTATCTGGGTTTAGCTCATTCCACAAACGGGTATAGAGATTCCGGCTTGGTGTTGTAAGAATAAACTTACGCCTGCTTGCATAACCCAGAAATTGATCGATGGCGCTTCTTGGCGGATAGTTATGAGCCCAATAAATAATCTTTTCGTCCGGATACCTGCCCATGAAATACTCAAAGCTGTCGAATGTGCAACATATTACAAAATCAATATTTTTATCTTTGCTCCTTTTATGTACATATTCGTTGAAATATAATTTCTTGTGCTTTTTGTCAAATTTAGTTATCGCTTTATGCACCAGCGGAAGGCTGACATATTCTATTCCTGACTGCAGTGGCAGAACACTGCCACTAAAGGAATAGCAAAAAACGTTTATGCCATTTTGTTGCAATTCGCGACACAGAAAATAGACGAGCCTCGGAACTGAATATGAGGTGTCTGCGGTAACTTCTCTGGTAGAATATGGTATCAATACATTCATAAAACTAACTCAGCACTCATCATTTAATAATTATTATAATACAATTACATGTCAGTCAAACTAATATTTTCTAAGTAAAATAGTCTACCGCGTTTTCTTTTTTCAGCCCAAGCCAGACACAAAATTTCTTTCTAAAAAATGTATTTTTTGCTATGCGCATAAATACCTTATTGAATATTTCATAAAAACTACGGTTTGCATTAAAAAAGAAAAGAATTGATGCATATGCCTGAGTCCGGATTTTAAAACTATCGGCACTGAACGGTGCTACAATACGGTGCTCCTCGGCTGCTATTTTGTCTGCCATCCACGACTCTGGCTTATTGCCAATGTGGTAGGCAAAGTTTTTCGAGGTAGACAGTCGCAAATAGCCTCCTATATCTGATGGCTTGTCGAGATATGCATTTTCAATTCCGCCATCTATTTTTTTCAAACTCGGCCCTTTGGGTGCGAAATCAAATACCTTACGCTTATAGGTTGCAACAAAATGCCCTGCTCCAATACAAGCAGTGTGATTTTTATATTTTAGATTAGCTATCTGATCTAATTGCGAGGCCTTGTAAAAAATCGAGTCACTTATGCTTTTACAAAATATAACCATATCTTCAGGGTTCAAAATTTTTTCATATCTTATTTTTCCATGAAACATGCCAAAAACCCAAGTGGCCATTGTAAATGCAAAACTGTTGCGCGATATAGGTACCGGGCAAACAGTCCCGGCATGAGGAAAATTAACGTGACATTGTTCAACTTCAGACTGCCAGCCTGGCAAAAACAATACGTCTGCGTCTGTTATTGTCAATAATGCCTCGTGACAACCACGAATTACAGCTATAACCGGATCGATCTTACCAAGATTTTCCTTATTAATTATCAGTTGATCTATCTTTCCTTCCTTAAACTGTTCTGCAAGGTATTCTTTCACCTGAGCACACGACGCATTATCAATAATCGTTATTTTTGTAGCCTCATGTATTGTGCTAGACAGTGATTGGATACACATTTTTAGCACCTCAAGACATTCTTCAAAATAATCTTCGAGTCGCGGAATATATACAGGAACAATAATTCTATGATATGAATTGTTGCTAATTAGATTATTCGCTTTTTCTGGATTGCTACCGATTCGCATCTTGAAATTCTAATATCTTTATCTTTCTTGAAAAAATTTCTTACCAATTTAACCGGTGGTAATATTAAGAATGCTTTTTTAGGGGCAAAGCAGATTAAAAACATATTCCCTGGAAAATATTGATAAACTGACTTCAATTAATTATTAATTGCAATAGATTGAGGTTTAAATAAGGTCGCGAAGGCTAGTTTGCGTACGTGAGCCGCAAGCTCCTTCAGCATACAACAGATCTATGATAACCTTTAACCAGATCGATCCATTCGATAAAATATTACATTTTAAATCGTACGAAAAAAAAAAAAAATCTAACCAATTGAATAATTTCCGATACTAATACAAAGCTATATTTTGGGCAGACAAAGAATCAGCCTGATTTCCATTAGAAGTTGAACAACTCCATAATTCTACCGAATACTCCTTTGCTTTTTCCTGATTCAAAATAACCCTCGCCGTAGCCATACCCATATCCGTAACCATATCCATAACCATATCCATATCCGTAACCCTGCCCGTCATTGAAATCAATATCATTCACAACTATTCCAATCCTTGGTATTTTTTGCTCCCTGAAGAGGCCATCAACAATTTTTAGTTGTGCTTTGTTTGTATACAAATTCCGGACAACATACAAAGTAAAGTCGGCATATTTGCTAACCAATTGTGCATCTGTGACAAAACCAATTGGAGGTGTATCGATTATCACATAATCAAATCTTTCTTTCAGGGCTTCAAACAGTTCGGCTGTTTTCGGTAGCATAATAAGTTCAGCCGGATTTGGCGGTACTGGGCCAGCAGGTATGACAAACAAACCCTCTACGAAACCGGAGGGCTGAATAATCTCGTCTATTGTGCTTTGATTTATTGAATAATTTGAAAACCCTAAACTGTTTTCAAATCCAAGGTTTTTTGATATTTTCGGCTTTCTAAGATCAAGTTCAACAACAACTATTTTCTTTCCCGATATTGCCAGGCTTGACGCAAGATTCATAGTAATGAACGACTTGCCTTCTTCGCTCATACTCGAAGTAATCATAATAATCTTCTTTGCATCTGAAGAAAGGAAAAATTGAAGATTAGTGCGTAGTGATCTAAGTTGTTCTGCAATAAGGCTCTTAGATCCTGCCTGTATTACAATACTATTATTGCCCCGGCTGTAATTGTGCCCAACTTCTCCAATAATGGGCACTTTAGTAAGCTGTATAATATCTGATTTGCTTTGGATTTTCGTGTTAAAAAGAGCTATAATATATATCCATGTTAGTGGCGCAAGTAGTCCAATCATAAATGCAACCAATAGTATCATTTGCTTGTTTGGTGATATCGGCCCCATATCTGCTCTGGCAGCATCGATGGTACGAATATTTGCGAGGTTCGATGATCTGGTGATATTTGTCTGTTCTTGTGTTTTCAGTAGAAATAGATACAATTCCTGCAGCACATTCTGTTGGCGGGTGTATTCCAGATATATTCTTTGTTTAGATGGAGCTGCCTCCATTTTTCTATTTAGGAAATCATTTTCTTTTTTGATAGATGTTAAACTGAAATTAATCTCCCTTTTGCTGGATGCCAGCAGAGACAAAAGTTGGTTGCGCAGGTTTTCAAGCTGCCTGTCTACATCATTGATCAAAGGGTTTTTTTCAGTTGATGACATCAATAATCTGATCCTGGTAGACTGCAACTCGTTGTATTTCCTAACAATGTCACCAAAATTAGACCCTTCTTTAAATAATAATGTTGAGGGAACAATTGAATTTGAATGTTCGGAGATGAACTTCTCAACAGAATTAATAATATTTATCTGTACCTCCAGATCATTTAGCTTATCACTTGTTTCATCGAAATTCTTTATGAGCTGAGCGCCTTGTATGTCTGCATCAACAATTCCGTTTTCTTGTTTGAAATGTTCAATCTCACCTTCTTTGGTTTGCAGCTCCCTGCTTACTACTTCCAGTCTCTCTTTGATAAAACTGATGGTGCTATCTGCCATCGAATTCTGATCATCGATCTTATCCTGCATATAGAATCTCATCAAATTATTTAGTATATCCACGCCTCTCTCTCTGATGTTATCTTTATACGTAAGGGCAACACTTGTTACCAATTTATTCGGTAGCGCTGCTTCGAATGCTCTGGAATATGCGAGTGTAGCACTTTCATAATTCGAAATCGCAATCAGATATTTACTTTTTTCCCTTATCGGGCATTCATAATTGCGCAATATGACCGCATCGCCTTCAGGTAATTTCACCATTTCCCCCCATTTGCCAATCCAAATTTTTTTGGCAGAAGATAAAACAAAATTTTTATTATCCTTGCTGTATATTTCATAAAGAACGGCGGCAGTAACGGAGTCGTTTTTAAAATTTACAAATGAAATTTTAAAGGGCTGCGTGTCTTTATAAAGTTCTGTAGATTTGAATTTAGCCTTCAGATAGTATTTAATATTTAAGTTTAGCGACTTGGTTACTTCCTCAAAAAGTGAATAAGTTTTCAGGATCTCCAACTCGTTGTCAACATTGTTGGTCCCATTGTCAAGACCTAAAATCTGTAGGACATCCGATCCTGCGTCTCCGCCCGAACCTGACTTTACATCCTTAATCAAAATTTTGGCAGCTATTTTATAAATAGGGGTAGTGTAGCGCAAATACAATTTGGCTCCACATATGCTTACTACGATACAAAATAGAAATACATACCACTTGGAGAAAAACATTTGTGCTATTTTGTTAATCTCCTGACTCTGCCCCTCGGCAGCTTCTGTTTCATTTGAGCTGACTACTAAATTTTGATGATCATCCCTCATTGCTAATCTCTTTGATAATATTGGTCTTTTTTAGAACATCTCACTTCAACTCAATATTCTTTACCGGAGTTGATGCCAGTAGTCTGCATTGCAAAGATGTAAGTTGAAGTACTGCGTTTTTACCTTTTATTGTAATCACCTTTCCACTTTGCCCTGTCAGTGCTCCCTGCTTGATATGTACCAGATCACCAACATTAATATTGTAATCAACAATTACTTCACTTCCTTTGTTTTCCTGCAGAAATTTTATAATTGCATTTATCTCATCATCTTTTACAATTCCCGGTTTTCCTTGCCACCACACAAATCTCACTATGCCCTGAGTACCCAGTATTTGCCTGCTGCAGCTGGTGTAATCAGCCAGATTCACAAAAACATATGATTTAAATAGCGGAACATCGATGCACTTCATACGGTCGCTCCACTGGCGGGAAATTCTTTGCACCGGACAATATACCACAATTCCTTTGCTTTCCAAGTATTTGGAAACCTTTTTCTCGCTATTGGATTTCGTATAAATTACATACCAAGCCATTCTGTACAGATAAATATAAAGCTTCGCTTTCGCCAGTCACACATATTTATTAAAAATAAAATCTGACGACATAGGCTACCGATAAAACTGTCATTGCAATCTCATTTTACAGTAATATTAGAAGCGCATGCGTCAAAAGTAGTAATTTATTACCAACATTCAGAAGAGATGATCCCTGAATCTGATTTTTTGGTTATCCGTCATTATCTCCTTGAAACGAATATTTAACCATTCAGACGATTTTCCAATTATTAGTCAGCTTGTTACGCATGTGTATTATTTTTTGGTTAAAATATCAAAACACTAACAGTTAATACGAATCAGCATTCGGTGGTTTGGGCATCCTCACAACATTGCCCAGAAAAACGTCTGATTGTGCAAATCGGATTGGCAATACCAGAATTAGAGTTGATCATCCCTCCTTCGGCAACTTATTGCAACAAAACAAAATAATATTTATTATTCAAACACAAACTTAACCTGCATAACTAATCTAAAATGATTGCAAAAAAAGACCTGCAGAAACAACGTTTTATGCCATAGGATTTTAACTTTGCACGTTCTGTTTCGTGAATTTTCTGTTTTCACGATTAGTTTCTAACAATAGACGATGTTTGGGAATCAATGTTTTTGAAAATCTGGTTGACTCTTGTAATTGCTTTCCTTGTTTACTCCGGGATCGTGTATTTGTTCGCCGACGTGCGGCACAAGGAAGAACAGCCTGATGATGCCGTAAATCATGGCTGGGTATTGTGGCAGCAAAAGAATTGCCAGAGTTGCCATCAATTATACGGTCTCGGCGGGTATCTGGGACCCGATCTTACAAACACCGCCTCCAACCCTTATAAAGGACGAAAGTATATGGAGATATTTATTAAAAACGGAACAGCCAAAATGCCGAATTTTCATTTGAATGATAGCGAAGTGTCGCACATAGTGCAATTTCTGTGTTGGGTAGATAAAAGCGGATCTTCGAAAGTTAAAGCGGAATCGGTGCACTGGACGGGGACGTATAGAATTGACAAATAAACATGCAGCAGAACATTCGGATATTATTGTTGTTTTCTATGGTCATGTTGCTGGCAACCTTGTTTTTTGGCTCTCTGGCATCATGGGCTTTCTTGTTTCCTGAAAATTTTAATGCTGTGCTTCCCTTTTATGAGCTCCGGCCAATGCATGTTTCCGCAGCTT
>Ga0007870_1000666_pt1 | contig 10104 bp, 6 predicted proteins | sample CryBogCBH04Jul08_FD_71207 | JGI IMG/M metagenome (GOLD analysis project Ga0007870, IMG submission 71207) | Freshwater microbial communities from Crystal Bog, Wisconsin, USA - CBH04Jul08 | ecosystem: Environmental > Aquatic > Freshwater > Lake | place: Crystal Bog, Wisconsin, USA | collected...
CCGAATATCCTGAACAAAGCGTGAATCAGGTATCAGGAAGCCTGAACACCTATAACGGATCGCATCACCCGGGAAATATGGGCCAGAATTATATTGTATATGTCAATGATAACTCATCCAACAACCCTACTATTGTTGGTTACAGAAGTGGTGATAACTGGTATGATCCGAGGGGCAACTACGTTTCTGATCCAAAAATTCTGGCAAATTTGTATGGTGGTGGCCGTGATCCGCAACCGCTGATTCAAACTAATTATAAATACACCAAGATTTCCGATAGTAACTACAATCCAAATCTTACGTTTACAGATTACGTGCCACAAGTCAATATTCTGCCCCGTATTAAGTTATCATTCCCGATATCTGAAGACGCAGACTTTTTTGCACACTACGATATTTACGCACAAAGACCATACCCTAACTCAATAGCCTGGTCAACACCGTATACCTACTACTACATGTCTCAGAACTCTCTTACGGGTGTGTTGCCAAACGCCAATTTGAAGCCTTCTCTGACCTACGACTACGAGGCTGGTTTTCAACAGAAACTTACGAGCCATTCGGCAGTAACCATTACCGGATTTTACAAAGAGCGTAAGAACATGGTCGATATAGTTCCGTATCTGTATGCATGGCCCAACACTTATTATACTTACGGAAACCGCGACTTTTCTACAACAAAAGGTTCAACTGTTACCTTCGATTTCCGCACCACCAATCACTTGCGCATGTTCTTCTCGTATACTTTGCAGTTTGCAGAAGGTACAGGCTCTACATACAATAGTTCCAATGGTGGTTCCAGCGGTGCGGCAAGCGGGTTCCTTGCTTACGCCATTTCGGCAAACCAGCCTAACTTGCGTTATGTGATTCCTCTGTCTTTTGATGCGAGACACAATTTTAGCGCAAACATAGACTACCGCTACGGAGAAGGCGAAGGTCCGATGGTTGGCAAAAGCTATATATTTGAGAACGCAGGTCTCAACATAATGGGTACAGCAAGAAGTGGTGAGCCTTACAGCCGCTATACATTGCCCGACAACGTAAGTCACACATTGCTCGGTGGTGTTAACGGATCAAGGTTGCCATGGCATTATGGAATTAATCTGAAGGTAGATAAAGATTTCAGGATTAATTATATGGTTAAAGACAAAGCCAAAGCTGACGGCAACAAGGTTAAGAAGTCGAAGTATGTGAATGTTTATTTGTCGGTACTTAATCTGCTTAATACACAGGATATCCAAAGCGTATACGGATATACAAGCAAGCCAAGCAATGATGGTTACCTCACTTCTGCGTATGGTCAGCGGTATGTTGCACAACAGGTTAGTCCGAGTTCGTATTCGTTGTTGTACAATATATATGCAAACAACCCTGGCAATTACAATTATGCGCGCACAGTGAATTTTGGAGTGATGTACAAATTTTAATTAATTAAAAGGAAGAAAATAATTGGTTATGTTAAGTTATAGATCAGTAAGATCCGGTTTTATTGTAGCTTTTGCCGGGATTTTGTACACATCGGGGGTGGCAACTGCCAGGGAGAGTATTACTACCTCTCACCGGGTTTCGGAATTAAAAACTACAGTTACCCGCTGTTTGCCTGCCACGGCTGCGATTGACATTGACATCAATAATGTGAATGCCCGCTTAATGACTGGTGGCGACATGTGGTGGAACATAGGCGAAGGTGTTGCGGCTTATGAAATACCAAAGGGATCGGGCAAAAGCAGCCAGTTTGCTGCCTCATGCTGGATTGGTGGTATTGACGAACAACACAATTTGAAAGTTGCAGCGCAAATGTACCGTCAGGACGGCAATGATTACTGGCCGGGAGCGTTGGATGCGACCGCGCAAATTGACTACACACAATGTTCTGCCTGGGATCAATTCTGGAAAATTGATAAGACAACAATTAATTCATTTATTGCAGCTTCAAAGTCTGGATCGGTAAATCTTGATGATCCGCAGTGGGCAGTTATTAAAAATTGGCCGGGTAAAGGAAACAAAGATGCCATTGGTACAAATGGGGTGAGTTTAGGCCTTGATCAGGGCATTTTTGCAACTCGTACATATGCGCCATTTGTGGATGTCGACTCAAACCATATTTACTCTCCTTCCGGAGGCGATTATCCCCAAATTAATGGTGACCAATTTATTTGGTGGGTTTTTAATGATGCAGGTAATGTGAAGCAGCAATCACAAACTGCAGCAATTGGTGTAGAAATTCAGACCAGCGCATTTGCCTATTCTACTCAGGATTTTTTGAACAACTCAACATTTTATCAATATGAAGTGTGGAATCGTGGTGCTTTGACTCTGGATAGCACTTTTATCGCTGTATGGGATGATTGTGATCTGGGTTATTATATGGATGACTATATTGGTTGCGATACGGTAAGAGGTCTTGGTATTCAGTATAATGGTACAAATGATGATGGCGGCTCAGCTAATCACCCGGTGAATAGCTATGGCTTATATCCCCCAATGGTGGGTGTCGACTTTTTTCAGGGTCCTTTCCGTCATTCTGACTCTACACAACTCAGCATGACAAACTTTACTTATTTTAATAACGATAATAGTATCATAGGCAATCCTTCCAATGGTGTTCAGATATACAACTACATGACTGGTACCATCAGAGATGGTGAGCACTTCAGTGATGATTTTCAGGGTTCGGGAACCTCGAGTAAAGGTTATGGGTCGGGACCCTATACGCACTTTGTGTATTTCGGAGACCCGGGTATTCAGGGAACCTGGTCAGAGTGTGCATGCAACAATACGCCCGGAGACAGAAGATTTATTTTTTCGTCAGGACCTTTTCAGTTAAAGCCGGGTGATAAGAACGATATTATTTTTGGTTGTATATGGGCGCCGCAACCAACCGGTGGTTGTCCTGACGCAAGTTTTAAAACAATAAAAAGTATCGACGATGGTGCACAGGCTTTGTTTGACGACCATTTCAAAACTATTGAGGGTCCAAACGCACCAAGACTTGCTTACCGTGAACTGGATAGGAAGATTATTTTTTATATGATAAACGATTATGGCAGCAATAACTTTGGCGAGCATTACGGAGATACTGCCGGAAGTTATAAAGACTCGTTGCAATATCACCAAACTGTGTCGAAAGCCGTAGCTATGAAGGATAATGACTCCCTGTACAAGTTCGAAGGCTATATGGTATTTCAACTGGCGAATAGCGGAGTAAATGCGTCACAAATATTTAATAGCACGACCGGTGAGGTCGACCCTGCTGTTGCGTCATTGGTATTCCAGTGTGACGTGCATAATGGTGTTTCCACTATTATCAATTATGTTAAGGACGTATCAATTAGTGATACCACCTATTTGCCACAAGTGAAAATAAATGGTAAGGACAGTGGCATTACACACAGTTTTGTGCTGACTCAGGATGCATTTGCCACAGGTGCCGACCAAAGATTTATTGATTATCATAGCTATTATTTTGTTGCAGTAGCTTATTCGTATAATAATTTTGCGCCGTTTAATGCCCTCAATGTAGGATCGACACAAGATGTTGCATTTTTAATGAGTGCGCACGCTGCAAACGGTGCTGACATAAAAATCGACACCTGCATTCCGAACCCTTCTAATGGTGCCATTGGTACTGTACTTAATTGTGATTATGGCACAGGTGTAAATATTACAAGACTGGAAGGTCAGGGCAATGGTGGTAATTTTGTGCAACTCGATAGCGCGTCCGAGATGAAGATTGTGAATAATAACGTTTCTGACACATTAACCTATCTTGCAAATTATGGGCCGATTAGTGTAAAGATAATTGATCCGGCTGTCGTGCCGGCTTATGATTGGACGCTGCAAATTATTGATAAGAGTACAAAGGGAGCTTCGGTAGGTTTTAGCACCGCCTCATGGATGCTTACTGCGAAGAAAAACAATGTAGCCATTGATACGATCTACAGCGAGAATGACCTGAGCGTTTTGAATGAACAGATAATTGAAAAATACGGTATTTCTATTACAGTTCAGCAGCACTACGCGCCCAGTCAGGCTCCACTTAGTGCTCCTTACAATCAGCTTGTGGACAACAATGGTTATATCGGTTCTGATGTGACTTTCGACGATCCGGATCAGCCCTGGTTGAGTGGTGTTACTTCTGTACCTGGTTATAATTTCACAAATTGGGAGCGTTCAGGTATTACAACAGTAAAATTAACATATGCCTGCAAGTGTTATTTTAACGCTAATAAATTGGATAGCATGAGCAATTATGTCTCTATGTTCTCAAATTACTCTACTACAAAGGGTACCTGGGCGCCTTATAATCTGTGTGCAGATTGGGTGGGTAACGAAGGGGATTCATGTTCTATGGAGATTGCTTATTCATCTTCGAAGAATCTGGCAGTGCTCAAAGATATGGGTAATATTCCTGATGTAAATTTAGTTTTTACACCAGATACTAGTTTGTGGACAAGATGCGCTGTAATTGAAATGCAGGAGGATGTCCAGTTGGCTCAGGGTGGAGCACAAAGATTTGGATTGCGCAAACACCTGAGCTGGAACAAGCAGATTGGTGGTGATGGAGTAACACCTGTATATGCATCGGAGGCAAGTGGAGATTATGGGATGTCCTGGTTCCCGGGTTATGCTATTGATGAGGCATCTGGTAGAAGGCTGAATATTGTATTTGGTGAGGATTCTTATGCTGCAAGTGATAATGGTAACGACATGTTGTGGAATCCGTCTTCAAGGGAATTCAATCCTTTTGATAACTCAATATTGTTTGGAGGTAAGCATATTACATACATATTAAATACAACATACGATAAAGATAGCGTATTTGTTGCTAATCTTAAGCTGGCAACAGCAAGTAATCCTAAGCCTGCACGCGCTGCTTACACTCCGTTCGAGTGGGCGGGAGTACCGCTTACCAATCACACAGTGGCGATGAAAACGCTGGCTGAAGGCTATATTCCAACGAAAACTACTTTGAGGTTCAGAGTAGTAAGGCCTTATGCTCCAGACACAGTTCAGCCTGCGCCTGCTGATACTATAGGTGGTAATGCTTATTTCCCATACTATTCTTTCAGTACCAAAAATTTGGCGCCTGCTGCATTGTCTGACACGACAAACAGAGGTGCATTGTTATCAAGAATCTTTGCCGTACCAAATCCTTATTATGGTTATTCTGGTTATGAGACAAACAGGCTGGACACTAAAGTAAGGATAATTAACCTGCCGGCATCTGCAACCATTTATATTTATGCATTAGACGGCACACTTATAAGAGTATTGACAAAAACTGATCCTTCAGTTTCTTATGTAGATTGGGATATCCGGAACGCTATAGGTTTACCGATAGCGAGCGGAATGTATATTATGGATGTAAAGGCCGACGGAATCGGTGAGGTGGTATTAAAATGGTTTGGCGCTCAACGTCCATTGGATATCACTACTTATTAATCAGTGTATGCGCAGTTAATGAAAAAATATTAATATAAGTATTTATGAAAAGAATCACGATAAAATTTTTGACAAGTTGTTTAGGGATATGCCTTACATTCAGTGCACTGGCCGGAAATAAAGACCGTTCCGGACAGGCTGGGGCTGCTGAACTGCTTATTAATCCATGGGCTCAATCATCCGGACTATTTGGATTAAATACAGCAAATGTATATGGTATTGAGGCTATGAAAAGTAATATTGCGGGTCTCGCAATGGATTCATCTACAGAGGTTGGTTTTACCTACGGTGATTACCTAACAGGCACAAATATTGCAATTTCCAATTTCGCATTCGCACAAAAGGTGGGTGATGCCGGGGTATTTGGAATAAACATTATGTCGATGGGATTTGGTGATATTCCAACGACTGATTTCAATAATCCTGAAGGTTACGGTAGTTATCACCCCCAATTTTTGAATTTTGAGCTTGGCTATGGAAAGCGCTTTTCTACACACGTCAGTGCCGGTTTTGCGGCAACATTTGTTACTGAACAAATTGGTAACATACAAGCATCGGGAGCAGCTTTCGACGGAGGAATACAATATGTGACCGGTAAAAAGGATAATTTTCACATCGGAGTTACTTTGAGAAATATCGGTACAAACATGGTGTTTAGTGGTGCCGGTTTTGCAGTTAATGGAGAAGCTGCTCAAAGTAGTCCTGCTTTTGCTGTAACAGAACAGTACCCGTCTCAGAAATTTGAAATGCCTACCTACCTGAATATTGGTGTTGCTTACGATTTTTACCTCGATCAAAACAAATTAAAAACTACTGACGCTGCTCCTAAACACAGATTGACAGCGATTGGAGATTTTCAGTCAAATTCGTTTAATAACGACTATATAGGTGCTGGTTTGGAGTATTGTTTTCTAAATTTGGTGAGTTTCAGGACAGCATACAGATATGAAAGTGGAATTGGCAATTCTGCTACAACAACCACAATGTATACTGGTCTTGCTATTGGAGCATCTATTCAGAAGAGAATAGCAGGTGGACCACTACTGGCAATTGACTATTCCTACCGGCCCACACAACGGCCTGCTAATGGTGTGCAAATGTTTGGAGTAAGACTTTCTAGGTAAAAAAAATAGTTTGTATTTTTGTAGCGCAACGCTTCTATTTCTGGAGGCGTTGTGTTTTTTTCTGTAGTTAAACAAATCAATTAAAAGATGGCGGAATTAAATTATATTTCAAAAGAGACTCTTGCGCAGATGAAGGAGGAGCTTAGTCGTTTAAAAACTTCTGGTAGGGCAGAAATTGCCCGTCAGATCGCGGAGGCCAGAGAGAAGGGAGACTTGAAGGAAAATGCTGAGTATGATGCAGCAAAGGAAGCACAGGGTCACCATGAAGCAAAAATTGCGGGTCTGGAGTCAGCTATTGTTAACGCAAGAGTATTGAATGCAAAGGATATTGATATAAGTAAGGTTTCAATTCTTAGTAAAGTTAAGATTACTAATCTTAATACGAACAAGGAGTTGGTATATCAGATTACTTCTGAACAGGAAGCAGATCTGAAACTGGGAAAAATATCCGTGACCTCACCCATCGGGCGTGGGTTGTTGGGTAAGTCTATAGGAGATGTTGCTGAAGTTTCTGTACCGAATGGTGTAATTAAATTGAGGGTTGAAATGATTTCTATCTGATGGCTTCTATATTTTCAAGAATTATTTCCGGAGATATTCCGTGTTATAAGATTGCGGAGAATGAAAAGTTTATTGGTTTCCTGGATATATTTCCATTAAAGGAGGGACATGTATTAGTTGTACCTAAAGTCGAGGTGGATAAGATATTTGACGTTGAAGATGGTATACTTGAGCAATGGCTTCTGTTTGCGAAGCCGATTGCAAGGGCAATAGAAAAATCGTTTTTATGCAACAGGTGCGGAATTGCTGTGTTAGGGTTTGAAGTGCCACATGCCCATATGCACCTAGTCCCGATTAATAACGCGAATGATATAAATTTTTGCATGGAGAAATTGGTGCTTACACCACAGCAATTGATTGCTATACAGCAAAAGATTTTGGCAAATTTCTGATTTTAATTTTTTTAGAGTGTATTGTGAGTCGATTTTGCGATAACTTTAGTTGACCTTTTGAAGTTACATTGTAATTTTGCTTAACTGATATTTATACGGAATGAAGAGCATTTTTGTAAAAGAAATAAATTCGTTTTTTAGCTCCATTGTCGGTTATGTTGCTATTTTGGTTTTTCTGTCATCATGTGGGTTATTCTTGTGGGTTTTACCGGAGTACAATATCCTTGGTTATGGATATGCTGTTATGGATAGGTTTTTTGAAGTTGCTCCTTGGTTAATGCTTTTTTTGGTGCCGGCAGTAACAATGAAGTCTCTTTCTGATGAATTTAAGAGTGGGACTATAGAGTGGCTTGCCTCACAGCCGGTTAGCCCGCTTGAAATAATTTTGGGGAAGTATCTGGCTATAATTGCCCTTTTGCTGTTTTCAATATTTCCAACATTAGTCTATGTATACACTATTAGTAATCTTTCTTTTGCTGATGTTGGTCTTGATACAGGTGCAATAATAGGCTCTTACATTGGATTGCTTTTCTTAGCTTCTTCGTTTGCTGCGATTGGTCTTTGCAGTTCTTCAATAACCAGCAATCAGGTTGTGAGTTTTCTGATTGCGTTGGTTGCAAATTTTTTGTTTTATACTGGTTTTGAGCGCCTGAGCCGCTTGCCTGATTTTACACAGGGTTTTGATTATTATATCAGCATGATAGGGCTTGAGTTTCACTACAACAGTATGAGTCGTGGTTATATCGACACAAGAGATGTGATTTATTTTCTGTCTGTTAGTATTATTTTTATCGCACTAACTCAGTTTTCATTGGATAGCAGAACCAGAGAAGTTTCAAGGCAAGGATAAGATGAAACGAAATTTTATTAGTAAGAAAGGTTTACAAAAGCAGGCCAATTTCAGGATCTTTGCACTGGTTGGTATCTTGATATGTATAAACGTACTTGGAACACAATTTCATTTTGGATTTGATCTTACACGGGAATCGCGTTTTACGCTTTCCCGGCCCACGGTAAATTTGCTGGAGAATTTAAAGGAGGTTGCGGTAATCGATGTGTATTTGACAGGCAAAAAGTTTCCGGCTCATTTTCAAAGAATCCAGGAGGCAGTGGTTGAGCGATTAAGGTCTTTTAAAGAGGTGGCTGGGAATAAAATTGTTTACCGATTCATCGACCCACTCGAAGGAAAGACCGAGAAAGAACAGAAGTTGATAGTCCACGAGTTAGAACAAAAAGGCATCTTGTACATTCAGGTAGCGTCAAAGGACGATGAAGACTATTCTATGAAAATTTGTTTTCCTTACGCGCTGGTCCAGTATGGGGGGCGGGAAATGCCGGTATTATTGCTGGAAAATCCCCCAAATAAAACGGCAGAGGAAAAAATTAATTATTCAGATGCACTATTGGAGTATAAATTTGTTCATGCATTAAATGCATTAAAGCAGCCTGCAAGGCCAAAAGTGGCTTACCTCACAGGCAATGGGGAAATGCTTGATATTAATACCTTTGATATGCTATTTAATACACTGCCTTACTATTATGATCTTGATACCATTGATATTAAACACAAAGTTCAAATTTCGCCTGCATATGATGCTTTGATAATAAACCAGCCTACCGAAGCTTTTACAGAAGAAGAAAAATTTAAAATAGATCAATATGTGATGCATAAGGGTCATGTGTTGTGGGTTGTCAATAATATTATAGCGTCGCTTGATAGCTTTAGGAGTTCGCCGCAATTTGTTGCGATGGATTATCATTTGAATCTGGACGATATTTTGTTTAAGTATGGTGTAAGGATAAATAGTAACCTTATAGAAGACAAACAATGCGCACCCTTGCCACGAACTTTTAATGGACAGGTTGATGTGAAAGATTGGGTTTATTTTCCAAGGTTGAATCCGGTGTCTGAACATCCGATAGTGCGTAATCTTGATTTTATCTTAGCAGGGTTTAGCAGCAGCATAGACACTATCAAAACCACAGGTATAAAAAAGACAGTATTATTACAAAGTTCTAAGTATAGTAGGACAGCATTGGCTCCAGTTCGTGTAAGTCTGTCGATGATGAATTATCCTATTCCTGAACGTTTGTTTGACAAACCCTATCAGCCGGTTGCAGTTTTGCTGGAGGGCAGATTTGCGTCTTGTTTTGAAAATCGGCTGGCACCGAGTTTTGTGAAATTTCTTGACTCTATCAGGCAACCATTCGTAAGAGTTGTGGATACAAACAGTATGATTGTGGTTTCTGCTGGGAATGTTTTCAGGAATGAATATTCTACGAAGCAAGGGGTATTGCCAATAGGATACTATCCTTATTCTACTGAGTTTTTTGAAAACAAAAGTTTCTTGTTAAATTGCCTGGAATATCTGACAGATAAATCCGGAATTCTCGAATCCAGATCCAAACAAGTAAAACTAAGGTTGCTTGATGAAGGACGGGTAAAAGCAGAAAAGGATTTTTGGGAAACTTTGAATGTTGGATTTCCGATCTTGTTGATATTATTATTTTCCTCTGTTTATATTTTCGTTAGAAGGCGAAAATATGAAGGGGCAGACATTATTAAATGATTCCTATAGTTA
>Ga0007870_1000668_pt1 | contig 10095 bp, 8 predicted proteins | sample CryBogCBH04Jul08_FD_71207 | JGI IMG/M metagenome (GOLD analysis project Ga0007870, IMG submission 71207) | Freshwater microbial communities from Crystal Bog, Wisconsin, USA - CBH04Jul08 | ecosystem: Environmental > Aquatic > Freshwater > Lake | place: Crystal Bog, Wisconsin, USA | collected...
ACATCGTCAGAACTGGTCTCGTGGCCCATGGAGAAGCGAATCGCTCCCCCGGCCCATTCGTGGCCGATATCCATCGCCGCTAAGACGTGCGAACCCACTTGGGCCCCGCTGGAACACGAGGCTCCCGCCGAGGCACAGATGCCGTCGACGTCGAGGAGGAAAAGGAGTTCCTCGCTGGCCACGCCGTGAGCCATGACGTGGACGGTGCCCGGCAAGCGTCCTTCGGTCAGCCCCGTGACGTGCACCGCCGGCAAGGCACTGAGGTGGCCGACGAGTCGTTCCTGCAGCGCGCTGACGTGCTCCCAGGTCGCGATGCGGTCGCGCGCAGTGGCGCGACACGCGGCGGCAAAACCCACCGCGGCGGCCACGTCGACCGTGCCCCCACGGTGACCACGTTCTTGACCACCACCCGAAATAACCGGCTCTAACTTCACGGGCTGACGAAGGATCAGCGCACCCGCATTGACGGGCCCGCCCAACTTGTGCGCGCAGATAGACACCAAGTCGGCCAGTTCCGTCGAGAAGCTGAGATCTACGAAGGGCGCCGACGCAATGGCGTCAGTGTGCAACAGTGCGCCGCCGGGGACCACTCCCTTGGCAATGCCGCCCAAGGTGGAGAGGGGCTGCGTGATGCCCGTTTCGTTATTGGCCGCCATCATCGAGACGAGGGCAGTGTTGTCGTCGATTAGGGCGAAGGCTTCTTCCACCTTGGTGACGCCGCTGTGATCGCAACCCATCACGCGAAGCTCGACGCGCACATCTTCTCGCACCATGCTCTCGGCGGCACCGGAGACCGCGTGATGCTCAATGGCACTAATCACAATGTTGGCGCGTTCGTGATCGCGAAGAAAGGCCCGGGTCGTGCCGGCAATCGCGAGGTGAGTGGACTCGGAGCCACCGCCGGTGAAGATGATTTCGTGGATCTGGCCGCCCACGAAGTTGGCGACGTCTTCACGCGCTTCCTCAATAGCCTTGCGAGCCAGTCGAGCGGCGTGGTGCGACCCCGACGGATTTCCGACGACGCCGTGTAACCAGGGAGCCATAGCCTCCGCTACCTCGGCGCGTCGCGGCGCGGAGGCAGCGTGGTCGAAGTAGTAGGTCGAGCTCATGCCACGTACACCGTCTTGATGTTCACGAACTCGTGGATGCCGTACGCGGACAGCTCGCGGCCGTAGCCCGAGTTCTTAACGCCACCGAAGGGCAATTCGGGCGTGGAGGCCACGATGGCGTTCGCAAAGACCATGCCCGCCTCAATACCTCGGGCCACCTTTTCGATTTCCGCCGGGTCGGTCGCCCACACCGAGGCGCCCAGGCCCCAGGGGGTGTCGTTTCCGAGCGCGATCGCCGCATCAAGGTCATCGACAACGTGCACGACGGCCACGGGCCCAAAAAGCTCTTCGCAGCCCGCGCGCGAGTCAGAGGGGACGTCTGCCAAGACGGTGGGGGCGAAGAAAAAGCCGGGTCCCTCGAGCGGACCGCCGCCCGCGAGAACGGTGGCACCCTGGGCGACCGAGTCGGCCACTTGGGCCGCGAGTAAGTCGCGCTGCGCCTCGCTGACGAGCGGACCCACGACAGTGCCGGGATCCATGGGGTCACCCACCGGCACGGCCGCCATGGCGGCGGCAAAGCGCGAGGTGAATTCGTCGGCGCGATCGCGCGTCACAATGAATCGCTTCGCGGCGATGCAGCTCTGTCCATTGTTTTGCACGCGACCGGTCACCGCCCACGCGATGGTGTGATCGAGATCGGCCGAGGGCGCCACGATGAAGGGGTCGGAGCCGCCGAGTTCGAGGACGCACTTTTTGAGCGCCGCACCGGCGATGGCGCCGACGGCGCGTCCCGCACGCTCGGAACCCGTCAGGGTCACCGCCGCAATGCGGTCATCGTTGATGATGGCGGGGATGTCCTCAATCTCCGCAAAGACGTTCACAAAAACACCCTCCGGGCAACCGGCACGGCGAAAGAGGTCCTCGAGAAATTGGGCGCAGCCCGGCACGTTGGGCGCGTGCTTCAGCACCGCCACGTTGCCCGCCATGAGCGACGGCGCCGCGAAGCGAATTGCCTGCCACAGGGGGAAATTCCACGGCATGATGGCCAGCACGGCGCCCAGGGGCTCGAATCGAATTTCACTGTGTGAGGCGGGCGACGTCACGGCCTGGCTCGCGAGCAACTCCTCGGCGTGCTCGGCGTAATAACGAAGGGTGAAGGCGCACTTTGACACTTCGCCCTTCGCCGCGGCGAAGGTCTTACCCATCTCGCGCGTCAGCAACTCGGCGATAACCGGGACTTCACTCTCAATCAATTCCGCCACTCGCGTGATGTACAGGGCGCGGTCCGCGATGCTGAGGCGTGACCAGGTTGCAAAGCCCTGGGCAGATCGGGCGAGCAGCGCGTCAATCTGCGCCGCAGTGTGCGCCTCGTACGTGGCGTCAATGACACCGGTGGTGGGGTTGATGGCGACAAAAGGCATATGCCTATTGTGGCACTACCGCTGCCTCATCGGTCGTGAAGACGCGCAAAAAGGCGTCACGGCGCCATGCGCGCGATGAAATGACCAGCATCGCGAGCACCACGCACGATGCCCCGGTGACGTAGCGCAGTGACACGTGGTGGGCAATAGCCCCTTGGATAAAGGCGCCGATGGGGTAGCCCACCGACAAACTGAGGGTGTACAGCGACAAGATGCGAGATCGTTCGGCCTGAGGGGCGTGCATCTGGACCGCCGAATTAAGCCCGGTCAAAATGCCCACGTAGGCGGCACCGACCACCACAATGCAGCCCACGCTCCACCACAGTGACGGGGCGGCGCTATACGCGGCCAGCGACACGGTCTGCACCACAATCGCACCGCGCAACACGCGATAACGACCAATCTTCTTGACGAGCTCGGGGCCGACCACCGCCATCGCGACCGCTCCCACTCCCTGAGCGGCCACCAGCCAACTCGTGCCGGTCTTACCCGCGTGCAAGATGTCAATCGCCATCGCCGGAATCATCGAGATGAAGGGACTGGCCGTGAGCCCCATCAAAAAGACAATGGTGATGGGATTTCGACAGCCCACCGTTCGCCACGCCATCCGCGCACCATGGCGCACGTCACTCCAGATAGAGCGGTCACTGGGGGCAATCTGTCGTGGCGCCACTTTCACCATGCCGAAGGCCACGACCATCGCGAGAAAGGAGACGGCATTAACGACGAAGCACCATGCCGGCGAGCCCGCGGCGAGCAGCAGGCCCGCTAACAGCGGGCCAATAACGCGGCCCAAGTTGAACTGGGCGGAGGACAACGACACCGCGGCGTACACCTCGCCCTCGGCCACGAGGTCGGGCAAAATGGCTTGCCACGACGCCCAACTGGCGGCTCCGGCAAACCCCTCGGCTGCCAAAATCACCGTGGACAGCCACGGCACCAGGTGATGGGTAATAACGAGGGCAGCCAGCGCCGTGGCGGTGGCGGTCATGATCAGGTTACAGATGCGAATAATCCGCACGCGACTGTGGCGTTCCGCCCACGCGCCGCCGAGCGGGGCGCCGATGAGGGCGGGGGTCCAGCCGGCTACCACGGTGAGGCCCAGCCACAGAGGGTTGTGCGTGGTGACTTGCAGGTAAACGCCGAGGGCCACGGCCTGCATCCACCCACCGAGAGACGAAATGAGTGCCGCCGACCACGCCAGTCGGAAATTTCGGTGAGCGAAGGGAGCCCACGAGGCACGATTCATCGTGATGACGCTACCGGCTACGGCCTAACTTGGCGCCATGGATGTCGAGCGCCAGCGAGCCCAGGAACTCATCGCGGCCGCGTCTCGAGCGCTCGTCATCACCGGAGCCGGCATCTCGACGGATTCGGGCATTCCCGATTACCGCGGTCCGCAAGGTACCTGGACTCTCAATCCCGACGCGGAAATGAAATCCACGTACGAGACCTGGGTCACCGACGGCGAATTTCGACGAGCGGCCTGGCGCCGTCGCCTTGACTCGCAACAAGAACGCCCGCTTCCGAACGAGGGGCACCACGCTCTCGTTCGCTGGGCGCAGCACGGCAGTCTCGACACCCTGGTCACGCAAAACATCGATGGACTACACACTCAATCGGGATTTCCCGACGATCGCCTCGTCGAGATTCACGGCTGTCTTCGCGACTGCGTCTGCTTGTCGTGTGGATGGCGCGCGCCGATTGAGACTCCGCTGGACTGGGTGCGGGCGGGCGACGGTGACCCGCACTGTCGACAAGTGGTAGAGGGCCATCTCTGTGGCGGACTACTCAAGTCGGCCACCATTTCCTTTGGTCAATCGCTTCGCCGCGAGGATTTGCATCGCGCTCAGGTGGCGGCCCAGCACTGCGACCTCGTGGTGGCCATCGGCAGCACCTTGTCCGTGTTTCCGGTGGCGGGGATTGTTCCGCTCGCCGCGCGGCACGCACCGGTCATCATCGTTAACGGCGGGCCCACCGCGATGGATGAGGTGGCGACAGTCATCGTGCGCGATGACATCACGTCGACCTTGACAGCCCTGTGGCCGTCGTAGTTACTTCTTCTTGTTTTGCAGGCGCGGGCGGAGCGCAAACCAAAACACCGCACCCATGGTGGTGAGCAGACCCACCACGCCCACGGCCTTGCGGCCGCGCTTCTTACCGTTCGTCTTTGCCATAGCCCCACAATAGACACGCGCCCGGGACATTCGTCCCGGGCGCGTGCAGACAGCGGGTGAGACTAGGCCTGAGCGGCAGCCTCAATGGACAGCTCGATGGTGACCTTGTTGCCGACCACGAGGCTGCCGTTTTCGAGGGTGCCCTCAAAGTTGACGCCGAACTCGCGACGGTCGATCTCGGTGCTGGCTTCGAAGCCCGCCACGGTCACGCCAGGAGCCATGCCGGGGCCCGAACCGAGGAACTCGAGGTCGAAGTCCACCGACTTCGTCACGCCACGAAGGGTGAGGTCAGCGGTCAAGGTGTACTTGTCGCCGCCCGTCGGGGTGATCTTGGTCGACTTGATGGTCAAGGTGGGGTGGTTCTCGAGGTCGAGGAAGTCCGCGCTCTTGAGGTGGCCATCGCGCATCTCGTTGTTAGTGGTGATCGATGCGGCCTGAACGGTCGCCTCAACGCTGGACTCTTCGGCGGTGGCGCCGATGGTCACGGTGCCGGCGAACTCAGTGAAGCTGCCGCGAACCTTGGCAGCCATGAGGTGACGGACGGAAAAGTTGACGCCCGAGTGAACGGCGTCAACGGTGTACACGCCAGGGGTAGGCAGTGCGGTCATGGTAAATCTCCTTGATCGATAGCTGTGGCAATTCCGCCACGTCCACATGATAGTTGCTAATGCAACTATTCGTCAAGCAATATTTCGCTTCGCACGTAGTGCTACACTTTCCCCATGGCGGTGTGCCCCTCGAATGACAAGCGCGTCAAGTTATTTGGCCTTATTCGCGAAACGTCGGCGCGCCTGGACCGCACCTTGGGTCACGAGCTCGAGGACAGCTGCGGCTTACCCCTCCCCTGGTTTGAGGTGCTCCTCAACCTTCGGCGCAGCGAGTCCGGCGTCTTAAAGATGACTGAGATCGCCGATGCCATCGTTCACTCGAACGCGGGCACCACTCGGTTGATCGACCGCCTTGAGGAAGCGGGCTTGGTGTGTCGCCAATCGTGCCCGAATGACCGACGTTCGACCCATGTCGCCATCACCGCCGACGGCAACGCTCGTCTCGATGCCGCGCTGGACGCTCACGTCGAACATGTGGTCACTCATGTCTCGTCGCGACTCACGGCCGCGGAGCGTGACGAGCTCGCTCGTATTTTGGGAAAACTGAGCGCGGACGCCTAATCGGCTTTGCGAAGCCACGCGCGCGCCGAGGTGCGCTCGTCATCAAGTTCGATAACCGTGCCCTCGCCGTCAAGCGAGCCGGAAACCACCGAGACGGCCAGTACTTCGGTCGCTACTTGATCAAAGTCACCACTCAGGTCATCAAGACCGGCCAGCGTGAGCTCGATGCGGTCCGACACGTCAAGCCCTGAGGCCTTGCGAAGGTCCTGCACCTGACGAACGAGGTCTCGCACGTAACCGCGACGACGAAGATCGTCATCCAAAGCCAGGTCCAGGGCCACAACCTCTTGCGCACTGCGTGACACGGCATAACCACCTTGGCCCTTGACGCGAAGTTCCAAGTCGTCCGGCCCTAAGTCAAAGGTGCCGGTCGATACCGTCACGGCGACGCTGCCACCGGCCTCCATGGTGGCCGCGACGGCTTCACCGTCGAGTGCCGCCAAGGCGCCCTTGAGTTCCTTGACTCCCTCGCCCAAGCGGCGTCCCAGAGTTTTGAAATTGGGCACCAACTCGAAGCTCAATACCTCGGCTAGCTCCGCGCCGTATTCCAGCGCGTCCACATTGAGCTCGTCTTCGACGATGCCCACCGGGGGCGGCGTCGTGCCCGCCGGGAGGAACACCAGGGCACGGCGAAGAGGTTGGCGTACCTTGACGCCGGCTTCGGAGCGCGCGGCTCGACCCAGACTGGTCAAGGTGCGAGCCGTGTCCATGGCGGCTTCGAGAGTTTCGTCGCGGCGCGCCGAATCGCCGGTCGGCCAGGCGGCCAAGTGCACTGAGTCGGACTCCCCGACCGTCCACAGCTCGTGGTACAGCCGTTCGGACACGAAGGGAATGAAGGGCGCCATCAACAAGGTGACCGCACGCAAGGATTCGAGCAAAGTGGCCTGCGCGGCCAAGGAGTCTGATGCCGGTGCGCTGGGGTCGGTGCGCCAGAAACGGCGGCGACTGCGACGCACGTACCAGTTGGACAACTCGTCGACGAAGGCGCCGATGGCCGCCGAGGCAACTTGCGGCTCGTAGCCATCGAGCGATTCGGTGACGGTGTCAATGGTGAGCTGCAGGCGCGACAAGATCCAGCGGTCCATGTCGGGACGTTGGGCCTCGGCCGGAATAGCGGCGTCATCATCACGGAAGTTATTCAGCGAGGCGTAGGTCGTGAAGAAACTGACGGTGTTCCACAAGGTGGCCAAAGTCTCGCGCAATGAAGCATCAATCGCCCCGAGACTGGCCCGGGTCGGCGTCCACGGCGATCCCTGCGAGAACATCCACCAACGCAGCGCGTCTGCTCCGCGCGTCGAGAGTACTTCCCACGGGTCAATGACGTTGCCCTTGGACTTACTCATCTTTTGCCCGTCGGCATCCACGATGTGGCCGAGACACAGGACGTGCTCGTAGGGGGCGCGCCCAAACACCAAGGTGTTGACGGCCAGCAAGGAATAGAACCATCCGCGGGTTTGATCAATGGCTTCGCAGATGTATTGCGCGGGAAACAGCATGGCCGCATCGGAACCGGGAACATGCGGGTAACCCACTTGCGCGGCCGGCATCGCGCCAGAGTCAAACCAGGCGTCAATGACCGGTTCGACGCGACGAGCCTCTCCCCCACAGGTGGGACAAGCGAAGGTCACCTCGTCGATGAAGGGACGGTGCGGGTCGAGCTGCGAGAGATCGCGGCCCGTGAGCTCGGACAATTCGGCCCTCGAGCCAATGCAGGTGAGGTGGTTCTCGTCGCAGCGCCAGATGGGTAGCGGCGTTCCCCAGAATCGGTCGCGCGAGAGTGCCCAGTCCACGTTGTTGGCGAGCCACTCGCCCATGCGACCCTCACGGATGTGTTGCGGGTGCCAGTCAATGGTGGCGTTCTGCGCCATCATCTCGTCGCGGAACTGACTGGTCGCGATGTACCAGCTCGGCTTGCCCCAGTAGATAAGGACGGTGCTGCAGCGCCAGCAATGCGGCAGGGAGTGGGAGTAGTCAAAGCGACGGATCAACAGTCCGCGCTTTTCCAATTCGTCGTTGATGTCCGAGTTAGCTTCGCGCACCGCACGGCCCTCGAGCCACGGCACCTGAGCAGTGAAGCAACCGTCGGGTCCGACGGGATTCACCGTGGGCAAGCTGTTCGCGCGAGCGACCTGACGGTCGACCTCACCGAAAGCCGGCGACTGGTGCACTAAGCCCGTTCCGTCGTCGGTCGTGACGTAATCGGCGAGCACGACGCGGCAGGGATCAGATCCCTCAGGGAACTCAACGTCGTCAAAGGGACGCTGGTAGTGAAGGCCGGCGAGGTCGCGGCCGGAGAATCGAGCGGAAATCGTGGCCCCTTCTCCGAGAACAGACTCGACGAGGGCTTCGGCGATGACGAGACCGTTGGCCGTGACGTACGTGATGTCGGGGTTGACCGCGACGCCGACGTTCGAGAGCAAGGTCCAGGGCGTCGTCGTCCACACGGCAAGGTGCGTGGCGCCACCAAGGTCACTTCGCTCATCGGTGATCGGAAAGCGAACGTAGGCCGATTCGTCCACCTCGTCGGTGTAGACGCCGGGCTGACCCAGTTCGTGGCTCGACAGGGCCGTGCCACAGCGTGGGCAATACGGAATGACTTTGAGATCCTCGTAGAGCAAACCCTTGGTAAATAGTTGCTGGAGTTGCCACCACACGGATTCCACGTAGGTGGGGTGATAGGTCCAGTAGGCCTTGTCGAGATCGACCCAGTAGCCAATACGTCGCGTGAGCTTCTCGAACTCGCCGACGTACAGGTGTACCGACTCGCGACACAGGCGGGTGAACTCTTCAATGCCGACTTGTTCTTCAATGGCCTTCTTGCCCGAAATTCCGAGGCTCTTTTCAACCTGCACTTCGACGGGCAACCCGTGCGTGTCCCAGCCGGCGCGACGAGGCACGTGGTAGCCCCGCATGGTCTGAAAACGACAGAGGAGGTCCTTGTAAATACGAGCCCACACGTGGTGAAGGCCCGGCTTACCGTTGGCGGTGGGGGGCCCTTCGTAAAAGACCCAGGTGGGCCCACCGGCTCGCTCGGTCATGGTGCGCTGAAAGACGTCGTGGGTCTCCCATCTCGTCAATTCCGCCTCTTCGACGGCTACAAAATCAATATCGGCGCTGACCGGACGAAACACTTTGCCTCCAGGTTCCTCGTCATCGTACCGAAAATCACTTGATATTCGTCGCGGTGACGACGCCGTCGGTTCACCGTGAGGGCTCGCGTGGGTAGTTTGCCTCCGTGTCCGTGACGATTACCCCCACCGATGTTCGAGACCCCGCGGTGATTGGTCTCATCATGATTGCCGTTGATGAGCTCAATCGCCGATACGGGGTCGACCCCCTCGATCCCGAGGGCGAGGTCTCGCACCTGTCCACCGACGAACTCACCCCACCGAACGGACAGTTCTTTGTCGCTCGCGACGAGTCCGGCCACCTCATTGGGGGTGTGGCCGTTCGACGAGTTCTTAGCGAGGCGGACGCGGCCGGCGAAATCAAGCGCCTGTGGGTGCGCCCCGATCGCCGACGTGATGGCATTGCTCACCAACTCATGCGTAGCGCCGAAGACTGGGCTCGCGACAGCGGATATCGCCAGCTGTACCTCGAAACCGGGTGGGCTCAGCCCGAAGCGTTGGCCTTTTACGAACGTGAAGGCTGGGAGCGGATTGAGAACTTCCCTGACGGCATGTACAACTACCCGTCAGGCTTTAAATTCACGCGCGCGCTCTAAGCGCGAAAGTTCTCCGCGAGCCAGGCGTCATCGAGGTCGCTGAGCGAGTCCAGCACCAACGTGGCGAGGCCGAAGGCGGGCAAGGGTCGGTCTTCCACTGTGGGCACCGCAATCACCGTGGCGGTAGCCGCGACGCCAGCAATCACGCCCGCGGCGGAATCTTCAAAGACGAGGCACTCTTTCGGCGACTGGCCCAATGCACGAGCAGCGGAAATAAAGACGCCCGGGTGGGGCTTGCCGAACTCTTCCACATCGGCCGATCGCACCGCGGCGAATCTCTCGAGCAAATTGAAGTGACCCAAGGTCCGCTCAATGAGCGGCATGGGGGTGGAACTCGCCACGGCGATGGGCCCCACGGCGCTCGCCAGAGAGATGGCCCGCTCCGCGCCGGGCATCAGAACGCCCTCGGATTCCACCAAGTCCCCGACCCGCTGCAAAATCTGCGCCACCACGTCCGCGCAACTAGGACCCGACCAGGGATAGCGCTCGAACCAATACTCCACGACCTGGGCGACGAACATGCCCTTGGTGTAGCGCGTGTTATCGAAGATGGGA
>Ga0007870_1000669_pt1 | contig 10093 bp, 13 predicted proteins | sample CryBogCBH04Jul08_FD_71207 | JGI IMG/M metagenome (GOLD analysis project Ga0007870, IMG submission 71207) | Freshwater microbial communities from Crystal Bog, Wisconsin, USA - CBH04Jul08 | ecosystem: Environmental > Aquatic > Freshwater > Lake | place: Crystal Bog, Wisconsin, USA | collected...
ATCTGCTTGTATTTTTTCCAGGCTTCAATCATACCATATGCGCTTTGCTGGTTCGCTGCATTACTATTCCACATCTGGCAGTCTGTGAACATCATAATTCTATCGGCCACCACCCTTCTCTGTACCAGATCTTCCAAAACCAGGTATCCATTTGTAGCATTGCCAACTTCACCTTCCCTCCTGTAGAACTCCTGTACGTTCATCAGAATATTGTTTGCCGGCAGGTTGAGCACCTTCCAGGTATTGCCAAACATACCTGCTATTACGCTCTTACATTTACGCTTCAGCAACATTCCCAGCAACAAACCGATATCGTAGTTCATAATTTTGCTTTTTGCAGATATAGGCTTCTGCATTGAGCCGGATACGTCGCAGGCAATCACTACTCTGGTATTTGCGTCAAAGCCCCTTACGTTGTTTACACTTGTTACGAGCGCTTGTTCAATGGCGGCCATGACCCTTGCTGCATAAAAATTATCTTTCATAGCTGCGATCTCCCGCCAGGCTGCCAAAAACCGGATTGGCAATTGCTTTGAATTCTCTACACTTTTGGTGCGTGCCAGATAACCACATATTTTGGCTATATGATCGGCGCTTACTTCCGCTTCCAGAATGTTCCGGAGGTTTCTCAACGTTGCCATATATCCCAGTTTACCGCTATCTATAAGCTCTTGCCAATTCGCGTTAAAGGCTGCTTTTCTGGCCTCGGTAGTTTCAAACTTTTTTTGGCCTAGCGCCGATAACTCTGTTTCCCAGGTATAGGGCACCGACAAAGTATCTTGGGCTATTTTATTGAATAAAAGTTGCTGCGCTTCATCTTTAGGTTTGGGGTGAATAATAAAGAGTGCATCCCTCAACTTTATGGCGCCGTCCCTGTTGTACTTGGCAAACTGATATTCATCAAATTTATTGAAACTCATTGCCAGCCCTTTCTGAACTTGCTTGCTTAATTTATTCAATACTTTTGTACCGGAACGCTGATTAGCCATTGAATAATAGGAAAGCAGTTCGGTAATTTCGTCTGCTCTCTGTACTATTCTGCTTACTGTTTTGGTCACAATTCCCTCGCTCGCTTTGCTTTTTGCCAACTCCACTGCCAGTACCATCGGCACGCTCCTCAGATACATTTGTTCCCTGGTATATACTGCCAGTTTGGCTACAAATCCAGGTTCATTTTGTGCAATCAATTCCCTGATCCTGCTCAATCTTGCGTCGGCTTTTTCATAGAAATTATCGCTCAATGAAGCAGCAGCGACCGCAGCGTACAACTCGAATTGTGGTGTAAGCCGGAATGCTTTTGCACCCTGGTGATTCACGACGCCGCCATTTTCCTTCCTGTTTAAAATATTGAACCGCATAATTCTGATCGCATTGAGTTCATTTCTCAATGACGATACAAAGATGATTGTGCTACTACGCAGTGTTTTTGCGCAATAAACTATTTTTCAAAAAATATTTTTTTATTTTTAGAAAAAAGTTCCATGCCGGTCAACAAAAACGCACTAATCCGCTACAAAACCATTGATAAATGCCTGCAAAACAGGTATCGCAAATGGACGCTTGAAGACCTTGTAGACAAAGTCTCTGAGGCAATTTATGAATATGAAGGCAAAGAAAACCCGGTAGGCAGACGCACAGTACAGGCCGATATCCAGGCCATGCGCAGCGACAAACTGGGATACAATGCGCCCATCATTGTAAAAGACAGGAAGTATTATACCTACGAAGATGCGGATTATTCCATAACAAACATTCCTCTTACCGAAAACGACCTCGGCCAAATGACTGCTGCTGTGGAATTGTTGCAACAATTCAAGGGGTTCAGCCATTTCGACCGGCTCAATGAAGTGGTGAAAAAACTGGAAGACCATATTTATTCGGCCAGTACCAGCGCCAGCCCGGTGATAGACTTTGAGAAAAACGAATTGTTGAAAGGAATAGGCTATCTCGATACCATTCATCAGGCCATCGTGCATAGGAAGACGCTGCGCATCCGCTATCAGTCTTTCACAGCGCGCAGACCGGGCGAATTTACAGTACATGCATGGTGGCTCAAGGAATTCAAGAATCGTTGGTTTGCGGTAGGCGTTAAAGAAGACCAGGCAGGCATCGTAACCCTTGCCCTTGACAGGATGCTCGATATCAGTATCGACAACCAAACGCCATACAGAGAAAATGACACTGGATTAACTCCTGAAACCTATTATAAAGACGTAATTGGCGTCACAGTAAGCAGAAGCCTGCGACCAACAAAGGTGGTTATCTATATCACACAACAACATGCACCCTATGTTCTCACCAAACCATTGCACCAATCACAAAAATTGATTGAGGGTCACACACATGGTGTAACCATCGAAATCATAGTACAACACAATCTTGAACTGGAGCGGGAAATACTGAGCTATGGCGACGGTATGATAGTTCTGCAACCCAACAGGTTGCGCAACATAATTATGAACAGGATAAATAAAATGAAGGAAATGTACGGGCTAACGCCGGATTTTGGCGAACATCAGATCATAGAAAAATAGCCAAAAGCTGACTATTGAAGCGAATCATCGCCCCCCCATCGCCCTCAATTCCTTTGCTGTAAATTTTTGGACACTTTTTTAAAGCTAAATTATTTGATATTAATCAGGTCGACATAAAAAATAATTTTTGTCAATAAACAATTTGAACGCCAAAAGAACTTTTTCTTCATACATCATAAACCCCTCTACACTTAAAATCCTACTTTTCGCCAAATAAGGTGTATTTTTGATAAAATAGCAAAATATCTATCATGTATAATACTATAAACCTTGATCGGTTCGTAGAGGCTCAGGAAGGCTCTTATGAAGAGGCTTTATTGGAAATCCAAAATGGCCGGAAACTTTCTCACTGGATGTGGTACATTTTTCCCCAGATCAAAGGTCTTGGGCAAAGCGAAATGTCGCGGAAATATGCCATCCGAAGCCTTGATGAAGCTCAGGCCTACCTGGAACACCCTGTATTGGGCGCGCGACTGATTGAGATATCCGGAGCGCTTTTGAAAATTGAAAACAGCTCTGCCAGAGAAATCATGGGCTCGCCAGACGATTTGAAACTCAAATCGTGCATGACTTTATTCAGCCTTGTAGAACCTGCAAACCCTGTTTTTTGTGCGGTGCTGGAAAAATATTTCCGGGGCATTCGCGATAAGCAAACATTGGAAATCATAGAAGAAGATATATGATGCTGAAATTTCTGAAATGAGTTTACTCTGGTTATAGCCCCTGTTATCACGAATGTCACTCCGCTAAACCCAAAACAAATAATTTGCCGGTAGTTTTCCATTTAAATATGCGCGTTCCGGATTCCAAAATTCCTGAGCATTTACTTGGGTTAGAAGATGAGAAAGGAAAGGTGCCAACCGAAATATTTTTTAATCAAAAGAGTATTAATCCTATTCCCCACCTCACTACCTTTACATTCGGTTTTTGTCCGCAATTTCCGGGCAAATCCTACGAAATTTTATGTCGGTACATAATGAAGTAAAACGCGTAACGACCCATACGCTACAGTCCATGAAAGAAAATGGAGAAAAAATCTCCATGCTCACGGCCTACGATTATTCTATGGCGCGGATATTCGATGATGCCGGTATCGATGTGCTGCTGGTGGGTGATTCGGCTTCCAATGTTATGGCGGGGCACGAAACTACTTTACCCATCACTTTAGATCAGATGATCTACCATGCTCAGAGTGTGATAAGAGCGTGCAGGCGGTGTCTGGTGATTGTGGATCTGCCGTTTGGTTCCTATCAGGGAAACAGTAAGGAAGCACTCAATTCGGCTATCAGGATTATGAAAGAAGCCGGCGCACATGGTGTGAAGCTGGAAGGCGGTGAAGAAGTGGTAGAATCCATAAAGCGCATTGTTGGCGCCGGAGTGCCCGTGATGGGGCATTTGGGATTAACACCGCAGTCTATTTATAAATTTGGCACCTATGCTGTGCGAGCAAAACAGGAAGAAGAAGCCGATATATTGCTGCATAATGCCCAATTGCTGCAAAGCTCAGGCTGCTTCTCTCTGGTGCTGGAAAAAATACCGGCAACCCTGGGCAAAACAGTTTCGGAAAACTTAAACATCCCAATCATAGGTATCGGCGCTGGCAGGCATGTGGACGGGCAGGTGCTGGTGATGCATGATATGCTGGGGATAACCAAAAATTTTTCGCCCAGATTTCTGAGGCGGTATCTGTCGCTATATGAAGAAATTCTCGGAGCCACAAAACACTATATCAGCGATGTGAAGGGCAAAGACTTCCCCAACGATGCTGAACAGTATTGAAAAAAATCTCCTGTAATAATCCAACATAAATATTTCGCACATGGTAGCAGTTGAAACATGGAAAAAATTGACTGATGAGTTCGCAAGCCGGAATGTGACATTGGTTGCAGTATCGAAAAAAAAGCCGGTTTCCGATATCCTGGAATTGTACAATCTGGGGCAGCGCGATTTTGGCGAGAATTATGTGCAGGAGCTGGTTGAGAAAAAGCCTTTGTTGCCTGCCGACATCCGGTGGCATTTTATAGGGCATTTGCAGTCCAACAAAGTAAAAGAAATAGCGCCTTATGTGCACCTGATCCATGCGGTGGACAGCTTTTCGCTGCTGAAGGAAATAAACAAACAGGCACAGAAACACGAACGCACCATTCCCGTTTTATTGCAAATGTATATTGCCGACGAGGGGACCAAATTTGGGTTGGACGAAGCCGAAATAACCTGTTTGATAAAAACCTACCGGGAACAAATAGAACAACCCGGCAACATCAGCATCAACGGATTGATGGGCATGGCTACCAATACGGACGATGAAGCCAAAATAGCCGGAGAATTCAGGTCTCTGAACAATCTTTTTTTGAAACTGAAAGCTGAATTCTTTGCCAACGATCCGGCCTTCAATACGCGGTCTATCGGCATGAGTTCTGATTACCGGATAGCCATGCAGGAAGGCGGCAATATGGTGCGCATTGGTAGTTTGTTGTTTGGGCCGAGGGGTTGAGGATTTTACTGAATAGCTGATCTTTGGAATTTTGACTCTTGCTGCTGCTGGTAAAAGTGCAATCCGGAGATTGGATGCCTGCTCGGCGAAGTCTTAGACTTCGCTGAGCAGGGAAAACCAATTTCGGTGGAAAGTTAAAAACAATATAAATAACATTATTATATATGTGATGGTTTGGAGATTTTTTTCTTAATCAACTGGTATATTAGTTTAAATCAAAGACAACTGAATTATGGAAAGTTTAAAGGATCTATTATTGCCGTTCGCACGCATTTTGGAAAAATCCGTGCCTATATATACACAAGAACTTGAATTATTAAAAGAGCATAAACACAATATATCCATAGCAAAAGAATTGAGACAGACACTAAAATGGGCTATCAAGCACACAGGCCCATTAATTCCACCGTTTGCAAGTGAGGAAGCGATTAGAAAAACAATGGGAAAAATTGATATTTTCTGCTTGAAATGGGAAGACCAGTTAAAGGCTGAAAGCATTATTGCCGGACACTCAATTACGAATAGAAAAAATTGCCTTTTATTTCATGAACACAAAACCCCTGTTGAAAATACGTTGGAACGTATATTGGCAACAAACGGCGATAAAAGTCAAATAATTGACATTTTATGCAGCCAAGAGATAGCGTGGATACTACGGCAAGAAAATAAGAAACTAATACACCGAAATAGGGGTGACCACGAAAAAAATTATCTAGATGCTGGGATAGTTTTGAAAAAAAACCCATACGGATTGCAATGGTTAGAAAAAACTTTTGCAGTTAAGTCAATAGCTCAGTCTAAAGCTCCAGAACTTAATTAATATTCACAAAATAACACATATTAAATTAATCCAATTTACACAAAATATATTACTATCACTATATATATACGTCTAAAATAGTATTAATAAATATTATTTATCCCGTTTATTAACTAAGGCTATTTAATAAATATTAAATATATTATATTGTTACAATATATTGAAAGAAAAGTTACAAGACATACTTTACCTAGAATTATATAATAATCAACAATATATATGTAATATACATTTAAATATATACTCAATTATGTCAAATTATTGCATTTTAAGCTAACCATGTATTTTTAATATAAAAACGTGTGTTATTATTTTTTTGCATAAACATATATTATAAAAATATTTGCGCCAAATAAATTAGAGTAAAATTTTTTATAAATACTTTGTCATTTCGTGTATTTGATTTAAAGCGTTCAGTTCATCGTGAGAAATCTACTTTTCACAATTAGGATAATTTGAAGCTTTAATTCTTTCAACTCTGCTACTATTTGGATCGTAGCTTCAAAATCCTAATTAAATATTTCAAAAACTTTTCGTCCCAAAACTCATTTCTTATAATGTCGAACAATTAGTTGGAACATTGGAATTATCAAGACCGCATGCTACTTTTTTGCCCGAATCATATGTAATAATTACCTTACTGTCCCCCACCAATAAAACATTTGACACACCAGAATATTCAATAGTATGGCAAGTTTCTGTTTGATTGCCACTGACGATATTACAAACTATTACTCTTCCATTACAAATATATGCTACTTTATCTTTGCCGATATTAGCAACTGTAACTCCAGAACTCTCTACAGTATGGCAGTTTTCAGTTTGATTGCCAGACGTTATGTTACAAATCACTAATTTACCGCCGCTTTCTATGTTTGCAACTTTTTGTGCATTAACTACTTTAAAGAAAGTTAACATTGAGGTAACTAATAGAAACGATTTCATTGTTATGATTTTGCTTTTGCCCTACTCGTATGGCTTTTCAGATACGCCCCGTTTTAAAGTGGTTTCTGATCTCCAATTTTGCGTTTAAACACAAAAATAATTGTTTATACACATTGTATTCGGTGATTCTTTTAGGTCAATTCCATTTATTAACTAAAATTTATGATAATTTACGCTGATGATTTCTACAGTCCAGCTCGGCGTAGTTTCCAGACTACGTCGGATCGGAAGGCAATCTCCTGATTGACGTAAAATAGTTCGGTGTAGCAGGTCCTCCCAGCTCGGCGAAGTCAAAGATTTCGCTGGGCAGGGATTGTCACGGCAGGAGTCCGTTTTGAGAGGTCGGACGAAACCTAATGGGGCAATTCTATTTTGATTAGTTTTGGGAAGAAAATGAATGACCCGGTATGGCTACAGAGAGCGCAAAATTTAAATTGAGAAACAGAACGATCGAAATAAAATGGTTTGCTCAATATTGCGATCATATTATGGACAATTTCATTAATAAAAATACCGACCATGATTTGAAATTTATGCAGATTTCTAAATTATTGCGAACATGTACCAAATTTGAAAAAATTACTAATAGAAAATGGTTCGCCTATAATACATTAAATGGAACTAAATACAGGATTGTTTTCATTTTAGATAGTAAATTTGCAATTGTAACAACATGTCATCGTTATGGATACCCGGAAAATTGAAAAATACGCCGATTATCGCTACAAAATAGAAACGGAAACCGAGCTGGAAGAAGCCAAATGGCTTATAGAGATTGGTATGTTTAAAGACATGGAACAATACATCAATCAGTTGACCCGTGCAGCAGTGAGGCGAATGAAGGCTGCTGACAAAGAAAAGGTGAAGCATACCGAGAGAAAAAAGACAAGAGCTATTGCCGGAAAAAAGGCAGCATAAACCCCGGCACCTTTCGTCCGCGATTGCATCGCGTATACTCCGGCTGCGTGTATCCAGTACGTTTCACTACTTTTCGGGATATGCTAACACATAAAGAGTGGTAACGCAAGCGGGCGCTTGACACCATTTAGGACGTAGCGTGATGCTGCGACCAGTACAGAGCTTGGGAAAGAAATAATCTGTATCTTTGTAAATAAAATTAATTGTATGGAAACAAATAATTTATTAAGGAAAAAAGTGAAAAAGTATATCGATCAGGTTGATGATAAAACTGTAAAAATGGTATATGCGCTACTGGAAGCCGAAAACAATTATGACGATTGGGATGAACTGCCTGACGCTATTAAAAACGCAATAGATGAATCGATACAACAGGCAGATAACGGACAATTTTTATTGCATGAAGATGTAATGAAAAAATATAACAAATGGCTTACGAAATAAAGTGGACAATCCGTGGAAAGGAATCCTATGATGATATAATGGACTACCTTGAAAAAGAATGGACTGAACGCGAAATAAGAAGGTTTGTATCCAAAACTCATCAAAAACTGAACATTATTGCTATTAATCCATTATTATTCCCTGTTATTAAAAAGAGAAAAAATATACATAAGACACTAATAAACAAACACGTTGTTTTATTTTACCGGCACATGAAAATGAAACAGCATATAGAAATAATATTATTCTGGAACACCCGCCAAAATCCCTCCAAACTAAAATTATAAAATTTTTTCCTTGTTCCCCATATATAGTACCTCACAACTCCCACTCCACCAACCCCTCTCCTCGTCCGCGATAGCACCTCTGATGCTCCTGCGGCGCGCTTTCAACTCGCTTCACAGCTTTTCGGGATATGCTATCACACAAAGAGCGGTATCGCAAACGGGCGCTGGCCACCATTTAGGACGCAGCAAGATGGTGCTAACAGTACGGAGCGAAACCTTAATTATGATCACAGATTTGGATATTTATACACTCCAAAGATTTTTATAATGAAATCTACATTTTTGATAAGTAAGTCTGGGTTGACGTTAATTTTATGTATAGCATTCTTGTTTTGTTCCTGTAAAAAGCATGGGCAATACTATTGGGTTGGCAGCAGCCCAACGATGACGAATACAGATACGTGTTATTTTGATCAATACGAAAATATAATAAACGATAATATTTATTTGGATTGTAATTTTGGCAACAAAACTTCCCCACAATTTGTTTTCAATTTAAAAGACAAAACCAAAGCCACTTATAGTGGCGGTAACGATGGATTTGATTTGCATTTTAAAGGAAAAATCATAAAAAGGGCTGGCAAAAAAAATTTAAAATATATAAGTGATACTTCGGTAAAAGTGAACGGAAAATCCTTTGAAATTTACTGGTATTTATACGATGAAGAAAATACTTATGATGTCCAATGCAATTATTACTGGTGCCCTGGAGTCGGAATAATTTATTTTAAGTCTCTGGATTGGGGCATCAGTCACAGATTGTACACTCAAAACAAACGAACAAATATTGACGTTGGCCATTTAGTGGATGTCATTAAAAATTGGAGATAAAAATAAAACTCAGAACACTTAACCTATCGCAGTCTATAGTTCGGAGATATTAAATATCAGCGTGATCGGGGTATCAAGGAAAAAAGAGAACTGTTGCGTCGAGAAGCCCCGTCTAAGCATGGGCTTGTGCAAATTACGATCAAGTAACAAGAACTTTTTTTGCAGCATAAAATAAAGTCATAAATTTGTGTTATGGACATACTGGCTGAAAAGTTGGAACTGATGCAATTGCTTTTGAATACAGAAAACACTGAAGCTTTAACAAAAGTGAAAGCGATTCTTAAAAAATATGCGCTCAAATCTGAAACAGAATATCTTTTATCGACTGAAGCCAACCGGAAACACCTGCTACAGGGCATTGAAGACCTGAACAGCGGCAAAGGCGAATCTATAAAAACAACAGATTTGTGGAAATAATTTATTCACCCGGAGCTAAAATTGATATTCAATTCTGGAAAAATTCAGGAAACGAAAAAATCATGAATCGTATCACTTTATTGATCGAATCCATTGAAAAAACACCATTTTCAGGCATTGGTAAGCCCGAACCCTTAAAACATGAAATGTCTGGCTTTTGGTCCCGCAGAATAACTAAAGAACACCGTCTGGTTTATAGAAAAATTGACGAAACAATAGAAATCACTGCATTGAGATTTCATTATTAGATTGGCAACAATGCATTCGCCTTGCGGGATGTGTTACCTCAAAAACGACGCAGTCGGTGACTTTGGCGAGTACGTTTATAAAATAAATATAAAATGCGTTTTGTAATTTTGTTATTTTTAGTATTTATTTCAACAAAATCAATCGGACAAATATA
>Ga0007870_1000674_pt1 | contig 9981 bp, 3 predicted proteins | sample CryBogCBH04Jul08_FD_71207 | JGI IMG/M metagenome (GOLD analysis project Ga0007870, IMG submission 71207) | Freshwater microbial communities from Crystal Bog, Wisconsin, USA - CBH04Jul08 | ecosystem: Environmental > Aquatic > Freshwater > Lake | place: Crystal Bog, Wisconsin, USA | collected...
CTCTCATTCTCCTGTCGACGGAAAATTGATTGCATCCGTAAAATGCATCAACAAAGAGAATTATGAACACATTGTTGCTAAGGCTGAAGAGGCATTTGCGACCTGGCGTATGGTGCCTGCGCCGAAACGGGGTGAAATTGTAAGACAGATAGGCGAACAACTCAGAAAATACAAAGAGCCTTTGGGTGTTCTGGTTAGTTATGAAATGGGAAAAAGCCTGCAGGAAGGTTACGGTGAGGTTCAGGAAATGATAGATATCTGCGATTTTGCTGTTGGGCTATCGCGACAATTATACGGGCTGTCCATGCATAGCGAGCGGCCGCTTCACCGGATGTACGAGCAATGGCATCCTTTGGGTATTGTTGGAATAATCAGCTCATTTAATTTCCCGGTAGCCGTTTGGAGTTGGAACAGCATGCTCGCGTTTGTATGTGGTGATGTGTGCATCTGGAAGCCCTCCAGCAAAACCCCTTTGTCTGCCCTGGCTTGTCAAATTATTATTTCTGAAGTTTTTAAGGCAAATGAAGTACCGGAGGGGGTTTGCAGCCTCGTAACCGGCAGCAGGGAAGTTGGCGACTGGATATCCAATGACCATAGAATACCGCTTGTATCGGCCACGGGCTCAACAAGGATGGGCAAAATAGTTGGCGCTACAGTTGGCGGCCGACTTGGCAGATCGCTGCTGGAGCTGGGAGGCAATAATGCCATAATCGTAACTGAAAATGCAGATATGAACATTGCTATACGTGCCAGCGTATTTGGCGCTGTGGGTACGGCAGGTCAAAGATGCACTACAACCCGGAGGCTGATCATAAACGAAAACATCTATGAAGATTTCAAGAAAAAACTCGTTGCTGCATACCAACAAATAAAAATTGGCAATCCGTTGGATGAAACAAATCATGTAGGACCATTGATCGATCAGGCTGCAGTGAGAGACTACAGTAATGCACTGACCGAAATTACCAAATCAGGCGGAACGGCGGTGATAGCCGGTGAGATACTTAACGGCGAAGGATATGAAAGTGGGTGCTACGTGAAACCGTGTATCTATGAGGCTGAAAACCATTGGGAAATTGTACAGACAGAAACTTTTGCACCTATTTTATACCTGATCAAATACAAAACGATAGACGAAGCCATTGCATTGCAAAATGGTGTACCACAGGGACTTTCTTCTTCTATTATGACGATGAATATGCGCGAGTCTGAATATTTTTTGTCTCATAAAGGCAGCGATTGTGGTATAGCAAATGTAAATATTGGCACTAGCGGTGCGGAAATCGGAGGCGCTTTCGGGGGTGAAAAAGAAACCGGTGGCGGCAGGGAAAGTGGATCTGATTGCTGGAAAGCCTATATGCGCCGGCAAACAAACACAATAAACTGGAGCGACAAATTGCCATTGGCACAAGGAATAGTTTTTAATGTATAATAATTACTTATCCCGAAATTTTAGTTTATTTTTGTTTTACACAAAATTTGCTGCCTTTTGAAGATCGTATTTATTTCAGACACCCATGGATTTCATGGGAAATTGACATTGCCGGAAGGTGATGTACTGATTCATTGCGGAGACGTATCAGGGAGGGGTATGGAATCGCAGATAGTTGATTTTTTGGATTGGTTTACTCAACAACCTCATAAACATAAAATTATGATTGCAGGCAATCATGATTTTTATTTTGAACAAAACACCGAATCATCGATCAAAAAACTTATCCCGGATAATGTTGTGTATCTCAATGACTCTTTGGTTAAAGTTGAAGGCATTAAGATTTGGGGATCTCCAATATCTACTTACTTTTATAATTGGGCATTCAACAAGCACAAAGGCAATGATATAGGCAAACACTGGGATCTGATTCCACACGATACGGATATTCTTGTGACACATGGCCCTGCATGGCAGATAAGGGACAAAACACATAGCGGCGTGCATGTAGGGTGCGATTTGCTCCAGAACAAAATCTTCGAGACAAAGCCAAGAATACATGCATTTGGTCATATCCACGAATGCTATGGTCAGGATTTAATAAATGATGTAAATTTTATCAATGCATCAGTTCTAACCGCAGATTACAAATTATCCAACAAACCGATTGTTTTTGACTGGTAATTAGTACTAATATTGAAAATATGGGAGAATATAGTGTTGGTGAGGCATTGAATCTTTTTCTTGAAAGATCTAACTGGAAGCCTAAAGTAAACGAATTAAGACTGCGTGAAGATTGGGAAAAAATAGTGGGTAAAACAATAGCCCGATATACCGAACGCATCAACCTGATGGATAAAAAACTATATATTCATACCGATGTTGCCGCACTAAAACAAGAGCTTCAATTAGGCAAAGTGCAACTAATTGTGAAAATAAACACTTACTATAACGACAATATAGTTTCCGAAATAATTATTCAATAATACAATTCGTCGGGCAAGAAAATAATTACTGTAAATATTAAATAAAATGTGCCGCTAATATTAGCGGCACATTTTATTTAATACAATATCTGAATATAAAATTATCGGATCAACGTCACATCACCTGAAGCTTCTCTGGTTTTGCCATCACAATCATACTTTAGATAATAGTAATATACGCCAATATCCTGTGGTACACCGCCAAAATTACCATCCCATTCACTATTGTCGTCACTGGCCGTGAACACAATCTGACCCCAGCGGTTCATGATTGTGAACGTATGAAATTTATGATAACCGTTTCCAAAAAACTTAGGCCTGAAGAAATCGTTTTTGTTATCTCCATTGGGTGTAAATGCATCCGGAAACCAAACTGCACAACAATGAGGATCTGTATTATAGTAAACACTATCTGAGTTATGACATCCATATGCATCCGTTACATTCAATGTAACATACCCTGAAACTTCTACCCTTCCCCATGCAGCAGAACCGAAATCCTGATTGAAAAAATGCGCAGGCTGCCAATTGTAGGTATACGTTGCACTGTCAATATCAGCCTTAAATAATACGCTATCTGATGAGCAAACGGTGCCGCCTACACCGTGGTTGAAACTTGCGGACGGCCGCTCTACTACCAAAACGGTATCGTAAGTACTCAAACCGCGGCAACCTTCTACAGTATATGGAATAACTGTGATTAGCCGGTAACCACCCTCATCCCAATGTACGCCAAAACCGCCACCATTGCCTGAGCTGGAATAGACATACCCATCGGTACCTTCAAATCCCAATTCCCAAACAAAACTAGCCGCGTTATCGCTGCGATTAGTCAGTTCCACATTTACGGTATCGCCTACGCAAACCAGCGGAATCGCATAGCAATTTGCAGATGGCATAGGAACGACATGAATGCTGACTTGCTTGTGCGACATACAAGTGATTCCGAATTCTGTATTGTAAACAAAGGATGAAATGGTATCATCATACAGCGAATCCAAAGTTATTGTCAATACCTGATTGTTGCTGGTATCATATACAACTGTAGAACCGGCCGGAGAAGTCCACCTGAAAGTAGGATTGATGTAGTCCATGCCTGTCGATGCCAACGTTACAGAACTATCCTGGCAAGCAAATGGAGAACTCAGACTCACTCTTACTTCCGGTGTATCAAGAATATTAATTACCTCCATTGATCTCGGGCTTACACAAACTGTTGTACTATGCACTGTGCTCTGAGTAACATAATATATTTGCGGCATTCCTATAGCCGTACTTGGCGGTATTGTTGTGTCAATAGATACAGTACTTGTTGGCGAGTTATACCAGGTCAAATAGTTGTAGTATCGGTTTACAGCGGTATCTTCATGATCATCTGCCCAAAGTCTTTCGGGATACATATAACCCTGACAGTATGCAAAGTTCTTTGTTATGGGGCTGTCCGGGTTAGGCCAGATAGTTACCAGAATTGAATCCCAGGGCGACTTACAAGTTGGTGTGCCCAACATGATAGCCTGCACGGCGTACACACCGTTTGTAGCACCTAAAACAGCAGCATTTGTCACCATGTTTGCGCTTGTTGTCTGATTGTAGCCTGCAGGGCCAACCCACTGGTAAACGTAAGATGAAGAGTAGGTAGAATTTGAAACATACAAATTCATTGTAGAACCGTTGCAGGCCGTATCAAACAAAGTACCAGGTGTAGCCGGACTCTGATTGATTACCACAGTAGTATCATGAGTAGAACTACAAGTTATTCCGTGATAATGCACAGAATAAACCACGGTATAATCGCCCTGATTAGCTACCTGCGCATTTGTGATCACAGGATTCTGCAATATTGAACTGAAGCCTGCCGGACCACTCCAACTGAAAGTACCCGAATCAAGAGGATTTGTTGAAGTTAGATATAAAACACTATCTGAACACAATGGGCTGTTGGAGCTCACAAATGGCGCCGGCGGTGTAGAATCTACGACTACCGTAAAGCTTGTTCTGGGACCTTCACAAAAACCTTGAATCTGACTGGCATACACAGTTTCACTATGTACATAAGAGAGATCTACTGTGGGCGCTGTGTGCGACCCAACACCGCCAACTGAATCTGCGTACCACAATGCTGTGGCTCCGGTTCGTATGGATATACCAAAAGGAATAAATGTTGAACCAGTACAATAAAATGTGTCGTCAGAAATTCTTGGATAGGGCACCGTATCGATAATTATGGCATCAGTTGTAAACGTTGACTGACAACCAACCGAATCTGTGACGATCACAGTATAAATACCCGTGTCTGCAATCGTATACGTATTTACTCGCGGATCAGGCAAAGTTGAAGAGAACCCTCCCGGGCCAGACCATAGATAGGAATCACCATGATAAGACGGGTAGCAATACAACTTCATAGTATCTACCGTGCTGCTTGCGCACAAAGAATCAGAGTTGTTGTTTGTCGAAGCAACAGGGTTTGGATGTATGTGTATCGTAACATAGGCTGTATCCATCCCTGACGGATTTGTGCGGATTACCATATATCTGCCGGTATCATCCGGATAAACTGCCGGATAAATTGTGGGACTGAGTAAAGTACTTGTGAAACCGGTAGCTACTCCCGTGATTTTGGACCACACGTAGGTAGCCCCTATGGCACCTGAGGAATCACTGTGACCGGAAATGATGATGCTATCACCCTGACAAGGGTAATTTGCAGTAGCCCAAATATGGTTACAAGTATTTACAGTGAGGAACATCTGATAGGTGTTGCAGGAGTGCATGCCGAATGTGCTGTCATTGCCGGTGATAGTATAGGTAACAGTACCGGGAATAACCAGAAGATTGATGTTTTGCGACACACCAGTTGAGGCGCTAAGGCCGGTTGCCGGCGACCAAGTCCAGTTTGCCCAACTCCAATCTTTGTCGTCAGCGTAACCTAAACAAACCGGAAGATTACTCATGCCCAATCCGCAGGCGTTGAAAGTATCTACCCTGGGTCTGATAACTCCATCAACTACCAAAACAGGATCAGGAAATGCACTATCCGTACAGGTAGAATCTTTGAAATTCCATGCAAAGGAAAGAATTGCACTATCGCCAGCCGGTAGGTTGCCGAGTGTGTAGATCAACCCATAGGCTATATCCTGAGACAACGTAACACTACCAACGGTATAATAGCATGTGCCCATGCCGGTGGCAGTGTGTGACGCGACCAAATCAAGATCGTTACCTGCCGACAGACTCGGTGGCCACCATTCGTAAATCATGGACTGTGCACGACAATCCCGGGTGCATAGAGAGGTATAGGCATCCTGATCGATAGAAGGAGGAACGGCCTGCACCATAACCCTGTGCCGATAATCGTTTTGGTGAACTACCAGATTATTTGTTGGGAAACTTCCACCCGGATAAGGCTCGTCATTATCAGGGTCAGCGGTAACTAAATAATACAATCCGGTCATCGCTGTTGCGCTCTTATTTTTGAACTTTATTGTAACCACGTCCCAGGATGCGCCGGTATCAACCCGGTTTTCCTGAATAATTTGCAAGGTGTCAGAGCCCTCCGGTATAAAATAACCTTTCCAAATGCCTGCCTTTGTGTTTGGTGATAAGCATCCTCCTGTAGAAATTGAAGTCTCGTAGGTTGTGTTGGTACCGCCAAAGTCAACTGCACCAAGCGAAGTAAACCCAGTAGTTGTATAAAAAGCCTGCCCCATGATGCCGTTCACCTGAACCGCCCATCCATCAAATGGTGTACCTGGCAGAAAATAAGGCCCCCAGATAGGTGTTCCGCTTGGCCCGGAAACAGTCCATCCGCCATGTCCCGTATTGTAAATAAAGTCAACATCGTTGCTACCTGAATAGGAAGTTCCGGTTACTGGGTCGGTATAATAAGTAGACCCCCCGCTATGCGTAACATAGCTGGCGGGTGGAGCTACTGTGTTACCCCAGGACCCATTGGGCGCAACGCACACTTCAAGCCAATGACCGTTCAAAAACATGTCATCATCTACCAACTGTGCGCCGCAAATGAGCGGCCCGAAACAACCTGCTATCAGGATAATCGCACCGAGACAAAACTTTTTCATTAAGAAATATTTTATAAATATACCAATTGCAAATTGAACTCAAATTACCTCATCAGGGTAATATTGCCCTGCTGATGTTCCTTGTTTCCATCAACAAATACGGCATCTATGATATACACATAAACACCTTCTGGCTGATCCATACCATTGAGTTTGCCATCCCATCCGCGACCATTGATGCTTGTACTTTGAAATATTTGTTCGCCCCATCTGTTATAAATCGTCATGCTGAAAGCAGACAAACCTTTAGTAAGATATTGTCTTGGATAGAAGTAGTCATTGACTCCGTCGCCATTTGGTGTAAACACATTTGGTATATCCATGTAGCAGTTTTTCGAAACAATAATGGTATCTGAAGCATAACAGCCATTTCTGCTTATCGTTACATAATAGACACCCGGTGCTCCAACTGATATGATCGAAGAAGTATCGCCATTACTCCAAAGCCAATGTGTTCCACCAACATTCAAATTGTTCCCATCCGTCAAAATTATCGGAGCACCGCCCGGACAAATTGATGTATCCTGACCTAAACTGATCTGCGGCTGTGGCAACACAGTAATTTTTCTGGTTGCAACCTCATCCGGACATGCCCTGAACGTTGCGATAACAGTAAGTGTATACACATCAGCACTGTTATAGCTGTATACCATTGGATTTTTCCCTTTTACTGAATCGGTTCCATCACCAAGCGCCCATGTGAGGCTAGTATTACCAGCTACAGAGTACAATCCGGTAAATGTAGCAACTGCTCCCTGACATAACACGCTGTCTGAAACAGAAATGATAATTGGAGTCATGGTATCTACTGTAATAACCTGATAGCTGCTCACTGTACATGGGACAAAATCTGTAACTGACAATGCCACTGTGTAAACACCCGTAACGGGGAAAGAATGTGTAGGATTGGAAAATGCACTGGTTGTTCCGTCTCCGAATGACCATACATAGGTCGGTGGCACATCGCTTGTAACGGTACTTGCGAAGTGCAACGGTGAATTCTGACAAATAGTATCGGAAGGACTCACCGTAAAGCTGGCCGAAAGCGGATGGTTGAGTGTAATGGTCTTCGTAGCAGAATCCATGCAATGTGCAGCATAGGCTATCAACTCTATCCCAAAGGTACCCTGACTCATATAGATGTGCATCGGATCAGTTTCGTTTGAAGAATTATTGTCTCCAAAATGCCACTCGTAGTTTTCTGCACCTGTTGAATGATTCGTACACCATACTGAATCTCCATTGCATCCCAATTTTATGGAATCTGAAAAAGCCGCAACTACGCTGTCGAATACGGTAACAGACACCTTAAAGCGACGGCTCACACAACCGCTGTCTGATGTTTGTGTCACCCAGTAATTATAGGTGCCCGGATGTATGGTGCTGATTGTTGGTGTTATTGTACTGCCGGTTCCAAGCGTATCAACCGTATACCAAAGAAGGTTGATACCGGAATCTATTGTGAAAGGTACGAATGGCTGGCCGGGACAATACACATTTGGCGTGTCGGTAATAAGCGGCTCATTGGGCCTTGGGTTTACAAGTACCTTGAATGAATCGAGATTACTCAAACAACCAGAGTCTACCTGCTGTGCATAAATAGTAGTGAGCCCCGGAACCAGAGTGCTGACAGTAGGGACAAATATGGTGGGCACGCCGCCGAGCATAGTGTACCACTGAATAATACCTGAACCAGTGGGCAATGATTGCGGATAAATAAACGAATCGAACTGGCAATAGATGCTCTTACCGGTAATTGTTGGTGTGCCCGGAATTGGATGGACATCAATTGTTATTGAATCAATCGGGCTATAACAGAATCCGTTCCACTGCCTGATCCAGAAAGTTTGAGTGCCTGCCACTGAAGTATTGATAACTGTCGGAACCAGGGATCCTGAGGCGAGAGGCTGACTAGGGTTAGTGTACCACAACACAGAATCCACCACATCCAGAATTGTAAACGGAATCGGGGCATCGTTGAGGCAATATGACCTCGTACCAGTGATGGGCAACTCAGCGGGTATCGCGTGTACCGTGATCGTGAATGAATCTACGAGGCTGGTGCATCCGGAATCAACCTGGGTTGCATAAACAGTTTGATTTCCCAAAATATTTGTATAAAGAACCGGAGGAGTTAGAGACGGAACACCACCCAGAACAGTGTACCAGTCTATGAAGCCCGTACCTACAGATGGGGCAGTAAAGGTTGTTGTTGGTGGTTCGTTAAGGCAGAAATCAGTTGTGCCGCTGATAACTGGTGTAGCAGGCGTTGGGTGTACATGTACCGTAATAGAAGCACGGGACGAAGTACAGAAACCATTTGTTTGTGCCACCCAATAGGTGGTTACTCCCGGTGTTGCGGTATTAATAGGTGTAGCAGTTGTAGAACCTACGCCACCCGTAGCCGAAGTGTACCACAACAAAGTACCGGTTACACCTGTAAGAGTAAAGGGTATCGGTGTGGCGCCCTGACAATAAACTGTATCACCCGAGACAATTGGAGGTAAAGGCAAAACATTTACAGTTATGACAAACGGCCCACGCGGACTGGTGCAACCTGAGTCTTCCTGTGTAGCATACAAAGTTGTAACGCCCGGGATAGCGGTATTAATGACAGGAACGGTAGTAGTTCCAGTACCACCGGTTGGAGTGGTATACCACAATATATTGGATCCTGCCGCTACCGGAGGTACGTACGTGTCGTACTGACAGTAAGTATGACTTCCGGTGATAGTCGGTGCGTTAGGCGTAACGACTACCCTTACAATTATTGAGTCTCTGGGCCCGATGCACATACCAATTTGTTGTGCAACCCAGAATGTATCGGCATGGCCGTAAGATGTATTCATTGTTGGTGCAGTGGTAGACGAAGCGCCACCAATACCAGAAGTATACCAAAGCAATGTGCCTGTATAGCCGGTGACTGTAAACGGTACAAATGGTTCGCCTGAACAATATTGGGTGACACCCGTAATAGTGGGTATAGCAGGTTCTGTAATAAGTAGTGCATTGATAGTGGCAGTATCCTTACAGCCAAACGAAGAGGTGACGACCAAAGTATACGTACCCACGTTTGTTGGTCCGAAACCGTCTATGACCGGATTAACCAGCGTGGAAGTAAAGCCACCCGGACCAGTCCACAAAAAGGTTTCGCCAACTGAATCAGGCGCAGCTCCAAGTGTTAGGGTATCGACCATGCCTGCACACAGTGGTGCGTTGGTAGTAAGTGTCAATGTTGGCTTCCAGCGAATAATAACGTGGGTATGAGATGTGTCGCTTGTTCCACCCTGAGTGCGCACTACTGTCCAGGTACCTGAATCAGCATAAGTAGCCGGATAAATAAAAGTCGTATTCAATGTGCTGACTACAGTGCCTCCTGGATTGATCCACTTATAAGTAGCTCCGGTTGAATCACCGGTCGTCCAGAGTTTCAACATGGCGCCTTCGCATATTTCACTATTATTGTCTGCTCCGAAACAAG